>APMI01021544.1_pt1 | contig 21913 bp, 22 predicted proteins | sample 667938 | NCBI WGS metagenome assembly APMI01 (sample SAMN01084076, study PRJNA167559) | wastewater metagenome | biome: Wastewater | place: Denmark: Ejby Moelle, Odense | collected 2011-11-28
CTTATGCAATAATTTTATTTATTAATTTGGATTTTTATAAGTAAAAGATATTAGATTATAAATAAATGGACAATCATAAGAATTTGGGTTCAGTTGTATTTATAGTTCATTTCGTGGGCTCTTAGTTTTCTCTCTTTTGAGAAAAACGTGTCCCGATGGAAACCAAGAGGAGCATTGTATCTATCTCGGTACTATGTGCGATTTAGATCTCCCTTCAGGACTCTGTCAGGAATCCATCCCTGTCCATCTAAATAGGCATGATTAGTAGCGAAGCCACTCCCCTTTGTCTAGGCCTTTTGAGTCTGAAGAAACTTATCTGTTTCCCTAAATGTTGGGTTTACTTGGCTTCGAGGATCCCTAAAGAAGTCGTGGGTTGAAGATTTCATGGGCGGTTCGTTCCATGCAGGGTGAGGTCTCTGAAGTGCTGTTTTTCCGTATTTACTAGATGAAGCTAGCTTTGAGCTATCAAGAAAAGCATCTCGAGAAACATTGAAGCCATTAGTTGATAGTCCAAGAATATTTTTAGCTAACTTGGTATTAGCAAAACATTATTTAGTAATTGGAGTGTATCCTTTGGCATGAATGTTCTCAGGCTTAACGTATGGGATATAACCACCATACTTTGGCACTGATGATACCTTAGGGTCAGCCGAACTCTGCATAAGATGAAAAGTACCCTGCTGTGAAAATTAGCATATGATGACTTGTACATGTGATCCTTTTGCCATCCTGTGAACTTAGCGGCATCAATTGAATTCACTTTGTAGTTGCTATTCTTCTCCCGATTATAATGGAAACTCTGGTTAGTCTGCAACAGTCCGTCGTTCTGGCTGCTCATTTTTATAAATATAACTTACGATTATATTATTATTATTTAACTATTTTCATCACTGAAGTCGATTAGCTATATCTTCTAAATTTATGATTGGTTTCAGAATCATTTAATTGACGGACACAAAAACAAACTAGCTTTTTAAATGAGTGCAAAATAGCACCTAACCTGATAGTAAAATCTAAACTTTAAATAAACAACTTTAAAAATGTTCAATGTTTATAGATCAAAGTAGTCAATAAAAGATTGGCATCGCATTTTCAGTCGTTTCAATTGGAGTTCTTTTATATTTTTTGGAATATTACTGAATGAATTTTGCTAGTTATGGTTTGCTTAAAGCTCTAATTTTTTCGATACTGACTGTCAACTATCGTGCTGCTTCAGCGACAAGAATATCGTGACTTTATTTCTTGTCTTCTGTGCTAATTAGTTCATTATTTTATTTGATTTTAATGCTACTGTTCAGCTTTGGTTATTCAGGCCGAGCACCTTCAGAATTATTTCTAGCATTCGATCCATCAATTGCAGTCCCTTGAGTGTAAAACTAGTAGGCGTTTAAGTAGCTTTCCGTCCACAGAAATGCTTTTTGTCCCTCGCTTAAATGCGATATTGGATTTTTTTTGCAGTAACACAAACTCTTCTTCGTGAACTCACAGTCGAGGTGGAATGGATTGTATTTTCGCCGAGACAAAAATTTCTTGTTTATTATTTTTCTCTTTTGGGCTGTCATACTCTCAGCTTCATTAAGAAAGTAATTGATCATAAATTAAAATGTAATAGATTATTACAGTGAAAAGTTTAAGTATTTGTATTGATAAATTCAATAATCTATAATACTTTTTGAAGATCAGGGGGGATTAACTAACAATCAGACCTTTAATCAATCGTGTTTATTATATCTACTTTCAGTCTCAGTCCAGTCATTGGGCGAGTGTTCAAAGCTCATAAATAGACTTTCTTCAGTCTTAATAGGTAATTCTAGAGGCATATCTTAGGAACTAGCGCAATTACAGTTCAGCTCCTGTTTATCTTCGTCTAAACAACAGTTTTTATCCTTTTTGTGCAAACTTAAACTTAATGTACGCGTGCTATAATTTGAATTAATATCTTTTTATACATTCAAAGCTATTAGATTACTCTCATGTTCAATGCACTAACTTGTATAGAATGGATGCATGTCGATCTGAAGGCTCATAATTATTGCCTCGATCATTTAATTTTGAGGGATTTTATAGTCTAGCAATCCTGTAACTGCCCTTTTTACAAACTTTTAATGCTTGAATGTCTCTTTGCCTTTCAAAATTTTTTACTTGAAAATGTTAATTTGTTTAACTGCCTTGAGCAATATCCTTAAAGACAATTTGATATTTAAGACTGTAGCCAAATTTTATATTCGACTAATATTTATTGAATGCAAATCTATATGTTAACTTGAACTGTTATAATCCTCTTATGGTTCATACAGTTGTGTTTTCACTTATTGACCGGAAAGATAGTATTTGCTGTTGAGTCCATTGATGTTCTGAAATATTTTGTGTGATATTCTTCGAACAATACGCTTGTCTAGTTTTAGTGGTCTTTTAGCATTCAAAAGATTTCTATTTACTCCCAATTTTGTCTTCATTGTACTTTTGATTCTTGTTCTAATTTATCGATTAGTCTGAAGGTCGGATCCTTCTTCAAGTTTAGCTTGATTATCATGAAAATTGCATGCTGGAAGTTAAACTATAGGATTATTTTAATTTAATCCTTCTTCTATCTTGACTTGCATTGATTTGCTATGTTAAATTTTCCAAGATTTAGATTTTATAAATTCTTATAATTGATCATTCAATATTTGCCAACAAAATCGATTAGGCGCAAGGAAAGTTATAAAATATATATAATCAAGTTCTACGAGGTACACTCGAATGAGCTTAGTATTGAGCTAATATTGCCGCTCTCAAGTAAAATAGTTAGTCTTTTAGGTTTGTGTTTTGATGCTCTAATACACTGATTTTATCTTCGTATTTTTTCTTTATGTCTTCAGCGATTCGATTACCATCGGTATCCAGTTCGTTCTCAATTGTGCTTTTGTTTCTGGTTGATTTTATACGATTTCCTGCATTATCAAGTGACATGTGCTGGGAAATGCGAGGCTATTCTATTACCTCCAATGACGGATTTAGATCAGGCTCTAGTGAGTACTGGGAATTATTTTTATTTTTTGGCGTGTGAAATTGATTGGCATGATTAACTCTCACTTATGATGGAAGCCGTGATCTATTTTATTAGCGGGCTCTTTTAGCAATCAGCTCTTGGTAATACTTGTCGATGTCAGGGTTAATAAACACTTTCCATGACGGACTTGTTTCTCTTCTTTCGTGCCTGACCTGCTCAACTCTTCTACTGATTTATCGGTGTCTTATCTACCGGCTTGGTGCTTCTTGCAGACATGTGTTGATAATGGGGCTGAGCTTGCACTGTTAAATTTCGAAAATGTTTTCATGTTCTGCCATTACTCCGGCCTATTAACCCAATTAATCTGCTTATTCTTGTTCGTAAAGTTCATCGTTAAATTAATCCAACTAATCGCTGTCGTATTAATTGTTCGTAAAGACAAGCTCTGTGTTTGGATGGACACCGTTGATACTCGCCGATGGATAATCCTGTTGTTCCAGCATTGGGTACTCTTCAGTACTTCTGTACCTGAGTGCATTTCTATTTTGCAGAGACTCCGAATTATTTGCTCTTCGCATGTGCAACTGGTGCAATTACAATTATCTGCTTCTTATATATATTTCAATAATATGATGCGTAGGTTTAACATAATAAACGAGTTGGCTCTCACGACAGGACATCATGCGCCAAGACAACAAATCATAACGAAATATATCAAACGTTGGTTTCAAGTTCCCTCTCTAATTCTAGCATCTGAGCTCGATTGAGCAGTCATCACAAATTTAACTGTACTTATCTCATCTCAAAAGTTTAATATTTGACGCATTCCCGTATCTAAGTATAGCATCGACAACCTTTGTGTTTATTGTTTTTGAGATTTTAATCTTTCTTGTTGTTGACTAGGCTCACACTGTTATCAAACCATACAAAGGATTTAATGATATACTGCCATGGATATTGTCAGTTCTGGCACCAACTCAAAAAATGTCAGACGATGACTCTAATCTAACTACAGTAGTCTGTCATGTTCTATTTCTAATGTCGGTGGGTGCTGAACTGGAATACAAGCTAAAAAACACAAATAAATTTATGACTGTATATGTAACGCCGGTGATGATATCTAACTTGTTCTTGCACATATTTTGGGCACCGTACTTGCCCCTGTGCTGCAACAGTACTTATTCCCTACATGATAGATATATCAACCTACTCTATATACTGCAGTCTGCTGCTGCATAGATACACTCACAAGTCAACAGGGAGTAGGGAGACCAGTACAGGAACAGCAGGATACGCAGACTATGATTATACTTACAGGAACAGTATAGAAGCTATGGAACTAGATAAGCCAGATTAAAGTGATAAGGACCTCAAAGTTGTCACAGTCTACAAAATTATACTTCTCTCTTATTTAGTCTTACAAGCCAGTTCCAAGCAGGAGTGCTTATTTTGCGCATATGTCGTCGCTATTGTTGTCCAAATAGGGTTCCTTTATTTTGGCCTATTGTGATATTTTTCCATCAACTGTAATATAATAGAGCTTAAAAATCGTGTCCACTTTCTAGCTTCTAATATTAAAGTTTGCTTCTTGATTTATCAATATGTTATTAATTTTCATGAATTGAATATTTAAATTTTAGTGATTAATTGCAAATTCACTTTTATACAGTTCATCAACGAATAATTAAAAAAATTTATTTACTAAACACATAAACAGAATTGAAATGGGAATATTTGAAACTGCCAAACAAAAAGTTAGCCTTAAGCTTGAAAATTTTGACTTTGATAAAATAGCAAACTCTCAGTTCTTTGATTAAATTTTAGAATTTTAGAGCTTTCAAATTTGAAAGACGTTGCTTATACTATTAAATAGAATTCAATATAAATGAGTGTAAAATGTCCTGCATTCATTATCATAGTTATATGTAAAGCTTCTATATTCCATAAGCTTCCTGTTTGATAGATTATAATTGAATAGTCTTTGGTGATCTGAATGTTTAACCCCGTGATTACCCTGTATAATAATTAACAAATGTAGAAGAGGACCCTTAATTTACCTCTTATTTGTTATAAGGATGTTGCAAAGCTAGAGTACCAGCCTAAGCAATACCCCGTCCTCATACCAATTCCGAGGATAGCTTCGGTAAAAAAAATAAAACACAAAAAGCCAAGGTAGTTGGATGAGCCATTTTCTGCGAGCTTCAGAAATGCTCCAGCCCGCCGGCCTTCTCGGTGGAGTCAGGAGTAAGACAGACTCTACGTTTAATTCTTGAAGTCCAACGTCAATTATTTCGATTGCGAAAATCTTCGAAGGACCGGAAAAGTGTTCATGCACCTGTCTAAGGCAATGCAGGGAACTCGGACTGCCAACCAGTGCAAGAGCCACCACCAGAAAATGCAGAAGGGCACAAAATCTGGAAATGTACGTGAAATTGTCAGCTACCTGGAAAAGAAATATTCGTTCGGTTCGCTTAAAGTCGAATAAAAAGCAGAGGAGCAATGGCAAAATTTAACTAAGGAGAACCCAGAGCAAACTGGATCAAGTGCTTCTGAGTAAAGTAGAAATGGAGAGGTTGTGATTATTATTGACCTAGACCGAGTTTCAACTTGGTGACTGATACTTTCTTTCCATAATATTCTGGATGAGGATACCAATAAGATATATTCTATTTTTACTTTACTCGCGAAAATTATATACAGATGCTAAAAATTGCTTCCCTATGCTTATTGAGTAATTTATTACAATATTTTATCGTAGGGAATGCTTTTCTATTGTAAATTTTCTGTTGATTTACAAACACAAATGGATATATAACAAGCATTAATGTGCAGTCTTGGATCGCATTAGCTCTCTTCTTGCAAGTTCTCTTAAATCAACCTATTTTCAAGATTTAGATATCAAATTTAAGTGGGGCGTTTGCTGCGACTATTCCAGGAATTCCGTTTGCTCCATATGCTTGATCAGCTGAAAACAATAAGGTAGCTCGCTCACCCAGGCTCATTTGAGGAATAGCTTATTCCCAGCCTTTTATAACATTTCCTTTGCCCAAGTTGAAGGCATAGGGATAATTTCTGTCTCGAGTCGAATCTATTTTACGGCCATCTTCAAAAAAAGCAGAGTAATGCACAGTCACTCGATCACCATCTTTAGGGAAAGTCTTGCCGTCACCGGCCTTGATGATAGTTTTGGTCGGGTCCATGTTAATATAAGAATTAGTATGATATTGCTAATATTAAAATGTAATAAAACAACAGTAGTATAGGGGTCATTTAGCGGAAGCAACAATCCTGCCCCTCTCCATGATTTTCTCATAGAGATCCATGCTTATTTAACTAGTGGAGCCTTCTACAATTTCCTCGATGCGGCTCTTCTTGGCAAACTTTTCGTAGTTCTCAGCCCCGGTCGCTCGCACTTCCTTCTCGATCATTTCGAGTAGCTGTTTGCAGGTGATCAAGTAGTCCAAGATGACCACATCTTTGCTGTATGTGGCTAGGAACTACTACTAGCTTGATGATGGAGAGCTCGACTCTTAGGATTCTTGTTGCCTTAGATTTTCAATCAAGAAGGTGATAGATTTTGTCACCTCCTCTATACAATCCTTATAGTTAGGGTAGCCTGTTGTCTTCTTAGATGAGCCTTGCCAAAATGTCGATAGCTCTGAAGAATATCGTTCATAGTAGTCTTTAGCTATCTTAATTAGCTTCTTGTAGTCGGTTGTTTTGCGGTACTCTTCGTATCTCTACTCATCAATTTCCAAGAAATTGTCACGCTCGAACTATCTCAACTTGGTGACTTTCTGCTCAATTATTTGTGTAAAGCACTTGAAGAGTGTGTTATACTTACTGCTATCTTTGAATAAGCCTGATGTTCCTGATTATTTGATCCGACCCAACAATTTGTACAAGAATCTACAAAAGTGTACTTCAGCAATTAAGAGCTTAGATACAAATTTCTTATCTTCCTTAGGCATAGTGTCTGCTGTTGAGGGAGTGTCCTGCACTAATGGGTTTCTTCCTTGATTTTAGATATTCTTTAATGACATGTTTTGAGTGTTATTGAGAAGCTTAGGTTGCAACTTCTTATCTGATTTATCATGATTAAATATTCTCTTCTAGATGGAACGACCAATATTTTTTGGAGAAGAGGCGTCTGCAATAATACTTTCAAACTTTTGATTTTTAGTGGCCATGTTAAGATGCTTTTATCCTAAAATACTACCAAACTCATTTCCACGAAAGTTATATTTTGGAAGTTAATCAGGACTAATTCGTATCGATTTATCTTGACATAAGGCCTTAGTTAAAAACTATTTAACTAAAGGCGTAAATTTTTGTCTAGCTAACACATCAGTGATTTTTTCAGCCTCAATTTTCTTTAGAAGTTCCTTTTAATTTTTTGCTCGCCAAGGAGTATCTCCGGTAAGCATTTCAAAGAAAATAATACCAAGTGCCCAAATATCGCTTTTAAAAGAATATTAATTTTTCTTCAGCGATTCGGGAGCCATATAAAGAGGTGAACCGACATTATATTTGCTGGGTTTCAGAACTTATTCCGCTTTGACTCCAAATCCAAAGTCAGCGATTTTTATGTCATTGCTTTTTGTGATAAGTAAATTAGCTGGTTTGAGGTCTCTATGAATCAAACCCATTTCGTATATGTGAGAATAACCTTCCAGTATTTGATTCATATAGGCAAAAGACTATAGCTCAGTCAGACCTTTCTTTATTTTCGAACTGAGGTCGGTCTCACAAAGCTAGGTAATGATGTACGTATTGTTCTTTGTGGTATATACCTCGTGTAGGGTCAGCACATGTGGCACATTCTTCATCGACTTTAATATCTAAATTTCAGATGCTAAGAGTGTTCTGTTTATTTCGCATTTAAGCATTTTAAGGTCAATAACTTTGACAGCTACTGCCTCTTCACTGGAGTCATTTCGTCCGCGGTAAACCTGACTTGAATATCCTTTGCCTATGGCGTCGTTGAGCCCGTAGGAGAAATTCTATATTTTCTTGCGCGTGTAGGACTTTCCAGCGGGCAGGTTTTTTTATGACATTTTAATAATAAAAATTTATACAAGATACAAACTGCTTATAACTTTAATTACTAAACTTTTAATTAGCAATAAAATAAATTATACACTTGCTCAAAATTATAATTATTGTTTAATATATAAGTCTTAGCTAATAAGTGTAACCAAATACAAACTATGTTATCAATTTCAGTTGTCTTCGTCCCAGTTCTTGTTTTACTGTTGCATCTTGGGTCCTCCTGCTGGCTTAGCGATGATGATCTGGTCGATTCTTAAAATTGTGATTGCTGCTTCTGATGCAAGTCTAATAGCCCATTCCTTGGTCTTGCGATGGTCGTGAATTTGGAGCTTAGAAATAGGCTCAATCTATCCTGTGAAGATATTTAATCCTCTTGGCTCAGATTCATTTGCAGTGATCATCTTAGGCACGAATTAGTTTGCGTTGACACCTGCATTTTCAGCCAATATTCTTGGGAAAATTTCGAAAGCCTTAGCGTATCTGCTATAGGAGTATTGGTCAAGACCAGTCAATTTCTTAGCTTCTGCTTCAAGCTTGATTGATAAAATCTAAATTATTAATTATTTACAATTTAGGTGCTTCCAGCTCCGGGGCAGAACTATTTTTATCTAACAATAGATCTGAAAACATTGACTCCATCATCAATGGCTCTCTCTACATCTTCCAAAATATTCTTGGTGCTACCTCTTAATATGATGGTGCTCAACTTACAGTCATCAGTATTTCTTTTGAAAACCACGAGCTTTTCTGAAGCGATTTATTCGACTCCAACATCATCTGATTCTCCGATTTACTCAGGGGTAGGAGCATCTAATTTCGATAAGATAGTAGCTCTGATAGCTCTAGCAACTCTTCTAAGTTCGAACTTGCTAAGAATTCTAACCACCAATATTTTATATTTGTCAAGAAAATGAAGAACGATATCGGAAATTGTTCCGCCACCAATTACAACATTAACATTTGCGTTAACAAGTTTCTGCACAAACTTTTCAGCTAATTATTATTCTCCTTTGCTGTAATTCAACAGTTCGTTGGCGTTTGAAATCAAGACAGTGCCCTTGGTTTCTGCATACATAGTATCAAGGGGACAGCTATAAACTGCGATCCTTGGTTTGGCCATTCGCTCAACTGACCCTTCGACGTTTCGCTTGACCACCATACCACTCATGAAAGTAGAATCGTCGACACTGGATCCGAGAATCTGGCACACTCTGACATTATCAACATCGAACTTGCCTGCAATATCGGGCAAGCTGTTAATGCAAGCCTTTGCTACCAAATCTGAGAAAAAGTCAGCATAATTAGGAATTTTAGACCCGATTGTTGATCTTAATCCCTTTGTTACTTGCTTCACGTCCCTCAAGTCCTAGATCTTATAGCTCTCAATCGTGTTTAAGAATTCTATTGCTTTCTTGGAGGCTTCCTCATAGCCTAGTAAAATTTGGGAAGGATGCAGACCCATTCTAATGAGATTTTCAGCATGGCTCAACAGTTCACCTGCGAAAGTAACCACAAAGTTGGTCGCATCTCCGCACTATTCTTATTGCATTTTGCATGCCATTTGCAACATTTTGGCAGCAGGGTGTTGCACTTCCAGCTCTTTCAGGATAGTTGCTGCGTCGCTTGTTACGAAAGTCTTATCAATGTGATTGACCACCATCTTTTTCAATGCTAAATTATTGCAAATAAGGGTGAAAATAAGAAACTTTGCTTTAAAGTTTCAAGTAGAAAGTGATTTACCATTGGGTCCAAATGATCGCTTAATCTTTGCGCTGATCTATTTGCAAGCATTAATATTCCTGAGGACGACTTATTCGAAACCTGAGAAGTGCTTGTGTCCCTGATTTAGATGCAAAGTCTACTTATTTCAGAAGGTTGTTGAAACCGTAGGAAGTGTCCAGCATGAATTGTGATGAGCTCTGCTAATCTTTATAATTTAGATTTTAAAAAAATTTAAATTTAAAACTCAATTGCGATTTTTATGAGAGATGAGTCAAAATTGTAAATATATCAAATTTCTTCAGGAATGATTGCACGATATTTAAGCTTGCTCAACCCTTCAGATTCCATAATCATCCGCCCTATACACCATTCCATTAGATTTTAGCTCAATTCGATGTTGATGCTCTTGAGAAGCTCATTCCATCTCTATTTGGATATGAACCCACTGGATGCGATCGATATTAAAGGAGTGTTAATTTTAGCTCCCTTTTAAGCCAGAACTTTTATCCACTATTTCTAACAGATATGGTATTGACTGATCTTCGTATCTTCAGACTCAAGGAAATTATTTGAATGTGTTTGGACAAAGGCTTTTAGAATAGACTTAGCAATGTTTCTCTCCATCTCGTTTTCAAAATTAACATAGACAAAACCATTATTTTAGTCTCCATTCTAATAGAAGCACTCGTCTTCTATAATGTACCTGGCCAAATTCATAGCATCTTGAGGTTTGAGTTTGAAAGGTTCCTGAACAAGCACAGCAACTAAATCAGCCTGACTAATGTATAGCTTTTTCCATCTCTAGATTTCATCAGACCCGTCGTCAACCATGTTAGGATCTGTTTCAAGGGGCCTGTAGTCAAGATACTTACATACTTGATCTAGTTTTATATTGGATCCAATCATGCGGTAGCGTATGTACTAGGCCAGTTAGGAAATTTGTTCAATGCTCACTTTCCGCATCTTCTTGCAATTCTATGAATATTTAACACCGGCTGTTTTTCTTTTCCTCTCACCAGCTGGTCGCAAAGCTTGTGTATCATTCTTCTGGGCGATATTTTTAGTTAACGATTCAGGTTGTATTTGTGTGCGATTTGTCAATGAAGCCACCTGACCTATTTTTTGTTAGTATTTCTTCTATAATTCTATCCGCTATGTTATTTTTTTAACTGGACCTGACTAGTCAATTTTCTTTTCATTTTTAATAGACTTTTTAGAATCATTTCTCTATTATTTATTTAATAAATTATCAGAGCCTTATCGATCATATTTAGTTTCTTATAGTTTCCAATTTTAAATGATTGTTGCCATATATTTCATCTCTTTCTATTGTTTTTTTAATTATGCGTTTTTCTACATCAGCGCTTATTCAAATATCTGTTTAAGTTTTTATTATTTCTCCTTTGAGTGACTAACTGCATCTTCAAGTTGTTTTAAGTAAGTTTCCTTTAGATTTTTGTTATACTCCCGTTATTCACTTAATTGTACCTATAATGAATTGAGGATCTTAGCAAGCTTCTTTAAGGAATTCGCAGATTTGTACTGTAAGTTCTCTTTTGATATCACTAATTGTTCCAAGTATTATATTACTTTTGCGTTTTCTTTTCTCTGCAATCGAAGTTATTTATTTTACTGCTGCAAGTTGGAATTTTTGAATCTCAGAATTTCTATTTTTTGACTTAGCTCGTAAACTACAGCATTATTGTATGCTTCATCATCTTTTTCTTGCTTTCTTTCGTACGCTAGCAATTTTTCATTACATACTTGTATTCCAGTTGCTAGTTTGCGATTGCTTTATTAAAGCACTAGGCAATAAACACTAATTTCTTATAATTTTTTGCGACCATCCGTTGCTTTGATAGCGTGCAGCTCTTTGACTAATTTTTCATGCTATAATTGTAATTGTTCATGTTTTTGTTTAATTCCTGCTATCATATATTATTGTGAGTGAGCGAATCCTTGTTCATACTGAATTGAATTCATACTTGGCCTTTCCAGATATCGATATTGTTTTGATCCAGGCAGATTTTACCCCTCGCGTGCATTTATCTCCCCTTTGCCATGTCCTAGCTCATTATTTTGGTATATCTTTATAACATTCTCCTAGTCTTCAGCGTCTGAGATTTGTTAAGCTTATTAAACTTCAATATCAACATCCCGGTTTTGATGGCTGTAGTAAAATTATTTCTTAAACTACCGGTTGAGACGCTTTGTATATTTTTTGTTCTTTCGCTTCTCAACTTCCACTGACATTTTCTGGTTGAGCAATTAACCTTTCAATTAATTTATTGTATTTTTGAGCTTCAAATTTTACTCATAAAGCCCCTCCTTAGTGCCATAAGGTGGGTGCTTCTTGTTAAAGGCTGAAAGCTTTTTATCTGGGCTGTCCTTAGTGATGTTGAACAACTATTTTGCAAACGATTTATTTTTAATATCCTTCTCCATATTTATTGATGTCCGATTGTAGTTTTGTCTGGGAACCAAAGAACGATTATTTTTTACTGCATTATTAAATCTAGCTTGTGTTTACAAGTTAGTTGATGATATTGGCATTTAAGTATAAAGCCTTTGAATACGCTTCATTGCATGATTATTATTGACTCCCCACTTTAACCCTGTATTTTTAGGCACATTCACGCTCTTCATAAACTATTTCTTATTTAACTTCTAGTGTCTATTGCTGTTATTGTTATTGTTAATTGTATTTTTTGCCAACTCTATACCCCCAGGCATCTACTAAGCATTCTCAATACTTCTGCTATTAATTAGAAGATTATCTTGTTTCTGATTGCCTTCTTTTGCATTCTGAGAATGGTTAAGTAGCTCAGCACTTTTTCTTTGTACAAGCGTTTAGTGCATGCTTTTATTTTTATTATTACTAACCGAGAATACATAATATAAGTGAATCTATTATGCAAATCATCATGCAGCGAAGGTCTTCTTCGTGATAATATTATAAAACTCTTCCTATGACACTAATCCATCATTGTCTGTGTCTGCTCGTTCAATCATCTCCTGAAGTTATGAGTCATCAATGGTTTCGCCAAGCTATTTAGCGACTCTCCTCAAATTCTTGATTGAGATGAAACCAGTTTTTTCATCATCGAACAAGTTGAAGATCTTGCGTATATTCTCACGGGTGTCCTTGTCTGACACACGCGCAGTCATGAGTTCTAGAAACTATTCGAAATCTATTTGTCCTGATCCGTCAGCATCCAAGTCCGAGATCATTTGATAAATAGTTTGATTTTTGGACTAAAATCCGAGCGAAGTCATTGCGGCTTTGAGTTCTACATAAATCATTTTGTACATTTAGGGTCGATTGATCCTCCACCATCAGTATCAAACAAGTCAAAAGCTTCCTTTATTTCCAAAACTTCCTCCTCTGTGAGGCCGGGTCTTTCAAATGCTTTTGCGTTGAATTAGTTGCTTTTCTTAGCACTCTTTTTCATTCAAACAAGTATGACAGTTATTAATTATATATTTTTAAATTTGCTTCACACTTATTTAAATCGTCTTAAAATCTTGTTCAAACAAATTAATCTTGACTGATAAATTTTTGCTTTTATAATTTGGAGAATCAAGTTTTTTAATCAATTTATCATAAAAATAACTATGCTGTAAATATTATTTAATGACAAAAGACAGCAAGTCAACTTTGAGCAAAAAAGTGAAATTTATTTTACATTTATTATATCCCTAGATCATATAAACTAGATATTTAATTTAGATCAATATTTTTGTGTTTCTGATCATATAATAATAACTAATATTAGTAATGAACATAGAGAATGAAAAACAGCAACCTCAAGCACCAGAGGGTCAACCTAAAAAGAAGCTGGGCCCATGCTGTGTGTGCAAATAAACAAAGAAGCTCAGAGACTAGTGCTTGTTTAGTAAGCAGGAGTAATAATGTTCTGAATATATCGTCAAGCATAATGACTGTCTTCGCGAACATGGATTCACACCAGTTCAATGATGTACCTACCGACTCAAACTATCTAAATTCCATCAATATTAATAACAGAAAATCACTTCTTCTTTTTAATTTATAGTGCTTTTGTAAACATCTTTTTAGGTTTCGCATCATTTTATTTTATCTTTTTTTAAGCTAACCCATAAATTTGTTTTTCTTTAGATACTGCAGTGCTTTTGACGATCTAGTTCGGATTCAAAAATTTTAGCTCCGCCTTTGATCCTTTTCGAGATAATACATTTATCGTATCTTTTCTATCAAGGGCTACTTATTTACGACTACAGCTTCTAGTCATTAAATTCGTTGCCTGGTTTTATCTCTATGCAAGTGGCTACTTACTAATGGACGATAATTTATTGCTGTTAAACAAATTTAAATGCACTTTACTCTTCGATCGACTCAGTCCGCACTGTGAACCAACCGAATTATTAGTTGAGTTTACTTTTGAAACTTTTTTACTCTTTGAGATTTCCTGCTTTACTGTCTACATTTTTCCATTTTTTTTATCCTGCTTTGGTTTCTTGTATTTTAGTTATAACTTAGGTTTTGATTCTTTTTACTTAATTTATTTATTCTGATGAAAAACTAAATAATTGCCTTTAAATTTAATTGAATCTACTCTGTACATTGTTCTTTCGACATTTTCATGTTTTTTTTCACAATTTCTATTTTATTTTGACTCCACCTTCTCAGTTTTCTGCTCTTTGCGTAGAGCTAGAACTTCTTGGCACTTTTTTTGAGCATTTCTCATTTAAAAATCATAGTAAGACAGCTCAACATCTTTTATCAGTTTTTCATGTGAGCGCTCATGTTCTCGATTTGTACTCAGAATAGGAAATTAGTCTTCTTATTATTATTGATCTTTGTTCTTCATTTGGCGAGTGACGATGTTGTACTCCAGCTATCGCTTATCTTAAATATTTTGCTAAATAATTCTGCCCATCCCATCCATGAAGAAGCGAGGGGCCTCAAAATGGAATCGGTAGTAGTCCCCAAGTAATTTTATTTTATTCTTAAACTCGCTATGCTTGTATTGGCGTTTCAGATACTCTTGATCATCATGATACTGAAGCATATCTTGAAAATTAATCCATGTTGAGTTGTGATAATTCAAGACAAGACTGTCGATAGAGGGCACGAGGTGTCGGTTATAGGGATTGCAAGGTATCACAGGGAAATAAGGACTATTTGTTTGAAATTTGGCTAACTGTTAGCGCATTATTACGAAATATACTCATTATTATAATATGAACTTGAAGAATGAAACAGATAAACTAATAAATCATCACAATCACCAGCATGTGCCTGTAAGCAAGTTATAACCTCCATTTGAAGATGGTACACCTCTCCAAGCCATGTTTTGTCCTGCCTTGGGGAGCGAAGTAGTCGATTCGATTCTTGAGCATGATCCAACTCTGAGAGTAACTGGCTTGCCATTTACATCTTTAATTACAATACCATCGTTTGATACTGATGAAACTGTACCTCTTCCACTGCTTGCAGATCCACTTCCGCTGAGGCAAGAGAAATCAGACCATCCTGAGCCAGACCCAGAGCCTGAACCTGAGCCAGTTCCTGGGCGAGATCCAGATCCTCCGCTGACAGCGCTTGGGTACCCGAATTTGGCAGTCCATATTGATGAGAATGGATCAACAACTTGAAGTCTGTAGTCTCCGTTTGTTCTAAGTCCAGGAGCAGAGACGCTTTGACCATAAGCATTGTCAATATATTGACCGAAAGCTTCACCCTTGATCACATAGACAATGGTGTTTCCAGTGGTCACGGTTTAGACTTTGCCAGCTCCATAACAGTAGTAGTATTCTCTATCAATTTAAGATTGAATGGTAGGGAGACTCTTGTTTAAGTTGTCAATAATGGTTCTCAGTTTCTTGAGATCGTCATCAACGAGCTTAGGCTGCTCAGCATTGATTCTGTCCTTGAAATTCTTAATATCGTTGGCGAGGTTGTTGTCCTTTACTTGAGCCACTGACAGGTCGGTGCGGGCTCTTTCTAAGTCAACTTCTTGAGTGTTGGCATCTCTCTTAAGACGATCAGCTGTATCCTGAAGGGATTTAATCTTAGCATTGATGTCAGCGATAGTGGTTCTAATGTTACTGATCTTTGTGTTATTGTCATTAATCACATTCTGGCTGTTGGCGATGCTGGCTTCCAAAGCTGCTTTGGTATCCTTGGCATCCTGAAGTTTAGCCTCAAGATCTTTGATCAAATTGATTGTAGTAGTCAACTTAAGCTTGTCATTGCTAATTCTGTTTCTTTCGTCGTCGTTTTGTCTTGACAATGTTGAAATCTATTTCTCATAGCCTGCAACTCTAGCTTCTTCTGGAGGAATCTGAGCCTTGACTGCATTGATTTGATTGTAAAGAACTTGAAGTTTGCTAACTAAATCGTTAACTTTTGTTTGGAGGCCCGGAAGACCGAGAGCATCTCTATCTCTTTGGACTCTAGCAATTTCATCTTGCAATCTTGCAATTTCTGCTTTAGCTCCATCAATGATAGAGACAAGTTGATCAGCATAAAGGTTTTTTCTTTGAATGGCGGCCTTCACTGATCCTAGAAGCTCGAGGAGATAAGAAATCTTAGTTCCACAAGGGACAGAATCATCACTAGCCACAACTTGAAGAGTCTTGAGAATGGCAGCGGTGTCACCATCATCAGCAAATTTATCGAGCTCACTCTTTGATGGGAATCGAGTAAACAAGCTCTCAACGCTTCGGACAGGGGTAGATAGCTCTTTCTTAGCACCATTGATGGTGTTGACAATATTTTGAGCAGTGACTGCTGGGTTGGTTGATCCTCCTGATAACTTCAAGATATCGGCCTTGGGGAAGGTAGGAATGGTAACGCTGATAGTAGAACCTCCATTTCCAGTGCCACTTCCATCTCCATTTCCGCTTCCATCACCACCAGCTGGTGTGGTTGGGAGATTGACGCTTCCAGTTCCACCAGCAATGTAGCCAGTCTGGGAATAGGCTGAGCTGAAGAGTAAGGTAGCAACAAGCACAGAGAATTTCATGAGAAAGCTTAAGAAAGATATTAATTCATCGGCTGATTTTTTTTGTTTTATAAATAAAAATCACTGGATTTTCCATCCGAAAATCTGAGAAGCCCACTTTTATTGATTTAATGTCGTAATTTGGTTCCATTATATACGTAAATTCATTTGCAGTATAAATGACATACCGCTTTCAGGATTTCTTTAATAATTTTGTATATGAACTGAGTAAAAAGTTACATGCAAAATTATAAAAATAAAGAAAAAACATGTTAGCATTGTAAAGTATATACAGAATGCAGCACAGGAATGCGACAGTAGTTTCTTGATAAAATTTGATACACTATAATTTATCGAGTATGTTGTAGATTAGAATGAAATTGATTTCAAGCTGTTAATTGCCTAACCGAGAAAATAGTCATAAGCCTTCATGTTTACTGTGAAATTAAGTCATAGAATGCTCAGGATGTAACAAAATCATTTCATATTAAAGTCCAGTTTAAAATTACTATAACTGACGTCCAGTTTAAACACACCTGAGGTAAAACAACTAAAACGAAGGCGATTTGGTCATAGGTCGAGTAGCCAAGCTATTATATGAGTTTAAATTTCAATATATTATTAAAATATGATAGTGCTCTATTTTGGTTATTTTGATACCAATTATATATTTCAGAATTATTATCGCAATATAATGAAGACAGTCATCAAGCATGAAGAAGTGACTCACCTCGTTATGAAAACGTACGAGTTCTTGGAGCAGATCGGGTAAGGCACTTCCTCTAAAGTATATCGAGCCTACGACACCTCTCGCAAGGGCTATTTCGCAATCAAGGTGATTCCGAAATCGTATTTAAACTCAGATCCTTTGCTATTTCAGCTGGTGAAGAATTAAATATAAATACTCAAATCTTGCAGTAATAACAACGTAGTGAAGTGCTTGGATGTGTTTCAGACAAGTCTTAGCATTTTCATTGTTACTTAACTGTGCAATGGGTGCGATATGGACAAATACTTACAATCATAACACTGCCTCTCAGAAGATCATGCAGTTATGTACCTCAAGCAGATGCTTAACGGGTTCAAGGGACTACACGACATGGGGGTGATGCACCGTGATTTTAAACTTGCCAATGTTCTTCTGAGTAACCAGTTGTGTAAAATTGCCGATCTGGGCTATGCTAAGAAAATGTCTGAACAGCAAGTAACTTACACCTTAATTGGCACTTATGCTACTATGGCACCCGAAGTTATTGAGAGGAAAGGCTACAGTTACAACGCAGATATATGGTCTCTTGGAGTTGTCTTCTATCAAATGTTATTTGGAGTGTACCCCTTCGCCGCCAAAAACTAAATCTAACTGCAGCGAGTGATCAAATTAAATAAAGTCAACTACAGCGGCCGTAGGATTTCAGTGTAAGCGAAAGATTTCATAGAGAGATGTTTAACACTTAACCCGAAAGATAGAATAAAGTGGGGTTAAGTCTATAATCATGCCTTGATTAAAAGACCGCATATGTAAATTTTGTACAGCATACACAATATGAACCCGGCTATCGAACTTAACAGTTAGTTCTATGGAAAGAATTCAAAATTATGTGAGACAGAGTATGAAGAGGAAGAGGAACTAGCTATGCTGCGGTAAACTAACAGAAAGAAACTGGTGATTTAAGAAATCCACGAAATTATCAGTAAGAAGTTGGACACTCCAGGCAGTGGTGAATATAACTTGAGCCAGTTTAGCAAAAAAGTTGAGCAAGACAAAGAAAAAGAAGCAATAATATATCAGTACGCAAATTAATACATTCGATATTTTAATAAACTGAGTTGTGTCTTCAAATTCTTGAATTACAGTTTAATTGGAAACTACGCATCTGATATCAATTAATATTTGAAGTAGTAGCAAATAAAGGAAAAGCAGTAAATGAGAGTAAATGATAAAAACCAATTATTGGAAATCGAGTCTCTGCTATACTTGATTTACAAGAAGGCATATTGCTAGATTCTACAGTATCAAAAAATAGTGGAGGGCAAAATTAACATATTTAAAATTCCGCAGTTATGGAATGAACTAACCGAGAGTTAATACTACAAGATCATGAACGAAACCATCAGATCGCACATCAACAAGATTCATCATACTGTCAAAGAGGCAGAAGAGGAAGCCTGCTTGTCACAAGTGGAGGAGATTAGTGCTAATGCATGTGAACAGGACTATCAAGATTACCCTAAGATATCATAGCTTTGCGACAAATATCTTATGAGTACAGCCAGGCTATTGAACAAATACTTCAAACACAAACAGACCTAAGAGCGAAAATATATTGACTTTATGGAGGGATTACTTTACTATCTGATATCAGACGAAAGAAGCAAGCCAACACCTGAAGAATTCGATTGGAAATTGGGTACTCCACAACAGAAACTAGCTGAGTTATATCAGGACTTGACTGAGCGCTATGAACTATTTTTCAATTTTCTATGAACATTATCTTATGCTATCATAGCATATATTGTATGAGCATATTATAATAAATAACTATTGCAGGATGACAGAAATAAAAACATAGCCCCTCGACGTTATTCTGAACAAATTAGAGAAAATTAGATGTTGCACAGGCTGCCTTAGCAGCATCAATTATCTTGTGTTTGGTCATGGTACAACTGTGTTTATTTAGGTCTTTATTGCAGCTCATGTCTCTCCACACTGCCGGATATTAACTAAGATCACTTCATAAATTTAGAGAGTCTAGCGAAGGTGCTTGTGGAGCTCACTCAGCAATATGGCCAGCGAATTAAGGGAGAAGTGAGCCAACTTAATTTAATCAAGGGTGAAATGTAAGCCATGAAGAAGGATGTAAAGAAATCGAAAGATGGATTAAGCTACGATTTGAAAACTGTAAAGGAAAAGTCATTTGCACTGCTTGACTAACTATTTACCTAATGCTTGAAATAAAATCAAAATGAGCCATTGGAAGCCTTCTATGAACCCGATATCACTGCTACACTTATTCTAAATGAGTCCCAGCTTTTGCTTCAAAATCTAAGTAATCTACGGATATCGAAAAATAACGACAATCAGATATCGTACAGCCTAAAAGAGGGAACTAAGAACCCAGAGAAGATAAACAAGAAGGTATGCAAATAATACAAGGAACTAAATGATTGTATTGAATCTGCAACAGTGCAAGTTCAAGGTGTCATAACTAACTTTTTGAAGGAAATAAATCATGAAGAAGTAAAAAAATGAAATTCTTTTTTGTTTGTATACAAATTATTATTGAGTTATTATTTACATAAGTCAACCCTTTATCTTCATATCAAGGATTCTTCTACACTCATACTTAAGATTAATCCAGTTTTTGTATTGAGGTCTATCAAGCACATCATCCCATTTTCTGAATTCTTTCTCCAAAACTGCGCTATTTACGAAATCATAAGGTTATTCATTAATTGTTTTTCTAATCAGTTACTGATCTAACTGTTAAAATTTTTGAATATAAGCTGTGAAAAATTTATATTTCTAATTGAACAGCCCTGTAATCCATGCACACTATTTGCTACAAATATCTGTTAGCTCAGAATACATGAAAGAGTTTGCAGTACTCGTAAGTTCAGCAAATTATAGTTACGGCAACTGAATATGATTCTCTCGATGCAGAATAGTATATGTCAATCTGTTCATCATTACATAACAATCCTTTAGCAAATAAATTTGGATGAATTATGTTTGACGACCTTACTTCTCAGAAAATAAGTGAAATTATTCTGCTATTTATCTCATTTTTTTGCACTCCTCAACCAAATACTTCACTTTGGAAAATACTATAACGTTTAAAGCGACTTATTATTTTTTGGTTAAAATCTTATCATCAGTCTGGCCTTCTTGTTTAGAAGGTTATGCAACCTTGACTGTCTCTTCAAAAATCTACTATTATTTATAATCTTCTGATGTTATCTTCTTTGATAAGGCAGGTTGTTATCCTGTAATTTATTTTTTAAAAACAGTTGATTCAATCTATTTTATTTCTTTGGAAATTGACGAAAAAAGTTCATGACTTAGGAGTTCTTCGACACCGATCCTTAATTTAGGGTCTTTAATCAAACATTTGTGTAAAAAATCTTGATACTTTGAACTTATCTATAATTTTTGTCTTTAGTTTAATTGAAATGACTTTTCTTTAATATTTTTTTGAATTTACCATTTGTCTTTCCCAATAAAATAAAGACTACCGAAAATAATTTCATAAGCAATAATACCCAATGACCACACATCCACTTTGTTGGTGTACTTTTATTTTTTAAACATCTCGGGTGCCATATATGGGAATGTGCCCATTGCAGTTTCAAATTACTGCTTCTGAGCGGCGAATCCAAAATCTCCAATTTTGTAAATTCTAGTATCCTTGCCCTCACCTTTCCCCAATCTGACTGAAGAAATGAAAATATTTTATGGTTTCAAATCCCGATGCGCCACTCCCATTTCATTCATGTATTTCAGCCCTCGACATATACAATAGAGAACTTCGATACACTATTTTTATTTAAACCGTCTACTTCTAATTTAATCTTCAAGCGTGCCACCCTCGCAGATTTCCATGACGATATAGATGTGCTTGTCAGTGCGGAACACATCTTATTGGCGTACTAAGAAAGGGCACGGGCTTTCCCTCATTTTGCGATTAAATTTCTTCATAACTGTAATTTCGCTAAAAAGAATGCCCTTGAGCACTTACTCACCAGTGTCCAGCTTGCTCAATTAGATCTGCTTTAAGGCCACATCCTGTTTGGTCTGAAAATTGTAGCCTTTGAAGACCTTCCCGAAACTGCCTTATCCGAGCATGTCGTCCTCATTATAAGTGTATTTGCCCTCTTTCAGATGCTTCTGCATTCAGTATATAATCAATTAGATAACTTTGTGCACATGAACGAGCAAAGTATAAAGATATTCTATAAGTAAAACACAACTATTTATATAACTCATCTTTAAAGTAATTAATATTAGATATATCATTATTTATATATTTATTCGCAACAAAAAAATATTGTGAGATTACTATCTATGACCTATATATTTATGATAAGTAATTTATTATTATGTACAATTTAAAATGAGATAGTAAACAGTCCAATATTTACAGCAGTAACAAATTTAGAG
>APMI01017837.1_pt1 | contig 21890 bp, 12 predicted proteins | sample 667938 | NCBI WGS metagenome assembly APMI01 (sample SAMN01084076, study PRJNA167559) | wastewater metagenome | biome: Wastewater | place: Denmark: Ejby Moelle, Odense | collected 2011-11-28
AAACTAAATGAAAAGAATCAATTTCGGTGTTCTCTATCTTCTATTAGGAATTTTTTGTACCTGGGCACTTTTACCTTCCAAAACTTGGCAAAACGGATCATCTGACTTTTGTTTAGAAATAATCCGCCTTGGAAATGATTCGTAAATATTTGATCAAAATACAAGTGCATACTATTCAAGTCCTTTAGATGATTAAATATACTCAACCATTTACAATAAGCTAACTTCAGAACAGAATCAATCAGTCTTATTTTTAGGAATATCACAAATTGGTAAAACAGTTTCTCTTCAGCGTACGCTCCATAACATCTCTAATTTTGGTCTGCCTTCAGCAAATTTGACTCGAAATTAAATCTTGTTATATTATTATAAGCTAGATTAACCTATGATAAATGAACACACTAATTAATATTACAAAGAAATTGGGTATAAGTTTTAGAAAATACAATAAGACCATGAAAGACTTGAAAGATTAATGAAATCACTCTCAGAGAAGAAAAAAATAATATTTGTCGTAGATGGAATTCAAAATATTGAAGCTGGTAGTAACTTTGAAAAAATACTCATAATTTTAAACACAATCGATAAGAATTATGAACAATTTCATCTATTTTTGATTTCAAATGCTGAAAAAAGAGGGAGCTCGTTTTATACAATATCACAATATTTTTAGTATGAACCCAACAATTTCATAAAAATTCATCTATAATCAACTCCACTATAACTCATTGAAAAATATTTTCAAGACAAAGGCGCTTATTATAAGTCATTCAGTCCTTAATTTAAAGGCAGAGTTGAATAAATAGAATCTTAATACTCAAACTTAGCGAAATGGTGTAATAATTATCAGTAAGCGAATTTTCTTTTCGACAAAATACTCACTAACTATAAAGTACCAATAGAAGAAGTTTTATAAAATGTAAAGAATTTGGCATACATTTCCCACATTAATGTCATCAACAACAACATGAACTTCCTGTGTTAAATTTATTTTGACGAAAACGATCAACCAATAACAAAAAATTCACTTCCCTAACTCAATCAAATAATGTTTGACTCAGCTGAAATGAGAAGTAAAATATTATAAACTGCATTCATATAAAAATCATAATAAAATAAAGCATGTACTAAGAACTCGACAAGTAAAAAAGATGCTTCTACAAAGAAAAAGAAGAAACACAAGCGTAATAGAAAATAATACTTTCACGTAAGTACAAAAAAGTGTAAAAGTATTACCGATAATTAACAAAAAGAGTAATAAGAGATAATAAATTTCAATTGAGTGAGCCATTTAGTTTTATATGCATTTATGAAATGATGATGTTAATTATAAATCATTTTTGTGATATTTCATGTCCGAGGAGTCTCCTTGAAAACGTATATGGTGAATCCTGGCTTTGTCTGTTCTGTTTTGTAGTTGTATATGCTCAGATTTGTGAATTAGGATGCTGACAAAAATCTATTTTTATTTTTTCTCGCAATTTCGACAAACTTATTCGACATGATCTGACTGACTTATATGGCTTCCAAAGAACGATCGATTTTTACACTCCAGTCGTAAATATTTTTTTCAGGGTGGAACTGCACGGCATAAAATGGATATTTCTTTGCCTCTAGCACAGCTACAAATTTTTGATTTTTAGGTGATGTAGAAGTTGCAATCAGATTCCAGAACTTGTCCATGTAGGAGTTAGATCTGAAACTATCAGTACTGACAGCCCAGTCATGGAAGTACCACATAATACCATCTCCCTTAGTCAGCTTCTGAGTCTGACTTGAGCTCATGTCCCCGAATAAATAACTGCTGTTGGATGTAAACTAGAGAGGGTGGTGGATCGAAATGTCTCCATATACTCTTGTGAGCAGAGTGTCATTGTATTGCGATGTTAAGTAAGACAATATCTGCAGACCCATGCAGGTACCCCAAATTGGGAAGGGATTACCCTTGTCGTTTTAGCTCATCGCATATTTTAAGATTGCATCCGCATTCTTAGTCCAAATCTGGCTGATGTTATAATCCATTGTTCCGCCTAAGGTTAAATTATTTTGTACCTGTGAAGAGGACTCCATTGAGCTTCGGTAATAAGCTAAGAATCTAAGAAGTCGGTGAGAATGCGAACAAAGGGACAACTTGAGCTCCTGACATTTCCACAAATTTAATGTATGTAGTTGGGATGAAGGAATTTGTTGTGTTGTATGTTTGAGTATACACACCAATTATAGGATTTTGGGCTGGTACATCTTGCTTTATAGAAAATGCACTGCAAAACAGTAATGCGAGTATCACAACATGCGCTGAGTTTGGCATGGTGAATAACTTAAGAATATATTTAAGTTAAAGAATATCAGAAATCCTCCTTTCTTATTGAATTAATTAAACCGAATTATAATTTTTTAACAAATGATCATATTTCCTTGAGAATTTAATTAACGGGAGTTTAATTGAAAACATATGTTTGAGTGAAACTTCCCTAGGCTTGTATCGGCTTAAAATTATATATGCTTTTCTTTACAAATTCCTCTACTGAAGGGAATCTGTTTTTGTTCTTTCTGGCAATTTCAACAAACCGATTAGAAAATATTTGAGTCACTTCAATGGCTTCTATTGATCGATCAGCGAACACTTTCCATTCGAATGGACTTTTCTCAGGATGAAATTGTACACCGTAGAATGGGTATTTCTTGGCTTCCCAAGCTGCTACAAATTTCTCATTTCTAGGAGTTGTTGCAGTTGCTATTAGATTCCAAAATGATTTTAAATATTGATTGTTGTTGAACGTGTCCATTGTGATCGCCCAGTTATGATTAAAGTACATTATTCCACTACCTTTCGATAATTTTGACATCTGATCGGAGTTCAAAGTATGAAAAATATAACCATCGTTCACAAAATTTAAAGGATGTATGATTGCTTCATCGCCATTGACTCTTGTAATTATGGCATCATTGTAGTTGGATGTTAAATAGGCTTGAAGTTGGATACCCATGCAGGTTGCAAAAATAGGAAAAGGATTGCCTTGATCATTCTGTTGAATTGCGTACTTGAATATAGCATCATGGTTTTTAGTCCATTGAGTGTTGATATCGAAATCCATTCCTCCGCCTAAATATACTAATATTTACCAGTGAAAAGCACTCCGTTGATATTTTTAAGCAGTGCTAGTAGTTAGTTAGTGTTACCGAATCCGTATAGAGGGACAACTTGTGCGCCAGACATTTCAATAAATTTCACATACGAAGCTGCGATGTAACTGGACTTTTCAGTCGAACTGTTCTTGTAGGTTTGAGTCACTATACCGATTATGGGAGTTTGAGGAGGCAGTTGATCGCACATTGTCAATACTAACAAGAGTGAGAGGATATAAATTTGTCTCATATTATATTATCAAAATATTATTAGTATAGTCCAATTACTAATTTTACTAGTTAAAGTGATTATATATACAATAAAGATTGTAAATAACCTGTATTTTAAGTTTTACTTTCAATTAAATTTTCAATTTATTGTAGATAATTTAATTGAGAAATACTTATAATTTTGATAAATTCTGATTTGTTCTGCTGGATATAATTAAATCTTTAAAAGGCTTTAATAATTAGTTTTGCTATGTCCAAAAGATCTTCAAGAAGTGCATCAAAGGCATCAATGGTGGCCGAAGACACCAAAAAATCAGCAGAAAAAGACGAGCCAAAATCAAACAAAAGAACAAAGACTCCAGTGAAGGATGTGCCACTTGCAAATGAGGTACCATCCAAACGAGTAAAGAAATAAAAGACAAAAGACTCAGCCAAAGACGATAAGAAGTCAGATGATGCAGAGAAAGCTAAAAAGTAAGCAAACAAAAGATCATCGAGCACACCTGCAAAATAACCAGCTAAAGAGCCAGCCAAAGAACCTGCCAAGTAACATGCTAAAAAAGCTTAAGACAAAGATTAAAAATAAATAAAGAAAGTCACACTGTCAGGTTCTGCACCTGTTGACTCATGTTTTCCTCGAGCAAGTCAATGTAAAGTTGTCTAAAAAGATGGAGTGGTGTATGCCGCCACTTTGAATCAAAGTAATGTCGTACACAACAACAATAAATTTTACATACTGCAAATAATTGAAGAAGGGCCATCGAATTATACATTCTTTTGCAGGTGGGGTCGTGTCGGAGTTACTGGTCAGACATCTTAAATGAAGACATATGATCTACCCAGTGCAATTAGAGCGTATCAGTCTAAGATTCGAGAAAAAACCAATGGTGGATACAGATTAGTTTAAATGAATTACCAGAGTGACGAGAAATAGTAAACATAAAAAGTTGAAGATGAAAATAAGAAGAAAGAGCCTGAAGCAGAGTCTCAATTACCAAATGAAGTACAAAATTTAATCAGGCTTATCTTCGATATGAAAATGATGAATAATCAAATGAAGGAGATTGGTTACGATGCAAAGAAAATGCCACTAGGTAAGCTCTCAAAATCTAGTATCGAAAAAGGTTATGAAGCGTTAAACAAGCTTATGTAAGAAGTGAAAGGCAAAAAGAGATTACAAATGTTTCAACAATATTCAAATGATTTCTATTCATACATCCCTCATGATTTTGGGTTCATTAAGATGCAGAATTTCATTCTTGACACTGAGAAAAAGATCAAGGACAAATTATAAATGTTACAGTCATTAGAAGACATCCAAGTGTACACAAAAATTCTCAACTAAGGAAAAATAAGTAACGACATGAACGAGTTGGACTCAAATTATTTAAGACTGAAAACTGATATCAAGCCGATTGACAAAAAATCTGACCTTTATGCAAAATTGATTAAATACGTACAGAACACTCATGCAACCACTCACAATAATTACAGACTATAAGTTGAATAAATTTTCAGACTTGATAAGTAAGAATAAAACACAAGATACACCAAGGATATTCCTAATAAACAATTGCTATGGCATGGATCAAGATTAACAAATTTTGTAGGTATTCTTTCTCAAGGTCTGAGAATTGCTCCGCCTGAAGCTCCAGTCACAGGCTACATGTTCGGCAAGGGTGTGTACTTCGCAGACATGGTAAGTAAATCTGCAAATTATTGCTGCACCAGTAAAACTAACAACACTGGTTTGATGCTATTATGTGAGGTCGCACTTGGAAATTGCTGGTAGAAATTTGCAGCGGATTATTATGCCAGTAATTTACCGCCTGGAATGCAGTCAACAAAGGGCGTCGGTAGAACTGCTCCGAAATCAGGATAGTTAATCGAAGGTGCATTCGCTCCTAATGAAGTCGGTGCTCCAACTAACGCACAACATGTAATTAATTTATTTAGTTTAGGCATCGCTACTGTATAATGAATATATCGTTTATGATGTCTGTCAGGTGAAATCTAAATTTCTATTTAAAATGAAGTTTCATTATAATTGATCTCTATTTTAGTATTTTGATTTATTAACGCTATGTTCTAAATGTGAATTTTAATATAAAGATTATTTACAGCGCTGATCTTTTCGGTTTTATAGCTAATTATTGTAATTAATTTTACAATTAATAACATGAGTATGCTAAAAAATTAAAAACCAGTACGTACAGCAGGCTCAAACTCTTCACAAAAACCAGTTTGTACCAGTTTTAGTGAGCTTTCTGTTTCATCAATTAAATAAAAACTTTAACACGATCAAAGTTTTGATGCATTTTGTCAATAAAAAATGTTGCTGAACCAGATTGAGTTCGGCGTAAATAAAGTTAAAGATTAATACGGTCTGGAAAAACCGACACCTTCCAAACTATCCATAAAGAAGGACTCTTTTTAGAAACATGGAAAAGCTTTGTAAGGAAACAGCCGCAAGTTGGTAAGGCTCAATTTTTAAAAATAATAAAATAACCTTTGTTTTAATAAAAATCTAAAGCGTAAAAAGGCGTTATCCAAGAGTAAATAAAAGTTAAATGATCCATACTCCTTTCTGTCGACCTATCATTCATCTAAGCAATTAAAATTTTCAAACGAAAACGGCGAACCAAGCCAGAAATACCTTAGATCGGAATAAACTTGTTCAATAAACAAACAGATTCAAATTAATATGATGAGCATGAAGAAAACACCTAAAATATCTCTTCATTTATGTGAATAACCCTTAAATAAGTCGACAAAAGACATAAACAATAAAGATTTTAATAAAATTTATTATCTGATGCCTGATAACTTCAAAGTTGAACTCAACGATCTCAGTAAATCTTTTTTTATTTAAGATTTTAATTTGAATTCTGAAAATAGAATAAATTCTATTGCCTTAGGTGGTCATCATAGAAAACAGGCAAAATCTTTGGTCTCTTTAAATTTGAAGAGGTCTCATTTTTCAAAACCAGAAACACAGACTGTCAACCCTTGGCATTAAGTTTTGGTTGGTATGGCAAAACCAATAAAAAAGTCTGTAATTTACCAATGGCCAAGTAGCGAAAAAGTTATTGAAGTAAGCAAACCTTTGAGTTTGGACTGCAAAAATACATCAATCCATTCTTCGAGAACTGAATATTAATCACCAATTTCTGTGTCAAAGTAAAGCACGAGCACAGGCACGCGAAAGTTGAACAGACGCAGTGAAATATACCGCACAAGTCAGAGAAGCAGCTTGTAGTATTTCTAGGCTTTAGTTAGTCCTAAAAATACTCACCATTTATGAGTACTCTGTGATATTTATATTTTTTGTGTATCATTGTCTTGGTCTTTTAGCGCATTATGCTAGTTTAGTGCTCTCGCTCTAGGCAAAATTATAATTGGTTTACCTGACACATTCGCCAATCTTTTCTATGTGCATTTAAACACTAAGTCAGCTTTCTATTTTCATAAGTGCAGCCTGACTTAGACAATACTTGCTGTGATTTTTGGTAGTTATCATCTGTTTATTTGATGCTAGTGCAGTAATCCACCCATGGTTTATTGCTATTTTTATCGAGTTGATTTTGAGGAGTTACGTTGCTGTCTTGCATTTTTATGTCTATTAAATATTATAGAAGACTTATTTAAATTTTATGATATAGCAAGTAATAAAATATGAAGATAAATGCCAAAAATAAAAATCTTAAAGCCAAGTACAATTTTTACATATATTATTGTCTTAAAGTAAACAATTTCTTTTATTTTAATAATATCAACATTATTATTATAATATCCGCTGAGAGTCAATCTAAAAAATGTCAAAATAAAACAGTATTAAGCAATGCGTGCTGATCTGCTAGTCCATCATCCACGATTTCTAAAGTGCAAGCGTACATAGTATTAGATAATGCAGGCATTCACTAAGATTGGAAATACATCCATGATCGAACTGTGTGTTGGATGGCTTATCGATAATGGTATCAAAGAAATATTCATGTTCTATTCCAAAAGCAAATGTTAAGTTTAGTAGTTCTGTAATGTTTTTCACTCTGTCTATGGCAAAATTGATGTTAAGATTCATCTCAATTATATGAAACCTGAAGATCTACGCAAGTAAATTTATAAATTATTTAGTTTTGGTGATGTAATGCGAGAAGTGCAATTCAGAAATATCATTTCACAAGATTTTCTTATTCTCTTCGCCGACACAGTGTCAAATTTAGATCTTTCTAAAGCGATTTCTATGCACTTCAAGAAGAAAGCCGAACTAAAAAGTGTCGTATTGACGACAATCCTACGCGAGTGCAGTTTTGATCGCAAAATTCATATTACAAACTCAGAGACAGGTTAAATATTGCAAATGGAAGAGGACAATTCCGATAAATTTACTCTAAATCAAGAGAGAGTCAATCTCAAAAAGATGAATGTTGAATTCAGAAGAGATCTTACTCATTGCGATATTTATTTGTGCACTGTTGATGTGTTCAAGAGCTTCAAAGAGACTTATGAATATGCGGTATCGTATTTTTTATGCGTAGACTATGTTCGATTTTATTAATGGTATGCTCACTTCTGAAGTGTACGAGTAGAAAATTGTCGGACATGTCTTATAGAATCATGAGCACACTTTTAGAACAAACAAAGCTAAAGATTATTATTTGGCTTATATGCATTATATTTCCAATCATTTTTCACCGTATACATTGACAGGACGCAATAGATTCAGCCAGAAGGGAGATTAACAAAAGTTCGTTGTCAAAAACTTTAACAAAGTTATATTTAACGGAGTCTCGATATCTCGCACAGCTTTCATATCTGATAGCTGCTATGTTGGCTCGAAATGTTAAATTGGGATTAATTCTGATGTAGAGAAAAGTATTCTTTAAAAAGGAGTCAATATTGCCAAAGGGACAAGTATTAAGAATTGTTTAATTTTGGAAGGCTGCTCCATTAGTGAGAAATCTAAATATTAATATTGTTTGATCGAAAAAGTTAACGAAACCCAACAAATCAGAAGATTTAAACTTTTCTAAAAGCAATAAATGTAAATAACAACTGAACCTCTTTTTGAGTCGACTCCACCTCCATAAGAGAGCACTTTTGAGTAAGAACTCTAACAGATGTTATCTGAATAACCTTAATTGTAAGTTGTGGGATAGTTAAACTCGATAAGGAAACATCATAACAAATCATTACAGTAATTTACTAAATAGATGATCAGAATATTGAACCCCGAAAAGACTGAAGGTATGACTTCATTTGCTAAAAATTGGGGTGAAATTTTATTGAAAATCCATGAAAATCAGAAACTCCTTATAGATTCCCTTTATTATTCATGCAAAAATATTTCAAAGTATGAGTTCGCATTCCACGCATTCCTACAATATTTCTTCAAATTTGAATGGATAAAAGATTTTGTAATTATTGAATGGTACGATCAAATTTCACAAAAATATACTGACGAATAAGCGATGAAAACATAGAATAAGACACTGAGTCTATGCACGAACTTCGTGAAAGTACTAAAAGATAGAGCAGATGATTCTGATAGTTCATCCTCTTCTTCATCTTCAGAAAAATAAGATGGAAAAAAAGACAGCTCATCGAGTTCAGAAAATTAAGCATGAGTAAGTGATACATTTATTGAATACTGATAGAATAAAAATATTTATAAATCAATACTAAACATACATAGTTTGTCTTCTAGTTGACTTAATTGTTAGTTACGCATTAAAAATATAATAAAATATTAAAACCAACAAGAATAAACATACTGCAATAGAACAATGTTGGAAGTGCACTCAATGCAATTTAAATCAAACACAAAGCAGACAAGTTTATCAAGTCGAGCAGCAGACTCGCATTACAGTTATGAACCAAATGTGAATAAATAATTATCAAGCCGAACCAACGATCATGCTTATGTTGCCAATTTAGGAAATGAGGAAAGTTTCTTTAATGTAGTCAAGTTTGCAATACCCGAGAGAAAGCATATTAAACTTAAAGTTAATGTTGTTGTGCCGAAGAGTAAGAAGAACTATTTTGGCCAGAAATAAAAAATTCCTTCTTAACAAACGACAAAATCGAAATAACATGTTAAACCGTTAAAGAATCACGTTGATACAAAATAGAATGAATATTAAAATGAACTATAAAACAATCATTAAGTAGAATAAATATAGAGTTAACTAAAACTAGCTAAACCTAAGAAAAAGTATACATTACCTACAAAGTTAGCAACCGATGATACCTAATCACATACATAAAGTTAATCCAAGGTCAAGATTGAAAAACTGAACTTAGGGTTAAAAAAGAAGAAGGAAAAAGGGAAAATGAATGATTATTTTAAAAGTATACTATTGAGGACTTTGGTTGAAGATGATGATGTTGTTATTAAAAAGAGTGCATTTTACTCAAATTAAAAATTGAAGACTAGTAAGCCTGCAAGTTTATAAAGACCAAACAATAGAGAGAAAACTCAATAAGTAAGTACATCTAAAAAAGTTCAAAGTCATAACAGGATCAACCCACCTAAAGACAGACTAAAAGGACGAGAGCCAAGATAACAGAAAGGGTCTTCTACATCGATAAAACTGCCTGACATTCACGAACATAAGAAAATAGTCGAACTGGTAAAATAAGAAGAAAGCAAAAAGAACAAGAGACTTGCGCGTGAGTACTCTAAATCAGAAATGAAATATTTTGATAAATAAAAGGGAAATATTGGCAAGAATTAGCTGATGAAAAAGTAAGATAATTCCCAGAGATTAGCTGTGAATCATAATTCCTGTATGAAGATTGAGCCAGAAACCAAAAACAGAGCGATATACAGTGAGGCCATCCCAGAGTAAATAGAATACAGTTCAATATACAAATAAAAATAAGAAAAAGTAAACTAAAACCAATAAAGTATCGAGTAACAAATTACAAGTTCAGCCATCGGATAACCTTTATGATATATTTTCCAGTTTTATAAGTAGCATGATTCGATAAATATAATTAGAGTGTTATAGAATAGTTATATATCAGCATAAGAACTTAAATCTGATAACATAAGACTATAATAATTTGTGAAGCAAGCCTACACTTACAATGCAGACGAGCACAAACCTGAAACTGAAAAGATTGTAAAAATAATAACAGAATTTGATAAAAGAGCCAATTGCTAATGTGCTAGTGAAACGAGATGGCATGCTTGATTTCCATTTTGTAATCTATAACTTAGAAGGAGAGTACAAGGATGGGTTTTATCATGGCTTATTGCAGCTGCATGAGAATTATCCATTTGCTGCTCCTAAACTATTCTTTTATACCCCAAGTGGAAGATTCGATCTCAACATGCCTATCTGTACATCATTCACGAATTATCATCAAGAGAGCTGGACATCGGCATGGAATGTTCGCAGTCTGATTTTAGGTACTATTTCGTTCATGACCAGCAATTAGGCTAGTTATGGGTGCAGAAGTGATAGTGAAGAAGTGCGTCGTACGTATGCCAAAAGGAGTATGATATTTAACATGAAGAACCCAAAATTCGTATAACTCTTCTTGGACCAGTTGAAATCCATTAACCCACCGATTCCATAAGTCCAATAACATTTAGTACACTTAAACAGACCCGCAAATCCACCACTATAAAACGAGCAAGAACTAGTGCTATTGCCACCATCAAACCAGCCTTAACAGTAGCGAAACCAAAAATGCCGTAAAATAATATTAGCATGCGGAATTATTTTGCCCATTGTTGGACTTCTGTGCTATGTGATCTTTAAATGAATAATGTGATATTCTGCATTTATTTTTAGTAACCTTTTAGTAATATACATGTGTTTATTTTAATTGCAATATTGAAATAAATGGAAGGGTACGACTTCAATATTAAATAGTTTTAGTTGAGATTGTTCTTTTAGAAAATATTGCTTATTATAATTTCGCGATATTCCATAATATAACAATGTTTCAAAACTCGTACCAAAACGGCACCTACTTCGAAGTATTCGACCCGAAGCGTACACAATATTCTATTCAGTGGCTCAGGATAAAAATAAAAACTTATATAAACTGCAGAACGTGGCTGCTAACTACAAAGTGTTTGATAAAAATCTGAAGAGTAAACTTTCACATAATGCAGCATTCATCTACTAGTTCATCAGTCATAGCTCTAAGATTACTTTGCCTAAGGAAGATAAAAAATAGTTGTACTTAATCCAGCAGTATCTAAACTTGCAAGTGGAGTTTGCAGGGGATTGGCATATTGAGCTTGCCGTTAGTGATTTGACTAAGGTACATCGCATATTATGTAGACCAAGCGCAGGATCATTCTGTCACCAGCTGTGCATAAAATTTAGAAAAAACCCTTCTTTGTGAAGTACCCTTGCCCTCAGCCTCGACAGGGTGTGTGGATTAATCTCTGCATTGATTTGTACAGTTTCATATAGGCTTTTAAAGGTAGCACTTATCGATCCCTCGATTCTATTCAAATTACAGGCAGCATCAAATTACGAAGAATTTTTACAACTCATGAGCCTATTACGGATGAAGTTAATGAAATGTAGGCTCATCAACTTGCTTTACTCCCGAAAAATTTGCATTTTCCTCCTGAGATCGAACACGAAAAATATTATGTTCATTTTGAGGATTCTCATCATGAATAATTGGAGCATACATAATCTACAGCAAAAAGTTCAACCCATATTGTTAGCACTAAGAATATTAAGAGAGAGTTAGCTTCTAAAAAAGATATAAAAGAAGTAAACCAATCGAAATCAAGAATGGAGAAACATGGAAGCCAAAATATTGAGATATTGCCTCAACCAAAATAAACATAATTGCAGAACTTATAAAAAATTGAAAAGATTGAAGTCACAGATAAATCACAAAAACAGCTTAGATTTTCTAAGGATGAATAAAAGAAATTTTTGGCTAATACTAATGGGCTTTAATGCTTCAAAAGTAAAAAAAATATTGAAAGGGCAGATTAATTAACAGAGGAGACCTCTAAAAGCATAATCGCTCCTATGAGTACAGGCAAAAACCTGAAAAAGCGCCGATAGCCTTTAGCAAAAACTCAAATTCCCAAATAGAGACCAGGAATCAGTATTGAAAAAAATGGAAAAACAAAAGATAAAACAGTTGTTAAGGATAAAGCAAAATAATCTGAAAAGTTAAATCCGTGGCGAAATTCAACAAACAAGAAACACTAAACTGGTAGACACGAATCATAGAAGATAGTAGATACCAGAAAAATTTAAAGTGCGGAAGCAACTCTATTCAAAACAAGGAATAACTTAGGAGATACAAAAGGAAAACTATTTTAAAGAAACACTGATAACTCTCGATAATCAGATTACTTTGAACTAAGTCAAAAATTCACAACAGTGAATGAAGGAAGATTCTTCAAAAATGATCGCATTTCGCTTGATCAATAGCATGAGGAACATCCAAAGTAGACAGGAGATGAAATATAATAGAACATTGAAATATAAACAAGTTCACACTACTCAAACTCAAATCCAAACTCTGCGGTAAAGAATAAGTAAAACATTTACCATCATAAACCGATTGAATAGTCAATTAATGATTCGCTGGATCAGTTTCAAGGCAGTAAAAATGGTCAAACTGGTCGAAATCCCAATGAAAAAAGATTATCTGAGAATTAATCGTATTTTAACATGAGTTCAAGATTTGGCTTTGCTGAAAAAATGATGAACAAATTTATCAAGCAGATAGAAAGACCATATTCACCTCCTTTGGGTTAGAGGGATCACACTGAATAACATGAGGCTGCTGTTGCTGTCCGGTAATTCGATAATGGAAGTAAAGGAATGGAACTTCTATATGACCCTGTGTTAAACTGTTACTACGACCACAAAACTCATACTTACTACGAACTCAAAAACTGAGTTTCTATGTTGATGTGACGTTATACTTTAATAATTAGCATAATAAATTTGATGAATAATGATGAAGATATAAATAATTGTAAAGCAGATTTGCTCACATTAGACTGCAATTCTATCCACCCTTGTCCTTACCTTTTTCCTTGGAAGTAGGCAATCCGATACTATTAGTACTGCTGGATCTCCTTCTGAGCTCTCCTTCCTAGTCAAAGTAAACCTAATTGTTTTCTTTGGTGAAATTTTCCTAGCTTTTGATCATCTGGTTAAGACATTTTTTAAAAACTTAATTTTCTTTTACTAAGTTAGAAATAATAGCGGCGATGTTGTTTTCTCGCAGCTTTAGCACTCGCTCCATAAATTAGGGATCACAGGACAGCTAGTGCGGATTCAAGTATTCATTAGGGATTAGTGAAGAAAGTTACTTTATTTATGCTTACAATTTTTACACAGTTTTCCTATTTTTCTACTTTATTGGACTCACCGGTGCAGGCAAAGACACAATACTATCACTAAGTTCGTCATTAATGTTCTTGGCTCCGCCCACTTGATTGTTCTGATTAGCTTGTGGACTGCTCGCATAACTAAGCTTTGAAGTATTGACTCCTGTAAAAGAATTTTCCTGTTGAGATTGTGATTGCTAAACATAGTAGCTCTGGTTCAAATCGGCATTAGTGATTGATTTAATGACTACACTATCTTCCATCATGAGTTCCTCACGCACGCAGCTTAAGAAACTCTTTGTGAAGTACAGTTATATAATGCATACGTATTGGAGCACTAGTGTTAGTTTGGCCTAGAATGACTGTATGAATTTGGAAGCGTTCACTTTGTTGATGATGCAATTGCTATAATCAAATCCTTGTATTTTAGATGCTAGCTCCTTGGGGTTGATTAGCGACTAGAAACTTGTGACTCCTATTGATGAACTGTTTAATACTTCCATTTTATTAATATCTTGAATGTTCCTTATTATATCTTATTGATCATCCGACTATAAATCCATTTTCTTCCTTGAACTACTGCCACCAAATCTCGTGCCTATTTTGGAGTAGCCAGAGCCACCCAGCATATTAGTACTAGTTTTTTTACTATTAGCATTTGTATTAGTACTGGCTATCAAATGTTGATGATGTGGAGATCCAACTGAGTTGTCATGAGACCTTTTAGCTGATGATTATTATTTGCTCAACTGGACCAGTCTCTCATTCTACTATTTTGCACTCTGGTACATTATCTATAAATTTTTGTATTTCTAGTTCAAAATTTAAAATTATGTTCTAAAATTCAGATAGTTATCCTCGTAATTGAAATCTTATTAGTAATCATCAGAACCGTTGGATGATTCCGTGTGTTGAGATCCTTTGACAACCAAACTGACCTCCTCTTTAATTTTACCGTACTAGCGAGAAAGTGCGACGAATTACTTTTATCTTTGAATCTACATAGATTTATGTCCAAATTTCATTTTGTTTTGGTTTGTATCAGTGCTTTGTCCCATATTCTGCCTTAAATTTTATATCTATCGTTTCAAATAAACTACTTCTCTCTCTAGCGCTTCACTCTTAATGAGAATTGTAGGATCATTGACCATAGGCTTAACAATTTAACGATCGATGTCAAGACTGAAGTCATTACCTTTTTGATTCTGATTTTTGACTTGCTTTATTATATGTTACTCTAGTTTTGATATTGTTATTTTTAGACTCTTAATTTTCTAGTCTTTTTATAAACTGGCCTTAGTCACCTATTAAAGTAATTTTTTCGTCATTTTTGCCTATGTTTCAATCTTAACTTTTTACTTGCTTGTTTCCGATTTAGTTGACTACTGATCTGAATCTTTGCTTTTGATAGTATTAATACAATCTCTTAATTATTTCTCTACATCATTGAGATTGTCCTGACTAGATACAAAACTAATCCCTTGCCCCATTTGCTATATTTTAATTGCATCTTGTCTAGCATTGTACAGTTATTCTACTAATGTTCTAATCAGTTGTTAACGATTACTTTGGACAGTTGGACTCTATTGCTATTTTATTGTGATATTTTTATCGCTTTTCTGAGTTGGAGTCTTATTCGGTTAACTGGCTGTTTCGAGCGCACTAAGCTTGAAAAACTGGAAGGAAGGTTCCATTTTTTGCTTGTACTTGAACACTGAGACGTTCATACAGTTGATAATCTTGATAATTTCTTCAACAATTTTGATACTACTGTCCTGCATGAATATAAACCGCATATTGTAGCCCAGATTCATAATCCTTTCCAGTTACTTGCTGGTTAGCTGAGCACTACCTAGTTATCGCTTGCTGATTTGTCTATACGTTGATGATTATGCTCCGAATTAATCTTTCATGTTGCTTGATATTTATTGCGATAGCTTATTATATATAAAATATATGTGTAGTGTAAGCCAACTAATTATTGAGTAATTTTAACTATCATTTATTACTAAGTAGTCTCTATGCTCTATTACGCGTGTTGGCTACAGTAACGCTCAGAGAAATTGATGCTGTTTTGCTATTTATACTGCTTTGTTAAAGCTTTATTTGAATGTGTTCAGCTCATCTTTTCCGAATTTTGATAAAACGTATTTAGCGACGATTTATGGATCTCGTGATTCAGGACGTGCTATCCCCAGTTGAAGCCTTTTGAAGTTATTGGTCTTTACTTCGCGTATTACTGAGTCAACTCCATTATGGCCTCTATATAAAATATATAATACTGTGCACTACCTCCAGCCTTGACTCGAACATGGCCGAGCTTATGCTATAAATCATCGTGCACTATTAACACATTTTTAGCAACCAGGTTAGGATAGTTTCTTAAAATAGCATGTACTGCCTTGCCCGACTCGTTCATAAAAGTTTCAGCATTACATACAATGAGGTTATCATCAATGCCATACACAGTATATCTTGCCGTATTTTTTGTAATTTTTGGTTTTAGCTTGTTCTTCACAAGCCACTCTATGAATATTGATCCCGCATTATGTCGAGTTTGAGCGTACTGGGATCCTGGATTACCCAGTCCAACGATAGCTTTCATAAATTTAATTAACAAAAAAAAGATATTTTTACTCGACTTCAATGTTTGAATAATGATGAAAAGTAAAATGATGCAAAAATTCGAGTTATTCATTCCTCGTCTTCATCCGAAGATTCAAACAGTCTATTTTTATCAGCCATTTCCTGCTTGATATCATGCATTATTTCTCCAAATCTGTTTACGTCAACCGAATCTTCTATTTGATTACTGCTGCTTTCATTTTTGCGCTTGATTCTTTTATTTGAGCTGATCGCAAATTTAATATTTAATGTGGCTTTCATTTTGGTTGACATTTTTGAGGTTAAAACAACTTTTATTATCTTAGAATTATTATTTTTCAGATCTTGTGCACTTAATTTGAGATACCCTTAGCCAATTAATATATTCTCAGCATCATCGTCATCAGCTGTGCAGTGATAAACCTCAATCCTCATATTTTTCAGTATTGTCAAACTAAAATTAGAAAAAAATTACTTTTCATGGTCAAGGTCAATCTGCATACCCTCATTAAAGTACGGGTTCGAATTTCGGTGTGACACTTGAGTCTGCATTCCAATATCAGGAATACGGATTAAAGAATTCGGCTTGATTCCATTATATAGCTGATTAAATGCTGTTCCTTACAAAATTGTGAGTTCTATTATTTTTTAATCGTAGGATTCGTTTGGCATGTAACTGCTTTATTGTTGATGACTAGCATCTAATATTTTTATTTTTCGGACAAATGAAATTAAATCGATCTGATTTTAAATTCCAAGAAATTAAACATTTTTATCAGCTCTTAATCGATTCAACTCTTTGAAAGCAAACCTATCAAGAAATTACTGTCTGAAATTTTGAAGTTTTATTTTGTTGTCACTAATGTAGCTCATTATTTATTGTTTACTTGCTTCGGTTGGAAGTTATTAACAAATGTACCCGATATCAGATTAATTCTCTGCAAGTATAGGTGTAAAATCGAGCTTATAATACGTCCGATTTGTGAAGAATTCAAAATTTAATTTTTATTTATTTTTTATCAAGTCCAGCTCAGACATAGCTTCTTGCAGTCCTTTCTGCGAAATTTTCAGTTTACTTTTAAAAATATTGAGCATTTAATCATAATTATCAATCTGTTACGGAAACTCCATTTAATCGAACACTTATACATCTAAATGTTGATAGAGAGCATTGACAAAATTACTTAAAAGAGGACCACCTCTAAAACAATAAGTTTTAAGAGCCATTCGCATTTTGGTTGCACGTGATGACTGATTAACTATAATGTAATTTTGGTTGTTGATTGCTGTTCTTTTATGTAGAAGATCTTTGCTTAATGCTTTCAGGTTTATGTCTATTGCTAATTTTTAAGAAGTGTTTGTTAAAATTGTTATGGGTATCATCTTAGTATCAACGAACTATTATTCTGTTAATTTGATCATTATACCAGCATTCTGCAGGAAATTGACTGAGTATTGTTATAACTGTATTTTATCAGTCGCATATTTTTTGCCTTTGAGCACAAACTCCATTTTAATCCATGTGAATTTACGATCTTAGAAGTTAATAAACTCCAAGAAATTCAATATAATCCAATATGCGCCTCTCTATTTGTCTCGTTAATCTCTATTTAATGCTAATTTATTATTTTGTTATTTTTCATACTTCAAATTACAATCAGCAAGAGTAACAAACATGCCAAGTTTATTTTTGAATGCATAATTGCCTTTAATTCCTTAAGCCTTTATGATGGACACTAAGGGCAGTTATATAATAGCGAAGGGTAACTATTTACGTTAGAAATTGCTAGATTATTTTGAATAGTATATCACATTGAGACTTAATTTTGCTTTGTTTGATTTCAAGTATTATAGGACCACTGGACCTAAAGATAGTTTCAAAGATCCACCTAACTATACGAGTTCATTCTAGCCTGAGTATAACTTCGAAGAAATAGGAGGAAATTGATTACGCAATACTGAACTATTGTAAAATATGTCAAGCACAAGTGCGACATAAAACTATTATTTTATATTGAGTTGCGATCTCAGTTTGGAAGGCTGCATCTGGCAAGCTATCGAATAGTTTACATATCCACTTTTTGGTAAAAATAATTGATAGGTTGTTTATTTACCAAGAATGTTCTATGATGCTGGAGCTGCTTCATAATTTATGTTTAGCTTGATTTTGCCTGCTATACCTTGGGCTCTTTCTCCAAATAGTGGAATAACTTTATCTTATTATGTATTCGCTTTAATGAGAAGCTCATCACTGGGCAGTTGCCCCTCATATTCAATTTTGTTATCTATTTTGACTATAAACTTAACTGCATTGTCAGCGATGTAATTTTAAACTGGCTCAGCAATAGTGAACCCGTGTGTACCATACATCTTGAGTGAGTACTTATGCTTATCGATTGAAGTTTGAAAGTTTTTAGATTTAACTTGCTATTATTCAAACGGGAACTCATAAATTACTGTACAATTATTCCCTCTCACAGGATGATCTAATATTAGCTCAGTTGGTTGAATCGAGAACAAATGTTTGAAATATTTTTACGTTGGCTCAACGATTGAGGATGGTTATAATTTTTAAGCAGGAATTACTACTGGCTCAGCAGGTCTTTTGTTCTATTATATTTGTTATTTTATTAGATCATGTTAAATATTGTTTGACTGATTTACTAGATTCATGCTCTCTTCATGATTATTTAAAATTTATGATGAAGAGGGCTCATTGTTTCCTTTTTATGGACTTTTCTATGGTAAGGTATTTTTTATTAATGGATTTTGATTATTGATACTTTTCGGCTTGATTCCTTAAATAAATTGTTTTATATCAATATTTTCCCACCAATCAGCTTATTTTCTTTCCTTAGCGAAATAATTTCCCAAATGCATGATGATCCATAGACTAATTTTCCCTTTCAATAATTTATACAGCAAAAAGATAGAAACTTTATTATTTGCAGTTTAATTTTCAACCTACTACAAGTTAATTCCTTATGTATTAATCTGCTATCTGACTCTATCTAGTATCAGCTCAGTCACATACTATTTACTAAGCTGTGATAGATCGTTGAGTTATATCGCACGATTGGGAGTCAGTACCGAAGATAGCAAGTCTATGCTGATGTATTGATTGAGTTTGAAGTACAAATCTGAGACTGGTTCATGGTAATTGCAGTACTTTTGCATTACTTGCTAGCCTTTTTTCTTGCTTACCACTTGCATCGGAGCATGTTATTTCACTTTAGCTAAAATTGAGATAGGATCTGCATATAAATTTCTGACGACTTTAGCACATGTTGTGAAATCTTATTTTGCAGACTGCACTATTTCTACATAGTCGTCAAATGAGTGAGCGACAGTATGAAAATCAATATCCGTCTAACTATTTTAATTATTGATTTTTCGATGTATTTCAAAAATGTTAGCCACATTTTGAAGTCCAATACTTTTGCCAAGATGATCGAACTCTTCTGCAGAAACTGATCGATCACTCATTAGTTGATTTAACTCTTCATAAATTTTGTTATTGTTTCGATAAATATGTTCTAAGAATGTTTCATAGTTCGTCAATATGTTTTTGTGATCTGCGCTTACTGGTTGAACTTATTTCTTATTTGGAATTATATTTGGTTATTTTTATGGGTCTTATATTTTAGCAGCACCAGGATTTACAATCGAAATATTTTTTTGAATGTTTGGAATGTTTGTTGACTGCTTTTGATTAAGGTATAAATTTAATTGATTTGATGTGCCAATTGCAGCATAAAGTGAACAAACTCCAACTTATTTATCAGATAGATCCAAAATTTTAAGATCACCTCTCTAAATTGTAGTAGGTAGTATGTTTGTCTTTATCGCCATTTCATTAAGTCTATCTTGCAAAATAAATCCTTATTTAATTTTGTGCAAATTTATCTTGATTAACCCGATAAACTTGTTTGTGACAGCATTCCAGAATTCAATAATGAATGGTGTCTTACCCATTTTCTTAACTTCACTCTCACCAACGATGCTCAAAATATGAATGATGTCTGTGAAGCTGGGACCTAATGTTAGCCTTTCTTTTTGCCCATAAGGTCGATATGCAATAATAAATGCTTATTTTGAAGGCAACATAACCCCATTTTTATTAATTTCTATAAATAGACTTAGCATTAAATTTGATTTGGATTGTGTTCTTTTACCAGTCTTCTTAAAATTAGTATCATTAAAGTAAGATCGATCACCGCCCTCATAATCAGCAGGCAGAAGTGGAGGAGCTCGAATATTGTCAAGTTATTTATTCAAATTTATCACTCGTGAAAGCTTTTATATTTCTGGCTATTTTCCATCAAAGAAATTTTATTGAGATTTCTTCTCACGAATAGGTTAGTAATTCGATTTAAATGGTGAGTTTTCAGCTCCGTAAAATTATTTAAGCAGATCTTATTTACTGATTTCAGGTTTTGCTTTAATTGAATAATGCGAATCTTACACACTCTACCCAATGTACAAATTTACAGGCTTCAAAGGTTATTATTTTTTTATGGGTACATCTTTTGTTGGAGATTTTGGCCGTTATTTCTATTAGATTACATGATCAACTGGGGTTTTTATTATTTATTATTTTAACTCTGGGTCATCGTAATTAAGTCTCAAATTTGAATAGGTTAGAATTTATGGCACATGCGGAAATTATTGCACATTTTAATTTACCTTAACCTGAGGCTTTTATTATAGCTGTGGTATTTGTTTTTATATTGGCTTTTATATCTTGATGGCTTTATTCTATTATTCATTATTTTGGTATCTGTGAGCATCATATGAATTCTCATCTCTTGGCTTAGTATCTAATGAATGAGGAATTCGAGGATCATCATTTTTTACTTAATTTTTTGTCACAATTGTCTTTCGAGGAGGTTTAGGACATACACATTAACAATGCCCACAGCATTACTTCACTTATAGTTTCTCAGCAGGACACTTCATCATTTGACTTTTTCTAATTTACTCTATTGCTTATTCACCCAGTTATTTGATTGCTACTTATGGATCAAAATCACAACCCATCTATATTTACAATGAGCCTGCTTTTCGATTACCTTTTCCAATGACTTAGAAAAATCCTTTGAAATGATCAAATGCTTGTCGACTATCAATATTTATTCTAAATTGAAGCAATAGTACGTTTTTTTCAAAAATTTAGAGATATCGAATACAACTTTGCCTACTTCTTATACTTCAAGTCTCAAATTATTCTTCATTTCTTGTAGATATTCTCCAAAAAAAGTGACAGGACACTTAACCTAAATAATCTCAATATATTGATACATCATATTTCTGCGTACGCTATTATTAATTATTAGCAGTATCAAACCGAGTACTCAATCGTGCAGGGGTAGCCTAACCCCAGAACTGACACAGCACATTGTATGATGCATTGGATGTTCTTATTAGTTTCAGTGTGCCTACTTTTATCCACATTGTTCCGAATACTGCATCTTCACCGAGACTGTCTACACCCGGCGGGAGAATTCCTTGCTGTTATGGGAAATGTACGTGGCTGTTTGGTCATTTAAAATTTAAAGTATTATCGTATATATATATCAATAACTATTAT
>APMI01030757.1_pt1 | contig 21877 bp, 18 predicted proteins | sample 667938 | NCBI WGS metagenome assembly APMI01 (sample SAMN01084076, study PRJNA167559) | wastewater metagenome | biome: Wastewater | place: Denmark: Ejby Moelle, Odense | collected 2011-11-28
GAAAATTCAAAAATCTTTTGTCTAAAAGTGCCTACACCCCTACACCCTTGCAATAAAGTTATTAACAATGCAGATAAGTGCAGAAAAAATATTATACTTTTAATGCATTGAAAATAAACTACATATAAATTTATTTGAATATTTATATTAACAATAGCAATTTGAATATTTCTACAAAAAATATAATTCAGCATTTTTATGCTTACATTTGCATTGTTTTTTGAATGTCCCTACAAGTCATAAAATATGAAGATCGCACTTAAACATCTGACAACTATACAGTTTGGTAATTATTACCAGCCTGTTACTGATGGCAAGGTTGCGTATCTTCAGGCTAAGCATTTCAATGAACAAGGTAAATTTATTGGTGAAGTAGATTCTTATATTCAGCCTAAACAATTCAATAAAAGTCATCTGCTTAAAGAAGGTGATATCTTATTTGCTGGTAAAGGCTTCAGGAACTTTGCCTGGTGTTACCACGAATCAGAGAGTCCGGCCATTGCTTCATCAATTTTCTTTATCATCAGGGTTACTTCTTCTGATATTTTGCCGGAATACATCAGCACGATCTTTAATCTTCCTGCAAATCAATCTTATTTTCAACGATTGGGTGCCGGTAGTTCAATCCCATCTATTCGTAAAAATGAGCTGGCTGAATTCCCTGTGAACCTTGTATCTCTGACCAATCAGAAAAAAGTCATTTCAATAAATGATTTGTACTCCATGGAGCTTGAGTTAAATCAATCAATCATGCAGCTTAAAACCGAATTATTTCAATCGGTAGTTACCAAACTTACTAATCAATAATTATGGCAAACAATCACATTACTCAAAATGATATTAACCGCATTGTCTGGAAGGCCTGTGATACATTTCGCGGCGTAATTGATCCCTCTCAATACAAAGACTATGTGCTTACGATGCTATTTGTAAAATATGTTTCCGATGTTTGGAAAGATAAAAAAGCTTTCTACGCTCAAAAATATGAAGGTGATGTTGTTCGCATCGAAAGGGCTTTGCGTAATGAACGTTTTCAGGTGCCTGACAAATGCATTTTCGATTATCTGTTCGAAAATCGCAATGAAGCCAACCTTGGTGAACTCATCAACATTGCCCTGGAAGGGATGGAAGATGCAAACCGGTCTAAACTCGAAAGGGTTTTTCGTAACATCGACTTCAATTCAGAAGCTAATCTTGGTCAAACCAAAGATCGCAACCGTAGGTTAAAGAACCTCCTTACCGATTTCTCTGAGCTCGACCTTCAACCTTCTCACCTGGCTGGTAATGACATAATTGGTGATGCTTATGAATTTCTAATTTCTCAGTTTGCCGGTGATGCCGGTAAGAAGGCCGGAGAATTTTATACCCCGTCTGAAGTTTCAACTCTCCTGGCAAAACTAATTAATCCGCAACCAGGCAACCGTATCTGTGACCCAACCAGTGGTTCTGGCTCACTACTTATAAAGGTTGCTCACGAAGTGGGTAATAACAACTATTCTTTATACGGCCAGGAAAACAACGGCAGTACATGGGCATTGTGCCGTATGAATATGTTCCTCCATGAACAGGACAATGCCACCATCGAATGGGGCGACACACTTAACAATCCGCTGCTTCTCGAAGGTGATCACCTGATGAAGTTTCACATCGTGGTTGCAAATCCTCCGTTCTCTTTGGACAAATGGGGTGCCGAACATGCTGCCGCTGACCAATACCAACGCTTCCATCGCGGAGTACCTCCTAAAAGTAAGGGCGATTATGCCTTCATAACTCACATGATCGAAACGACTTACGAGGATATAGGCCGCGTTGGAGTAATTGTTCCTCATGGTGTTCTTTTCAGGGGAAGTTCCGAAGGATTGATCCGCAAACGCCTTATTGAAGAAAACCTGCTGGAAGCAGTGATTGGCTTGCCTTCAAATCTCTTTTTCGGAACCGGCATACCAGCAGCTATCCTTATTTTCAATAGGGGTAAAGGTGCTAATAAAAATGTCCTGTTTATTGATGGAAGTCAGCAATACGAAAATGGCAAGAATCAGAATAAATTGCGCCCCGCCGATATTGATCGCATCGTAAGTACTTACCGTGATTTCAGCTCCGGCAAACAGTCTCCAGGCATCGTTGAAGAAAAATACAGTTACGTCGCCACTTTTGACGAATTAGCCGAAAACGATTTCAACCTCAATATCCCAAGATATGTTGATACCTTTGAAGAAGAACTGGAAATAGATATCGCAATGGTCCAGTCCAAAATTGATGAAATGGAAATCAAATTGAAAAAAGTCCAGGAAGAGATGAAAAAGTACTTAAACGAACTCGGAGTCTGAATATGAAGCTTCAATACTGCTCTGATCTGCATCTGGAATTCCCCGAGAATAAAGCCTTGTTAAAAGCAATGCCTTTGATTCCTGTTGGCGATATCCTTTTGCTTGCAGGCGACATTGTTCCTTTTGCAGTTATGGAGAAATACAACGATTTCTTCGATTATGTTTCTGATAATTTTGAGTTCACATATTGGATTCCGGGCAACCACGAATATTATTATTCTGATGCGGCTCAAAGGTCAGGCGCTTTCATTGAAAACATCAGGAGCAATGTCTTTTTGCTGAATAATCAGGCCATATTTCATCAAAACGTCAGGTTTCTGTTTTCAACGCTCTGGTCCAAAATAAGACCTGCTTATCAATTTCAGATTGAAAGAAGTATGAGCGATTTCCATGTGATTAAGTATCATGGAAATCGTTTTTCTGTTGATCATTTCAATCAGCTTCACTCTGATTGCATGAATTTTATTCAACCTCAGTTAGAACAGCCTTTTGCTGGTAAAACTATCGTTGTTACCCATCACATGCCAACTTTCATGAACTATCCTCCTAAATTCAAGGGTGATATACTGAATGAAGCTTTTGCCGTTGAACTTACAGATCTTATTGTATTATCAAAACCAGCCTATTGGATTTATGGACATCTCCATGGCAACATTTCTCCTTTTAAAATTGGAGAAACTAAATTAATCTCTAATCAACTTGGGTATGTTAAATATAATGAACATACTGCTTTTAGTACTAATGTTTCAATAGATTTATGTAAAGATACTGATTAACATGATAATAAACTTATATTTGCACGATAAATCATACAGCTTTACAGTTACATAAACAGGTTTATTATGGAAAACAAAGTAAAGAAATTAAAACTCTACGTTGAAGACATCCTGGGTTTCGGATTCGATCCAGTGCAGGTGCCAAAACAAAACCTGGGTAATATGCCAATGTTTATTGGTGAAATGTACCAGTTGTACAACGCTACGTTATTCAACCTGGACTTAATTTTAATTGAATATAAGGATCCAGAGGCATTCAGCATTTTTCAGTTGGAAAAGCACGAAAACTTGCTTCGTAATGCGCTGCATAAACGAATGGTATTACTGATGGATAGCATTACCTCATTCAATCGTAGAAGATTGATTGAAAAAGGGATCAATTTTATCATTCCTGGTAAACAGTTGTACCTGCCTGATTTTCTGGTTGACCTAAGAGAAAATTTTCAAAATCCGAGGGTGAAGAAAAAAGAAGAGAAACTTTTACCATCTGCTCAATACATTCTTTTGTATCATCTACTACACAGGAACGAAAACTATAAAATTGAAGAGATCAGCTTCACAAATCTCGCACTAAGACTGGACTATACGAAGATGAGCATTACAAATGCAATTGAAGATCTTGCTCATTTTGACTTATGCACAATTGAGGGCACCAGGGAGAAATATATCCGGTTTCACTACGATAGAGTTGAACTTTGGAATAAGTCATTACCGTATTTGGTCAATCCTGTATTAAAACGCATGTACGTCGACCAGCTTCCTGAAGGTTTATTGCTGATGCCTTCAAACGAATCTGCTTTGTCCGAATATAGCGACATGAATCCCAGCCGTCAGGAATATTTTGCAATTGAGAAGATGCTGTTTTACGAATTACAGAAGCAGGGCAAATTCATTAATCCCAACCCATACGAAGGGCATTACTGCCTGGAGTTATGGAAATACAATCCGATAAAGTTGGCGAATGGAATTAGCGAAAAAAACAATGTTGATCCACTTTCTCTATACCTGAGTCTTCATGATTTGTATGACGAACGAGTTCAACATGCTTTGAAAATGATAATTGAAAAGTATATATGGTAATTGGTTTAGAGAAATTTAAAGAATACTTTCAGGAGTACACGGCGAGCTACCTGATTATCGGCGGTACGGCCTGTGATATTATCATTGAGGATCGCGGATTCGTGCCAAGGGCAACGGATGATATAGACCTGATACTTATTATTGAAGCATTATCGTCCGAATTTGTGGAACGCTTTTGGGAATTTGTTCTGGCTGGCAAATACACGCAGAAACAAATTGATCCTGAGAGACGGAATTGCTACCGTTTTCGTCTTCCTCAGGAAGCGGATTTTCCGGTTCAGGTTGAACTTTTCTGCAAAACCCCTGATGCAATTGACTTGTTCGACAATGCGCATTTAACTCCCATACCAGTATCCGAAGGATTATCGAATCTTTCAGCTATTCTTTTGGATGAGGATTATTATCGCTATACAATTGAGCAGAGTACAAACAAGGATAATGTCCACTTTGCCAATACCGAAGCGCTTATTTGCTTAAAAGCCTTTGCATATCTCGACAACAAAAAGAAACAGGAACAAGGCGAAGCCATACATACCAGGGATGTCATCAAACACAAGTACGATGTTTTTCGTTTGGTTTTTATGCTGAATACTGATGATCGGTTTCCTCTTCCTGCCAGGATTAAAAGCGATCTGCAATTGTTTGCCGATACAGTGAAAACCGATTTGCCGAATCCCGAGATTTTTAATGTTAACCGGTTTGGTAGGCAAAATATGATTACCATTTACGAAAGATTGATACAAAACTTCAACCTGAACGCTGAATGAAAGAAACTATAGTTAAACAACTAGTTAACTTGGAATTAACTGAATCATTTACGAACCAGACAATGCGTAAGACCAATATCCCATTTGGTTGGGAACTGAGGACATTGGGAGAATTAGGGAAATTTTCAAAAGGGAAAGGGATTTCAAAAGAGCAAGTTATAAATTTTGGTTTTCCTTGTATCCGTTATGGAGAAATATATACTACCCATGATTTTGTAATAAAAAATTTCAAATCATTTATTCCCAAAGAACTATTAACCGAAAGTCAAGAGATTGAAAAAGGAGATATTTTATTTGCTAGTTCTGGAGAAACTGTCGAAGAAATTGGCAAAGCTGTTGCATATATTGGAAATGAAAAAGCTTATGCTGGGGGAGACATAATTATTTTATCTACCAATAAAGACGTAAATGCTGAATGTCTTTCATATGCTTTGGAAACTGATTTGGCAAAAAAACAGAAAAGAGTTTTAGGACAAGGAAATTCAGTCGTTCATATTTATACAAGCGAATTATCTAAGCTAAAAATACTTGTTCCTCCAATTCCAGAGCAACTAGCTATCGCTACCCTTCTTTCCACTTGGGATAAAGCCATCCAATCCACAGCTCAATTTATATCCCAAAAAGAGCTCAGTAAAAAATGGCTGATGCAAAATTTATTAACCGGGAAGAGTGGCTTAAAAGAGTTTAATGGGGAATGGAAACGGATTGGTGCTGGTGAGATATTCAAAAGTTTTACAGTCAAAGGTTTTGCTAGAGAAGAATTGCTCTCTGTTACTCAAGATAGGGGCGTTGTTCCTCGTAGTATGTCAGTTGCCAGAGTAACAATGCCATCCGGTGAAACAACCGGTTTTAAATTAGTTGAAGCTGGAGATTTTGTTATAAGCCTTCGTTCATTCCAGGGAGGTCTTGAATACTCATATTATAGGGGAATTGTAAGCCCTGCATATACAGTTTTGAAACCACGGAAGAAAATCAATGACGAGTTTTATAAGCATTATTTTAAATCTTATGATTTCATAGGGCATTTGGCTGTCGCAGTAATTGGTATTCGCGATGGAAAACAAATCAGTTATGAAGATTTTTGTTTTGTAAAAATTCCCTATCCATCTTTTGAAGAACAAACAGCCATAGCTGAAATCCTACAAACAGCCGATAACGAACTGCAACTGCTTAAAGACAAGTTAGAAATGCTTAAAGAGCAAAAGAAAGGATTAATGCAGTTGTTACTAACAGGAAAGAAACGCTTAAAAATTCAATAAAATGGAGGTGCAAGTTAGCTTAATTGAAGTCAATCCGGAATATAGCCAGCAATATGCTGACGAATACCATTTTGGTAAAGAAAGTGAGAATAACAGCAAATCAAAATGGGGTAATGTTTACGGTCTAAAGAATGTAAAATCAATCTCTTTGCATGATGATGAACATTTCCTATATAAAGGTCAGTTTGAAAATGGCCAGGATTTCGAATACCTAATCCCTGATGTTTTAATCTTTAGGTGTCTGTTTGAAGATGGCGGTAAACGGGAATATGCTGTTTCAAAATCTATCCTTAAAAATACCCATCAGGCAAGAGATGAAAAATACGATGTAACTCGCTTTTATTTCTATTTAAATCCGGAGCCTGAATGGGTACCGCTGGCTACAAACCTTTGTGCTGATTTAAAAGATGTGCCAAAAAAATTAATTGAAGTATGAAAAAGCACCTAAATGTTTACCAATTTTCAAAAAACAGATAGACTATTTAAAATATAATTATGGCAAAAAAACTCATAAAGGTTGCAATTGCATATGATTTCGATGGAACATTGGCACCTGGGAACATGCAGGAACATTCATTTCTGCCCACCTTAGGTATTGATGCAGGCGCTTTCTGGACAAAGGCTAAGGCGGCTGCACGTGAAAGCGATATGGACGAAATTCTTGCTTACATGCAACTAACGCTCGATGAAGCCAGGAAAAGCAATATGCCTATCCGTAAAAAAGATTTTGAGAATTATGGCAAGGAGATAACCTTTTTTGAAGGTGTTCAAACCTGGTTCGATAGGATAAACCAGTATGCACATGATAAAGGGTTAAGCATCGAACATTATATAATATCTAGTGGTTTGCGGGAGTTTATCAACGGGACCACTATAGCCAGGTATTTTACAGGAATTTATGCTTCAGGTTTTCGGTACGATGTCAATGGGGTGGCTCATTGGCCAGCCTTAGCCATCAATTATACCAACAAAACACAATATTTGTTCAGGATCAATAAAGGAATAAACAATTCGTACGATAATACGACCATTAACAAATTTATCCCTGAAAATGAACGTCCGATTCCATTCTCACGCATGATATATATAGGAGATGGGGAAACAGATGTTCCGGCTATGAAAATGGTCAAATATCAAGGTGGAGCAACTATAGCTGTATACAATCCGAAATCCAGGGCAAAAAAGGGGAAAACATCTCCTAAACAAATCTGTGAAAAATTAATAGAACAGAATAGAGCTGATCATATTGCACCTGCTGATTATTCCGAATCGTCAGATTTAGATAGAACAGTTAAATTTATTCTGGATAAAATATACATCAATGCCGAGTTGGGCAGAATAAGTAAAACAAAGAACAATAATTTGTAAAACGGAACAGTCAAATTAACAGAGCATTAATTTTGACTAAATCAATATTAAATGATATTAGCTCTGATAAATCATAGCAGAGATGTTCAAAATGGTAATATTATGTTTAATGCCAGATGTACAAGAAATCCTGGTACTGTACTAAATGGAACTTCAAATGTTAGTATAAATAATGCTTTTGTTGCTGATTATGTGCTGTTTGCGATTACAATGCTAATAATGGAAGATGTACAAGAATTAAAGAAGATGTACATATTGCTATGAATTAAGTAGGTCTTACATGTATAAGAATTGATACCGATGTACAAGATTCACTTCAATTTAGTCGCGTAAAAACTAATAATCAAAATGAAGATTTGAAATGAGTTCCGAAAGACGATATGCTAACCCTGGCTTAAGCCTGAATTGATAAACTACTCTTACCATGGACATCCCCTCCTTTATCGAAGACCATATTTCTCAGATTCCGGCACTCAAACTGCTGATGAACCTGGGATATACATACATCACTCCGGTCGAAGCCCTCGAAATGAGGGGCAACCGCAGCAGTAATGTATTGCTCGAAGCTGTTTTGAAAGAGCAGTTACCTAAGATTAACAGCATACAATACAAAGGCAAGGAGTTTCTTTTTTCTGAATCTAATATCAGTTCGGCAATCATCGCGCTGCGTGATCTGCCGGTTCAGGATGGTTTCCTGGCAGCAAACCGTGCCTTTTACGACCTCATTACCTTGGGTAAAAGTCTGGAACAAAATGTACTTGGCGACAAGAAGAGTTTCACTTTTCAGTATATTGATTGGAAGAATCCCGAAAACAATAAATTTCACATAACCGAAGAATACAGTGTTCTTCGAGCCGGCCGCAACGACCACTATCGTCCCGACATTATACTGTTTGTTAATGGGATTCCTATTGTTGTAATTGAGTGTAAAAGCCCTGCTATCAAAGAACCGGGCAGCAAGGCCGTGGAGCAACACCTTCGCAACCAGCAGGACGATGGCATCCGTTCACTTTATCATTATTCTAATCTTGTCATAAACCTGGCAGTAAACGAAGCCAGGTATGCCACCACAGGAACACCCAAAGAATTCTGGAACGTTTGGAAAGAAATATTTAATTCAAAAGAAGAAGGAATCACATTTAATGAAAAGCTCATAGCATTGAAAAACAAAGAACTATCCTCAGATGATAGTTCAATTCTATTTAAGGATCGCTACAAAGTGGTGCTTGAATATTTTAAAAACCTTCATTCCGAAGAACAACACATCACCGAGCAGGATAAACTTCTGTATTGTTTGTGCCGCCACGAACGGCTGCTTGATTTGATATTTAACTTCATTGTTTATGACGAAGGCATTAAGAAAATAGCCCGCTATCGGCAGTACTTCGCCATCAAAAAGACAATGATTCGCATCACAACGCCAGTTTCTAAAATAAAAAATTCCGCTTCCCTTCTCCCAAAAAGTAATAATTCCGATTTCCTTCTCCTTTCAGGAGAAGGTGGCCGAAGGCCGGATGAGGTCGTTGCCCGGCAAGGAGGCGTTATCTGGCACACACAAGGCAGTGGCAAGTCCCTAACCATGGTTCTTCTGGCTCAGCAAATTGCCATTAGTCCACTCATTAAAAACCCTAAAATCATCCTGGTTACTGATCGTATTGATTTAGATGACCAGATTACCGACACGTTTAAGAAATGTCATATCCCTGTTGAAAATGCCAAAACCGGCAGGCACCTGGTTGAACTGCTCCGGTCTAAATCCGATGCTGTAATCACCACCATCATTAATAAATTCGAAGCCGCAGTTAACCAGCAGACAACGGGCTTTAAATCAGCTGAAATATTTGTACTTGTAGATGAAGGCCATCGCAGTCAGTATGGCACCTTTAATGTCAAAATGCGCAAGATATTTCCAAATGCATGTTTTATTGCATTTACCGGCACACCTTTAATGAAAAAGGAGAAAAGTACGGCAGCCAAGTTTGGCGGTATCATTGACATCTATTCAATTAATGATGCTGTTGCTGATAAGGCCGTTGTGCCTTTGCTTTACGAAGGCCGTCACAACCTTATCAACGTAAATGAGAAACCTCTGGACACCTTTTTCGATAAAGTGGCTGAACCACTTTCCGACTATGGCAAGGCATCACTCAAACGGAAATTCAGTACAACTAATCAGCTTAATAAAGCAGATCAGGTTGTTTATGCCCGTGCCTGGAATATTTCTGAACACTACGAGGCCAACTTCCAGAATACTGGATTCAAAGGCCAGTTAGCAACCCCCGACAAAAAGACTGCCATCAGGTACAAGGAATACTTTGATGAAATCGGAAAGGTGGTTTCTGAAGTACTCATTTCTTCCCCTGACATGCGCGAAGGAGAAGAAGATGCATTTACAAAGGTGGATGATAAGGTGAAAGCATTCTGGAAGGCCATGATGGATAAATATGGTAATCCTGAATCGTACGAGAAAACGTTGATAAATTCATTTAAAAAGCAGGAGTATCCCGAAATTATCATTGTGGTCGACAAGCTACTCACTGGTTTTGATGCACCTCGGAATACCGTTTTGTATATAACCAGTCAGTTAAGGGAACATCGTTTGCTACAGGCTATCGCAAGGGTCAACAGGCTTTATCCTGGCAAGGATTACGGTTATATCATCGACTATTTCGGCAATCTCGAAAATCTGGATAGTGCATTAAATACATATTCCGGATTACAGGAATTTGATGATGAAGATTTGGCAGGTGTTTTAACCACCATTGCCAAGGAGATCGAGAAACTGCCTCAGGCACATTCCGATCTTTGGGGCCTGTTTAGGGAGGTAAAGAATCGCTATGACGAACAAGCTTATGAAGAATTGCTTGCCGATGAAGAAAAACGACATTTGTTTTATGAAAAACTGTCAACCTATCTTCGTTTATTGAAACTGGCACTCTCAAGTCTCGAATTTGCGAACGATACGCCCGAACATCAGATTAAAAAATACAAAGACGATGCGAAGTTTTTCCTAAAGCTTAGGGTTACCGTTAAACGTCGCTATTCCGATTCCGTCGATTACCAGGAATATGAATTGCAGGTACGTAAACTTATCGACAAACATATCACAACTGAAGGTGAAGTCCTGAAAATAACTGACCTGGTTAACATTTTTGATAAAGAACAGCGTGAAGCCGAAGTGGAACGGATTACCGGCAAGGCAGCCAAAGCTGATCACATTGCCAGTCGCACCATCAGGGCGATAAGTATCAAAATGAATGAAGATCCTGTCTTTTACAAAAAGCTATCTCTGCTTATAAAAGAAACTATCGATGCATACCACAGGCATCGTATTGATGAAGCTGAGTACCTGGCAAAGGCAAAAATGTTTGAAATTGATTTTCTAGAAGGCCGCCGTGATAATATACCAGCTAGCCTTAAAGGCAATGATACAGCAATTGCATACTTCAACCTGTCAGGATCAATATTTGAAACTTCTTTAAAAGACCAGGATAATGGCACTCAAATCTCCGCCGATATAGCGGAAGGAATAGATAGTATTATCCGTTCAGCAGTTTACGATAACAATATTCTAATCATCGATTGGCAAAACAACCGTGATATCGAAGGTCGTATCAAGATCGAAATTGATGATTACCTTTTCGAGCTGAATGTAAGGCACAACATTACACTTCCACTTGATCAGGTTGATCAGTTGATTGAAGAATGTCTCAAGGTCGCTAAACTCAAATACAATTAACTGCCGATGTCGCCTACTCTAAAACATATCATCTACGGCAGCCATCTGATCGAGTTTTCGCTCAGCTATACCCAACGCAAAACCATTGGGATAAAAGTACATCCTCACGGGTATGTTCAGGTTATTGCACCCATTGATACACCTGAAGAATTAGTTTTTGAAAAGGTCCGGACCAAATCAGTCTGGATTCTCAAACAACTGAAAGAATTCCGGGCCTACCGCCCTAAAACACCACCAAGGCAATACATCAATGGTGAAACTCACCTTTATCTTGGTCGTCAGTATAGGCTAAAAGCTATCCAGTCGCAGGAGAAAGCTTTAAAATTGTTTCGCGGTTACATCTACCTTCAAAATCCTGACACTTCGCCAGAAGCCCTGAAAATCCAGCTTGATAAGTGGTATAAACAAAAAGCCCAGGCAATATTTGAAGAAATGCTACCCTCACTGTTAGAAAAGTTTCAGCGATTCAACATACAATCACCCGAAATCGTTGTCCGTACAATGTCCAAACGATGGGGGAGTTGCACCCCTGCAGGAAAAATCATACTTAATACAGAACTGATAAAAGCCCCAAAGGGTAGCATTGAATATGTAATTATCCACGAACTCTGCCACCTCGTCCACCACAACCACACCAAATCTTTTTACGACCTTCAAACCACTCTCTTACCCGACTGGCAGAAATGGAAAAACAGATTGGAATATTGTTTGGCATAGTATATAAATTTGAAAACTCAAAATAATAATGGACGCTATTATTAATAATCCTTTCAGAGTTCTTGGCCTTTCTCCTTATTCGAGTGATAAAGAAATAAAGAAACGTACTTCTGATCTACTCATTTATTCTGAAATGGGTAAACATATTGATTATGAGACAGATTTTTCATTTCTAGGTCCAATAGATAGAAGCCCTTCCAATATTTTAGAATCAGTCAAGAAAATCAGTGATCCTGAAAGCAAATTATTTTATTCCCTTTTATATTTTGAGATTAAAGATGAACAAGATAAGCATGCAATTCATTTTTTTGAATTAAAAGACTATAAAGCTGCAATAGCTTTTTTATCAGATTGTATTTTTGAAAATTGTCCTATTGTTTACAGTCCAGATAAACGAATTCTGGAAATTATGGATAAATCCAACACTGCAATTTACGATCAACCTAATTATTCTATTAAAGTTGCACAGAAATATACAAAAGAGGGTTTCCCACTCTTATTATGCAATGATTATATTGTATCAACTATTGCATCGACAAATTTATTAACCATCCTAGTTGGTTCAATCTCCAAAGGCTTATCAAAATACAGAATTTTCGCACGGTCAATACTTAAAGAAGAATCAATCCATTCAAACATACAATTTGGTTTTACTCTTTGTATCGATAATTCAGCGCTTTACAAAGATTTTATTTTTGATTCATCAGGCAATTTCAAAATCTCATTAAAAAATCTTGCCGATCCACTTTCATTAAAAACTATATACACTCAAACTTTTGATAAGAATATCTTCAAAACGTCCAATACCTTTTATATTAAGCGAATAGATGATATTTTTGAGTTTTGGCTGAACGATATTAAAATCTATTCTGGAGAAGAAGTTTCAATTTATTCATCATTCTCCCTCCTCGTACATGGAACTCAGACTTTCAACCTCGAAACCTTTTCACTTTATAATTTAGCTCCTTCTCGCCGTTACAATTCTGATTTAGTACTCAATGATATTACCTTTTCATATGTAAAAAATTTATCTCTAATTTATTTATCTCAATACTGTTCTCCCAAAGCATTATTGCCAGGACACCTACTTACCTATTGTGAGCTAGCCGGTAACTTTTTCAAGCAAGATTATATGAATCAATATGCCATTAAAGTCATAAATAGGCCTCATATAGATTATTCAAAATTATCTGATTTGTTTGTCAATGAATTCTATAATTCTTCAAAAAATCTAATTAATTATAAAGAGGAATTCGCCTTAATTTACTTTTATTCCCCCTTTCGATACTTATCTGCTGAAGCTGAGGAAAAAGCCAGAGCAAAAGTCTTAGAAGCTCCAATATTTCAATTTGAGGAAATAATTTCAAAAATCACTGACAAAAGAAAAAATGAGCCACTAAAGAGTATTGATCATGCAATAGAATTGGCCAAATCTTCAAAAACATTTTTCGATTGGTACACTGCAATGTTCTCATATATGGATATAACGGCAAAGTATCTTGGAGATAAAGTTGCCACTGAATTACTTGATTGCGCTATAAAAAATTATAACCTTCAAACTGTAAAATCATCTAATACTATCAATGAATCATTAAGTATAATTAAATTATCTGCTGAGTATGCAATGAATCAAGAGCTCAGAGACCGCATTGTTAAGAATTTAGACATAATTACTTCGTCAAATAACCTTCCAAAAATTCATATTGATTTTAAGAAAAAAGATCTGGATAAACATATAAGTGCCATCACCTATAGAGGTAACTCTGATAAAACAACGGATAAGAAGAAAGAAGTGATCGCACCAGTCACCGAAAAAAAAATAGAAGAAAATAAAAAAGTAATACTACAGAAGAAATCAAAATTTGATAAGATACCAAGCGATGTTAAAATTATTTTCTTTCTGTTTTTGTTAGGTGGAGTACTTGTTACTATAATCAAACTATCAAAAGATTCTTCATCTGTAAACACTGTTGACCAGCAATCTTCAAGTATTTGGAAAAATAATCATTTACAAAATGGCTCTTCGCCATATAATAATTTTTTCGGTTCTCCCATTTTCGATTATAATTCTCAAAATTGGATTCTTTTTAAAAATGGGAATAATACAGATGCAATTGTATGTTTAGAAAATATCTATTCAAACTTGACAATACGCAATGTTTATATACAAGCTGGCTCAAATTTTAGGGTGGATAATCTACCTAACGGCACTTATAAAATTAAGATATTCTATGGTAATGACTGGAATCCAAACAAAACAATGAATGAGGGTCGGATAATTGGTGCATTTGAATCAGACAATTCTTTTTCAGTCTCGGACAGGAAAAGTGATCTTATCGATGTTTATGATGATGGTCGAACATATTCTACGGCGGAAATAACTCTATACAAAGTCCAGAACGGCAATATGCACAGTAGGAAAATATCTAGTACTGATTTTTTTAAGTAGGAGGGTATGAAATTTTCAAATAAAATAAGTTCTGATTTTCTATTTCATTTTACCAGTAAATTTGAATATCTGGCAGGTATTTTACTTCATGGTTTCAAACCATTCTATTGTTTGGAACGATTAGAATATTTACCCTTAAAAGATTCTAAAAATCATGTATTTGAAATGGCCTTCCCCCTTGTTTGCTTCTGTGATTTACCATTACGAGATCATAAGATTCATAAAACAAATTATGGGGATTATGGTATTGGTTTGTATAAAGAATGGGGCATCAGAAAGAATTTATCTCCTGTTATATATTGTCATGAAAGAAGCCTCACAGCTGTTAGCTTAAAATTAATGATAGAATTTGCTTTAGATTACAAATCTGGAATTAATATGGAAATTATTCCGGATAAGTTTAATGGATTAAATAACTCATTATCAATATTATTAATGAACTATAAATCATATGAAGGTCATTCCTATAATAAGGCTTCTAAAGATTTTGAAAATAATATTACCCGATTTTATGATGAAAGAGAATGGAGATATTTGCCAATAAATATGGATCGACTTAAATATAATATAGACCGCAATGAGTATGAAAATCTCACTATCCTTGAAAAAGAAAATATAGCGGTCCAAAAAGAAAATAGTTTAACTTTCGACCTCGCCGACATTAAATACATATTCATCAAAAATCAAGATGAAAAGATCAAACTTATTGAGCTACTCAGTGAAAAATTCTCTGACTCTCAATTATCTGCTATCTCATCTAAAATCAAAATATGATGGAAACTGAAATTCCTATCTTTAAAATAGAAGAAGATTCAAACCAATCATTGTTACTGAAAATAATTAATGAAATAGTTCGCATGAGATATAGGCTTACTAATATTTCTGATGAGATTAATGGTATCCCACAACTTAGTAAATCACTCGATCGAATCCAAGAAGAGCTAAATACTCAAGGATATGAATTTTTGGATTTACTGAATCAGAATTATAATCCAGGTATGACTATTCGGGCACGTCTCATTGTAAATAATGATATTCCGAAAGGTTCTCAGATTATTACAAAAATCTTACAGCCTCAGGTAACATATAAAGGTCAATTAATCCAGATAGGTAGTGTCGAGGTCAGCATTAATGAATAAATTAGTTTATGGAAAATCAAAAGATAAATTTTGGAATTGATTTAGGTACAACTAATTCAGCGATTGTTAAAGTCGAAAATGGTGTTGCTAAAATTATTAGAAGTACTGATGGCCTAATGGATACAACCCCTTCAGTAATTCATGTCAACAAATCCGGCCACATATTTGCAGGATTAAAAGCGCTTAATCAATTGGACGGTGATGTCCGCAAATTATTTTCCGGTTTCAAAAACAATGGATCCACAATTGGATTAAATACTTTTTCTGAGTTTAAACGCACCATGGGAACCGATAAAAGTTACTATTCTTCAAATAGTAATCAAACTTTTTCGTCCGAAGAACTTTCAGCTGAAGTACTTAAAAAGTTAAAATCATATGTAATCGATGAAGAAATAAAAGCTGCAGTGATAACAGTGCCAGCAAAATTCCGTCAAAACCAACTTGATGCAACTCAAAAAGCTGCTTTATTAGCTGGCTTTGAATATTGTGAATTACTTCAAGAACCAATAGCTGCTTCAATAGCTTATGGCTTGGATACTGAAAAAATTTCAGGATATTGGCTAGTGTTTGATTTTGGTGGTGGCACCTTCGATGTTGCCCTAATGAATGTTGATGAAGGTATTATGAAAGTGGTTGATACAGAAGGTGATAATCATCTGGGTTCAAAGAATATAGATTACGCAATTATTGATTCAATTCTTATTCCATATATCAAGAAATCCTATTCAATTGACGAAATCCTTATGGATAGCAACAAACATATGTTCCTAAGGGATTCTTTGAAACGATGTGCAGAGAGTGCTAAAATTGAACTTTCAAACAATGAAGTATCATCCTTGTATATGGATGACCTGGGTATCGATTCAAAAGGAAAAGAAATCATAATTGACATTACACTTTCTCTTTCAAAATTTGAAACAATTGCTATACCTATCTTTCAAAGAGCAATTGATATTACAAAAAAATTAATTGCACGTAACAACCTAAATGATGATAAATTAAGTTCAATTATTTTGGTTGGAGGGCCAACAATGTCCCATACACTTCGGAAGCTGTTGTCCAAACAATTTACTTCAAGAATAGATACCTCAATTGATTCAATGACTGCAGTTGCAAGGGGAGCTGCTCTTTATGCATCTTTAAAAGATGTACCAACCTATCTGAAAAAATCCGATTTTTCTAAAGTTCAACTCCTTTTAAAATACCCCGAAACATCTGTTGAATCATCTGAAAATTGTGGTGTCCGCATTATAAGAGATTCTGGCATTTCAACTTTTCCGCAAAATTTATTTGCTGAATTATCAAGAATTGATGGTACTTGGTCTAGTGGTCGCATTGCATTAATTGATGATGTTGAAATATTTAGCTTGCCACTCATCATAAATAGACCTAATACATTCACAATTCAGTTGTTTGACAAAGCTGGTAATTTAGTTCAATGCGATCCATCCTCGTTTACAATTATCCAAGGCCTTTCGGTTGCTTCTGCAACATTACCATATAATATAGGCATAGATCTTTTTGATCCCGTTAAAAGGAAAATTGGTATTTACACACTTAAAGGGCTTGAAAAAAACACGAGTTTACCGGCTAAAGGGAATGGCACTTTCAAGACACAAAAGGACTTGAGGCCTGGCAATACAGAAGATTTTATTAAAATCGAACTTTATGAATGTGGTTATGGTGAAGAAGGTTCAAGGAAGATATTTAATGAGCTAATAAATACAATAATTATTAATGGCGACGATATTCCGGCTTTTTTACCAGCAGGAAGTGAGGTTGAAATTAATCTTAAAATTGATAGTTCGCGCAGAATAGATTTTTCAGCCTATTTCCCTTATTTTGATGATTCTGTTAATCTGGTAGTTAAGGAACAACGTCAGTCTGAAATCGATGCAGAAAATTTGTTCTCCGAGATAAATAAAGTAACAGAATCACTTGAAAATATTCAATCAGAAAAATTCATCTTCGATCCACTGCATGTAAATAATTTAAAATCCGAACTCATAGGCTTAAATACCCTTTTAGTAAATGGGAAAAACGATTATAACACCAAAACTCTTGTCATGGAACGATTGCGTGACATTTTCAAGCAAGTGGATGTAATATACGAAGAGAATGAATGGCCTAAAATAAAAGAAGAACTGGAATGGATATTTGAACGCGTGAAAATAAATGGTCAAAGATATGGCAATAGCCAAACAAACGCCCGCATTATTCAATTTCAGAATCAGGTTAATACTGTCCTGAAGCAATCGAATGTTAAATTTGCTCTTCAACTTATTGAAGATCTAAAATCTTATAATTTTAATTTGATTAAAGATGATATTGGATATTGGATAAGTCATATTAAGAAATTTGAAAGTAGTTTCGATGATTTTGACTGGATGAATAAACCAAGGGCACGTCAGTTGCTGGATGAAGCTCTAAATAATATAAGTTCAAATCCATCAAAACCAATCCTTGAAAATGCTGTTCGTGAGCTATTTTCTATTTTGCAGGAACAAGATAAAATAATAGTTTCTAAAAATGATGAAACCACATTAATGAGATAATGAATAAGAAACAAGGTATATTATCTAAAGGGGAGTCAATTAATAACACCTATGAAGTTCAGTTTTTTATAGGTGAAGGAGCTTTTGGCGAAGTGTATCGAGTGAAACATAAGTATCTGGGGTTGCAGGTCTTAAAAGTTTTCAAAGAAGAATATGTACAAAAGACGGATATCAAAACACTAGTGCTTGAAGCCAAACTTCTATCTGGTCTGACTCATGAAAATATTGTCAGGGTATTTGAAGCCAATGAGTTTGTGAAAAATGACATAATCCATTATTACATAACAATGGATTTTATTTCAGGAGAAACTTTATATCAACGCTTGAGCCGTTTGAATAAATTATCCTTTAAAGAAGCATTCTCTATTCAAGCTGATTTATTAAAAGGTCTGAAGTTTTTACATGAGCAAAATCCGCCTATAATTCACCGGGATATTAATTTAGATAACTTACTTCTTGATTATGACAACAAGAAAATTGTTGCTAAACTTTCAGATTTTGGATTAGCTCTTTCACTTTCATCATCAGCTAAAATTGCTGATGCTGCCGGTAGGTATAATTATCTCGCACCGGAATGTTTTTGGGGAACTTATCTCGCTGCAAGCGATGTTTTTTCTGCAGGGTTAGTTTTTTATCAGATGCTTACCGGTCTTCAGCCATGGCAATATGATTTTACTAAAGTAAATTTTCAAGATATAGATAGCATTTCGACATGCATAATTTCAGAAAGGAAAGTTAAACCGAGAAAACCATCTTTTTACAATCCGGATATTCCTCCATCCATTGATAATGCTATTTTAAAATCAATTGAGATTAATCTTGAATCAAGGTTCCCAAATGCATCAGCATTTTATGATGCATTAATAAATTCTAGCAAAGAACAAGATCAATCTGTTCCAGAATCAAAGAAAGAAGAAAATACCGGCTTAAACCTGCCTTCTAATCGTGTTTCTAAAGGCAAAGGATTCAAGGATATTGCAGGTATGTCCGAACTGAAAGAAACTTTATTTAATGATGTGATTTTGCCACTCAAAGAAAAAGAGTTGTATGAACAATACAAGGTTTCTGTTCCTAATGGAATGCTTTTATTCGGACCTCCAGGGTGTGGTAAAACATTTATTGCACGGAAGTTCGCTGAGGAAATCAACTTCAATTTTATCGAAATTAAGCCTTCAGATTTAGCTAGTATTTATGTTCATGGTACACAAGAAAAAATAGGAAAAGTATTCGCAGAAGCTCGTGAAAACGCACCTTCAATAATATTCATTGATGAATTAGATGCAATTTTGCCAAATAGGGAAGGGGATTTAAATCATAGTTATGCAAGCGAAGTTAATGAGTTTCTTGCTCAAATGACTGAATGCCACAAGGATGGAATATTTATAATTGGTGCAACAAATCGGCCGGAAAAGATTGATCCTGCTATTCTTAGGACAGGTAGGTTAGATAAAGTTATTTATATTCCACCACCTGATCTGGAAGCCAGAAAAGCATTGTTTGAACTTTCTCTATCAAACCGTCCAGTTTCTGAAGGATTAAATTTTCTTGAACTATCAGAACTTTCATCAAATTATGCTTCGAGCGATATAGTGTTTATAGTTAATGAGGCATCACGTAATGCTCTGTTGGAAAGAGAAAAGATCAGTCAAAAACATCTTGTATTATCAATAACCAAACATCAACCTTCGATTTCAGCAAATCAGATAAAACGGTTTGAAGTTTTCAAAAATAGTAGGAGTTTTAATTGATTAATTCTAGAAAGTATAGCAATCATTATCAAATTGAAAATCTAACTTTATGCAAAATGTTTTTTTTAGAGAAGTTCTTTTCATTTGAAATTAGAATAATATAGCTGATAAAAATGTAATATCATCAATATCAAGTCATAAGATTTCATACCTACAAACCATTTAATTTTCAACACTTAAAGATTAGATCAAATCTTTTTCGAAGAAAGGTATCCTGTTCACCTTGGTTATTTCTTTTCAAAATCCCAACAATCTGTATGTACTGATCAATTATATTAGTAGTAGCCTTTTCTTGTGAATCATTATCATGTACTGTAAATCCATTGGGATAAGAATAGAATAAATAGTTTGCAACATTGATAAACATATATCTCGATGCTAGAGAAATATCAAAATTGCTAATTAACAGTATTTGTCTTGTTACAAATAAGGTCCAAGTAATGTAACCATCGAACCAATGATCAGTCTTTTCTTGTCGCATTGAAAAAATACCTTTCATAGGTACAGTTCCAACAATTTTTGCTTTTAAATTAAGATTGCCCCTTGAAAAAACATATTTAATTACCAGTTCATATATTTTTATTTTTGTCAATAATTCATTATCTTTATCTGGATTATTCATTATTGCATTATTAAATTCATTAATTACGCTTTGCTCATAAATAAATTGAGCCATAGGATTATTAGATTCAAAGATCTTAATCGACATATTAAGGAAATCATATAAATTAGCAAATTCAATACTCTTTACAGTTATGCTTTCCCTTTCATCTAGCTTTGATTTGAATAAACTAGGTAAAGGCATCCAAATGTATTTTCCTAATTCAAGGATATCTAAAGATGCAATTTTTGAATTTTCTCTTAATCTATTTAGTATAACATCGACTTCACTTGAATGTGTTTCAACTGTATAAATTTCCATGTTTTTCATAAGTAACATTATATCGTTCTTAATAATTTCTTATATTAATTGTAAATTTATCATTTCTTTTTAATTTTAAGTCCTGAATTGTACAAAATAAAATATGAAAATTGTGGTTAATTTCTTTTCAATTCAATAATTCTAGCAAAATTCTACTTACTCATGGCTACCTATAGATCTACTTATTGTCCTTATTGTAAATCACCTATAAAAATTCAGGAAGCAACAGGATGGAACCATTATGAAGATCATTTTGGTGACCCGCAAGCGTTGTGTTATAAATGCTTTAAACCCTACAATACTGGTAAGAAATATTGGAGTAATATGGATTCATCCGAAAAAATTACTGTCTATTTAAGATTGTTTTTGTCAATTTTTACAGGATCATTTTTTTTCTCAATGATCTTTCTCATTATTTGTATGATTCTAAGATTTGTATTTCCTTCTTTAATTGACTCATTTTTCTCGCTCAAACCTATAATTTTCCTTTATCTTTCAATTATTCCAGTGTCATTGGCTATATATTTTGATGCAAAAACTTTCAAAAACTTAATCAAAAAATTCCCCTGATCATCATAAAGCGCACATTTGATAAGATAAGTTAGTTGGTTTTTTTCCAGTTCCTAATCTAAACCCGCGCAGGCTGTGCCGGATGGCTTCATGCGCTTTTTCCTGTCATGGTATTTGCAGAAAAAAGCAAATACACCGAGGCACGCCAGGAAAAAAGCGCACTTCACCACCGGAAGCTTGCTATTACATAATGTGCTCTTATGGTCTTGGTAGAAAGCCCATAAGCACACTATGTAAAGCAGCCACAGCCTGCTTACCTTCCCACTCCGCCCACTTCCTGCATTGCTGCAAGCAATTGTCCTCAGTCTCCTTGTTCCTTCCTCCTTGTTTCATCACCTTTCAGGCTGGCAGGTTCGGTCATTCGTGGACACCTCCTTCGTCGGCGACCACTCATTCCCCCGCACTAAAGCAAAGCCTCCTTCGTCGGCTCAGCTTTTAAGAAGTGCTTCACCAGCCAGCCT
>APMI01008356.1_pt1 | contig 21861 bp, 15 predicted proteins | sample 667938 | NCBI WGS metagenome assembly APMI01 (sample SAMN01084076, study PRJNA167559) | wastewater metagenome | biome: Wastewater | place: Denmark: Ejby Moelle, Odense | collected 2011-11-28
ATACATTCAGCAGATACCCCCTCAACTGCCCTATTTAATCATGGCCTTGTTTCTGTTTACTACCCTTATTTTTACTATTTTTACTATTTACCTTATTTTATCTAAATTACTTGGACACAAATTAGACAAGTTTCAAGGCTTACTCTCGTACTAGAACTCGACTGTTTCCGATGCACATGAAACTCAAACATCCGTCATCTAAGCCACCGTGTAACAGAAATAGAGTACCTGTTCGGGTTTGAATGTCGAAGGAAATATTTGCGAATTTGCACAATTTGAAAAATTATGGCATCGGAGGCAAACCTGATAGCTTTACCATTGGACAGTAGATATAATATAACTCATTTGACGGTTTATTCTTTGTGATTTTGCTTTATGAATAAGGGTCATTTTATGTCATTACAGACAATTCAGTTACTGTTCGGCTTGTGACCGACATTTATGTTAAGACTGACTTCACTTACAATTGTTATGGTTTCTTAGTTAAATATTTATTTAACTATTTATTATACTCACACAATGATATAAGTGCAGGTACAAAGATTGAGCTTGTCTTCTCATTCAAAAAACAATCCAGGCCAATAATATAAGCCTTATTATTACTTTATTATCCTTTATTCAGTTTTGGACCCTTGACTACCATCATATCGACAGTAAAATACCCAAACATCTTACATTTGCCCCAGATATACCGATACAGTGCTCTAATAATTTTCTAATTATCAATATGTTATGCGAACAATAAAGATGGACTTTACACTGTTGAATTTATTGTCTTTGATCCTAATTACAATCTGCTGTATGTTGCTAGTATTTTAAACTAACCATTTGGCTATATTTTGAATGAAATTGAGTGTTATACTGGTTTTTAAACGCAGCCGAATATTGGTTAGGGTTAGACCATTGCTTGAACGAAACCACCTCGTGTCAGAAAATGCGACATGTAGGAGTTATAGTCAGGGTACACTGATTTATGCAATATTTTTAGTCTTAATTTCAGTTTTTATTTAAGTTCATCAGCAATGAGTCCAATAATTTCCTTATCTTAAGCAATTTCTTGTATACCCTCATCTTAATTCTTCCGAATTTGTTTCAAGAAAGCAAGACTATCAACCCCAAAAATAGCATTACCTCGACAGTTAACTTAATCATCGATTTTGAGTATCCATCGAGTGATATTTCTATTTTTATAAATCAGTACAGCCAGAGTATTGATAAGTTCTTTTTCAGAATAAATGCTATCCACTGATTTAGGTAGAATAAAAGGACATTTTTAACCCAAAGAAGAAACTAAAGCAGACAGAAATTAATAATGCCCGCATTTGGTAGAGTACAATTTACATAAAGATTGTGATGAGCTGAATACCGGTATATCAAGCTCAGCTGCTAAATTTGTATACTAATTTGAAGGCAAGCTCGGAATTATGTACGCACAAACAGTCGATAGCACAGGTACTTGACGATCCTTAATTATCTGTTTTATTTTATTTAATGATACTGGATCATATAGTAATGCGGAGACTGTTGTGATATGACTCGATATTTTGTTTAGTGTTTTTTATACACTGATGAAATAAATTCTATCTCGGAATGTCTATGCTTTGTTTCCAAATGCGAAAACTCGTTAGTAGTATCGTAGTATATCCGGTGATAGCGTGAAAGGAGTAACATAAATAATTGTGCATTAAGTCTCCACTGCCTTAAATATTCTAGTCAGTTGTGCAATTTACCTCTGTTGCAATTCGCTAATACTCAACCTCTTAAACTATTCTAATGCTATTGAGCATATATGTACTTCAACTCTAGGCGAGCTTTTAATAATTTACCAATTTTTAACCATAGCATTTGTTAGCATAGCCACTTTCTATATTTTCATGTTTATTCTCTTGAGTATTTTTTATCGTCCTCGTTTATAATCTAGACTTACACGCCATTGTTTTTGTATTATTTTTACTTTATTCATTAATGATTTCAATTTCTTTGTGTATTTAATTTCAAAATTCATTCTAAATAGTGATTGTATTTTAGTAGCAGCTAAATTTTTCCCTTTTTCCAGATTATTTTAAGGATAATACTGCAACCCAGCCATTTTACATTCCTTCATATACTTCCTAACTTGCATATAATTGACAAACTAGCTCAATATCTCATAATTAGCAATATATTTCCTACTAAAAATTGCAATTAAATTCTTGGCATATATTAACCCATTACCAATTTTATATTTACTAACCCATTATTATAATTTCTTGATACATTATTCAGCACTGATCATATTTTATTTCTTAATTTTTATGAACATTTTATATGATATATTTTGTTGGATTTTGTTTGATTTTATATTTAGCATTAGGTTTTAATTTGCTTAGTTTGATATCTATTGGATTGTTTTATTTATATTACTTGTTAAATTGTTATTATTATTACTGTTTTTTGTGTTTGTGCTTGTTGGGAAGTCTATTTTGAATTTCTGGGGGGTTATCTGCATCTGGATTATTGATTTATGGCTGCTTGGAGCCAGTAACTGTAGACGGTTTGTCTGCTATTATGCTAGTAATTATTTTTTAGATGATATCTGCATGTATTTCTTTTATTTTGCTTATTTTGACTGTCTTCTTGATGCTGATTATACACTTTTATTTCTAACTTTAATAATATTCTTGCTTGAATTACTATGCAATTTCTCAGCAGCAACCAAATATTCTGTATCTTTCCTACTGCCTTTCCCAGTATCTCTTTACGTATCCTTAAGTTTCATCATAGTAATTTTATTTTAACTAAAACTTCGCGTCTTAAGTGTAGCTTTTTCTCCCTTATAAATAGAAGGCAGTCCGTTAGCGTTAAAAGAACTAAGCGGAATTGATGGCAATATTTCTCTATCTTTTATTGATTACACTTGTTTATTGGAGTTTAGCAGCTAATTATAAATGTGAGTAGTACCTCCATGAACTTTACGTTTACTGATTGCTATTTTATGCTCTGTTTGAATCTACTTGATAACTCGCTCATTTTGTATGAATATTTTGGGGCGATTATTGTTTGCAAGATGTTATTAGGAAGTTATAAATAAAAAGTCAATTCATAAAATAACCATCATGATTATCAAATTACTCTCAAAAAGCGTGTATGAATTTATATTATCAATGTTCTTGTAACATGGATTTGAAATTGCAGAATTTTATGTTTATTAATCTGGTTATAATAGTCGATTTCGTTGAATGTTCGAAGACCTGCCTATCAAACCAGATCAGAAATACCTAGAATAATAGCAAGCTAAATATACGTAAAGACAGAGAAAATCAAAGCCATACTTACACAAAGGATAATCAGCAGTGCTGCCATGCCAGGCTATTAATTACAAAAATCGAAACATCATAAAGCGATCGCGATCATCAAGCCCTAAGCATGAAAAGACAAAAGCATAAATATACCAATAAATAAAATAGAAAAACAAAATAAAATTCGGTGACTGGCATAACAACAAACCAATTCCAAAAGAGCAACCCATTAAAAAATTAGCTCCTTCAGCAATGACCATAAATTACCGACCAAAAACCCAAATAAACATCGATACTAGATAATACAAGAAACTAGGATTTACATAAAATTTAGTATAGAAATAAAATAGGAAGAAAAAATAGAGTGCTTAAAGTTAGAAAATGTAGTACAAGAAAATGATATAATATATGAAGAAATTGTATAGTGAGTTTTAAGTGGAGAAAAGTCAGTTTTAGAAGGAGAAATAATATCTTAAGTTTAAGAAAAATATAGAGAATTAGGAGGGTATCAATATATAAACCAATATTGATATGATTAAATCGAAGTTTAAAAATTAGAGAATAGGTGCAAAGGCTGTTAAAGATAAAAAACAATAATAACTTAAAGACAAGACTAAGTCCCCTGAAAAGTAAATAAAATAAAATATAAAAAATGTTATAAATCACCAAATTTCGTAAAATAAACATAAGAAATTTCATTAATAGCCATAAGAATAGCCGAATAACTCATAAAGTATACAGAAATTCCACTACAAAGTAGACAAACTGCACTAGATCCATCCATTCACTTTGTCTTAAATATCAAAATACGTGTAACTTTAATCTTTACTGCCATAATCTCACTAATACTATATTGAGGCTCTGAATTTAACAACGCAGACAAATCGTAACAGTCCTTAGATAAAAGTGAGACACATAAAACCAAAATGCACACATGGCAGTATTGGTCAAAATCACACTGCCTGCTGTCATTAAGATTGCACATAAAAAAGGGTCACATACTTTGGTAATAATTGGTATTAATTATGGATACCCGGTAAATATAGGACAGTGTATAATGGAGTCATTGGCTATCAAGTTATCTGGTATGGCAACTAAGATATCAAACAGCAGTTTGGTAATGGCAAAATTATGATATATGCTAGTAAAAATAAGAGAGTTATTGAAGTTAGAGTTTAGGGTCAGTTGCCATTCTGGTATTATCTGTATATTAATCAGCTATAAATGATTAATAAAAATGGTGATCGAGAAGTTATATTTGCTGATGGTCGACATTAACTTATTACTTAGCAAGAAAATTGTTGATATTTTATATTTTGAAATCTATAGCAATTGTTTGTGTGAGCTTAGAAATATTAAATGTAAGATATTGTCAATATTTTAAGTCTGTATTTGTTATTTTATCACTTTAAATCTCAGATGTTACTAAGAAATTCTGGCTTCTAATCCAAAAATTTCAAGAGAAAATCAGAAAAGAAGCATTTATATGTGTTGGATGATTACTTTCATAAGCAATTAAGATATTATATTATGAATATGATCAATGTCTGATTGGAAATTGTTGGTTTGACTTACAGTTAATAAAAGAATTAAGTTTATATATGCCTACATAAAAACAGTTTAATAATCTTAAAATGAGTAAGGGCAGGATCAATAAGAAAAAGTACATTTAAAACACAGAGCAATCTAAGAAAGAAGTTCTTAGCATTTGCAGGAACACCGAAGACATCGACGTTATCCTCGAGTACACTAAATCCGAAGATGATGACATCCGTCTTGAGGCCTGCAAGCAACTATGCCCTTGCAAGGTCCTCCGTGACATCGATGTATTCTGGAACAGAGTGTTTGAAATGGCCGACGATGAGGACGTTAGGATTAGAAAGAGAGTGCTCCACATTATTTGTGATGGCAGTCCAAAACATTTGGAAGACCGCGTGTATGAGGCTTTAGGTAGATTCAACTATGACAAGGACTCAGACATCCGTAGAACTGCACACAAAGTGATGGTTACCTATGAGAGAACAGGCAAGTGGAACATCTTGTGAGCCAATATCAATAACGTGACAACTAGTAAAATGACCACATTTCATTTTGATAGTATAAATTCATATTATTGATTACAATTATGATAATAATATAACTATGCTTTATACGGATGTATATTATGTGAATATTCGAATAATATAACTTTCCCTTTATAATCATAAAATAGAAACAAAAATAATAAAAAAAGTTAACACATACAAAAATGTGCGATAACTTATATTAGAACATCCGAAATAACTGCTTCTGCCAGTCTGTATGCTGCAGATGCTGCTGGTGCAATTTTCTAGGTATCATGTGTCCTGGCTGTGCATGTCAATGCTGCTGCAGTGGGTTCTGGATTGCGCCTAAGGATTAGCTTGTGCTCGTCAGGAAAGATATGAAGAAAGATTATAATAAGTGTTGCGTTACCTGTGAAGAATCTGGGTTTGGCACTGTACTGTGTTGTCTAGGATGTGTTTGTTGTGCACCAGAGTGGCTCAGTCGATGGTCTCAGTATAAAAATTAGCTATATAAATGATGCAATATCATGTATAGTAAATAAGAGTCGATGATAGTGTCTATATTCATATTCTGTTCTTAAATTAACATAAATGTGATATTTATTCAAATCATTTGCATCCAAGTACCAGCGATATTCTTTGTACCTCATCACTTCCACGTGTATTTTCGCCTTTTTATTGCTTCCTTAAAACCCGATGAACCCATCTCCACCGACTTTCCCCACTAAGAACAACCAAAGAGCCAGGCACCATCATAATCCTATATATTACTCTTTAGTCAATTTAATCTTTGATTTAGAAATATCCGCTGCCTAATACACTGGTAATAGTTGTGAATATGCCATTGACTGCAATATCTTTGTGCCATAGAAATACCTACTATTATATACTGTTCTATTTGTATACATTCAATGTTAGTCGCCAGTTCAATTGTTATTGATATTTTGTTAAGGAGTGGCAAATTGGTAATTGTTGCAGCTTGGAAATTAGAGTTTAGACTATATAATTGGGAATATTTTTGTTATCAATAAAATATACTAAATCGTGGTTTTTGCTACCATAGTTTGTAAACATCTGGCAGTCTAATTTTGTGGAATTTGGATTACTTGAATCGACTATGTTCAGCAGTTTGTAATGCTTATCTGACGATAAATTGTGGTTGTATGATTTATGAGTATAAGTGCTCTATTTTTACTTTTTGACCAGTGTACTATATAATGCATTGCTATTTTTAATTAATTATTGTAATTACGATTGAGAGACGAATTATTTGATATAAATAAGACCAGGAACTGGTGGAGTTAGTCCTTCTTTTAACATAATGTTCTAATAATTGGTTCCCAATTATTTTTCGGCTGCCTTCTTTAGTTCGGTATATTTTATATATGCTGAGTAAGAGTTGTCCAGCATCATGCGCTACCGTTAATTTTTAAACATTTTTACAAATTTAGTACTGCAGAAATTTCTTTATAAATGTGAGAGTTACCTGCCAGTGTTAAAAGTTAAACAGTTTCGAATGTTAGATACTATCTTCATTTTTGTTCTCATTTTAATGATAATTAATTAATAAATTCTAGTATAAAGAAATCTATTGTTATGATAAATGATATTAATTATTAGAAATTACTATTGTATTTTACCACAATAATTATTTTATTTTTGAATAAATTTTCGATCATTACTGCCCTATATATTTACATTTTTGAGCTTTAAAATTCATTTCATAATGTAGGTTTCAAAAGTAGATTGTTCATTAATTTAATCCCAATAAGATATAAATTAATGATAAGGCAATAACCACCCAAACCAGTTCAACCCTCACAGCAAACATAAGCTTCATCTCAACATCAAGTACCAAACCAAGAAGCTCGTGCTAGAATGTTCAGTGGTCCTCAGCTCACCATGATGGATAAAGCATTTGATCGTGATAATTGGTATAAAAATTTGAAGAAACATCCGCTTACTCCTCCCAACTGGGTATTCACTATCGTATGGATAATACTGTACACTCTGATTGGTGCAGCATACATAATATACAAACAGACAACAGGCTGGTAAACAACAACATTCACGGTGCCATTCCATTTCCACTTAGCCTTGAACTTCGCATGGTGGCCAATGTTCTTCCTGGGCAGAATGACAACAATCGCCTTATTCTCCGCAGTAGCATTATAAATATTTCTCATAATCTCGATATTACTATTCTACGATAAATGCCCATTAGCTGCATATTTACTAATTCCATAAGCTATCTGGATTGTAATTGCAATATATTTGAATTATTATATATTCAAGCATAATCCTGACCCTTATTTTGTTATCTTGCATTAGAAAATTAGAAGATAATAGGAAATGTATTAAAGAATTAAATAATATAAGAAGAAAATTAGGGAATAGAAAAAAGCACGTGGATAACCACTTACTCATGATTAAGAATAATAGGAATAAAAATTGAAATAAGATAATTAAGAAGAAGATTAAGATTATGTTGATTAAAGATATAGAACTAAAACTTAATGAATGATCCATTAAATCAATTATGCTTACTTTATTTATTTAATATAAAATATAAACAATAAATATCAAATTACATGCTGTTTACGGAAAAAGCTCGGATCATTAAGCAAATCTTTACCTTTTGGAAGCCAACCCCGGTTGTTATTTTTGTTGAATATATCCCAGTTCTCAAAATATTGTTAAATTGGAATTTAGTATAACTAGTCGATAGATTATTGATTTTTTCTTGTTTCGATCGTATAGTTATTGCCAAAGTATTTTACTAACATTTATGAAAAAATTCGATGGTCTATCGGTACAAACAGTTGTTTTTTACTATTTTTATTAATTTCTCTTTATTTATTGTATTTCGAATAGTACTCGTTTAGCATGAGTCCTTCAGAGAAAAAGTATGAAATTACCTTATCGAGGCTATGCTCAACAAGATTAATTTTATCAATATAGTGTATACTGTTTCTGTTCCTTAAAAACTCAATATCGTCTATTTTCTTGTCAGATTCGCTTTTACTTACTTTCTTTTAGAGCTTGTTCGGCTGATTCTCTAATTTAATGGAAGACAAATCTTATTTATTCGGAGTGAAATCTTTTCTTTTAGAACCGAATGGCTGAAATTTCAGATCCTTGACTTAGACTTTGAAGCGAGTGAAATGTGCATGAATGTTAATCATTGGCATCTGAAATATGGGAGGTCGAATCTTGAATTTTCTACACTCATTTAGCGATTATCGATGCTATTTTTATTTCACAATGCGGTAAGTTTTCGTGGCTAACTGTGCCATTGATATACTTTTAACTCTTGTATACTATTTAATGTTAAAGACAGTCGATACCGCAATAATGATACAATGTTATATATCAAAATTAAATGAAATAACAAAATATGTAAATCACACAACCATTTTCTTTTGTTTGAAATTTTTCAATCTTTTTAAGTTATTTCTAATTTGCTAAATATTATACTAAATGGAATTAGATTCATACACTGAAAATTCCATCATACAGCTGCGATCAATATTAATATTATTTTACTGATTATTATTATCAAAATGTTGCTGGCTATGAAATTACTGATAGCTGTCATGATGATGACCTGTATTAACACTCATGAAATCTAGGCCAGATATACTTATATCCAGCACTTTAGAATTTATTGCGCATAGGGAACCCATAATTGATCGACCGTCTATACTGTTAAATGCGAAAATATTGTGTTCATCGTCTCGTGATATTTAGTTTATGTGGTATGATGACGGTTACCTAGATGTGAAATTTAGGTGGTTGTTTTTATCAGGTTAGTAGAATTAGTTTTATTGTAGTAAATTTTATTATTTTTATGATTTATTGTCTAGAAGAATAGATTCTTTGTCTGATTATTACTATGGACTTAATTTCAACATTAAATCTGTTATTTTTATCTATTATTTTTTCGCTTTCTTTTTATTTTCTTATTTTGTGAAAGATTTTCCTTTACCTTTTATTACATTTTGAGGACCTGATTTAACTGAGACATCTGAAGCTCTAAATAAATTCACCATTGATTGTTGAGCAGGTGAATAATGTTTCAGTTTTACTTGAGATTGAGGATTCTTTTGTATTTCAGGACTCGTTCTTTATTAATTAAATTTAAATTCGCCTGAAAATGATTTAGCGTGTCCCAGAGACGGCATTTTTGCTTATCTTTATTTCTTTGATGCAAATTTTGTAGACATAGACTTGACTAATTAAAAATAATTACAATTCTAATCTTCACTATCATCAATTTTATCTCCATCAATCCCGAATTTGGTATCTTTGGCATACATTTTAACAAATTCCTTAAACCCAATATCATCTTTTCCTTTTTATTTCATTAATAATTTAATGACTTAGGTTAATAATTTAATTTTTCGCTAAGCTTTACAAAGTAACTCTAACAACTATTCAACAGTAAACTATTTATTAATATGAGGCTCATTTTTTATTGTTTTAGCACGTGAACCAAAACGTAATGATGTTATTGTTTATTGTTAGTTTATCAAAGCTGGAGATATGTTTACTATGAGCTTTGTTATTGAATTGCCACCTAAACTTTACTGCAAAAGTCGTGTTAATTTCGAATCTCTATATGGTACATGCACTCCTTTTTTACCCTCACTGAGTATATTAATAACTTTGCCCAAAGTTGACAAACTGGTATTAATTTTCTTAGCTTGCTATAATAATTTACCTTACACTCCAGTTTTCCCAATTTTTTAGCTTCCAGCAAGATCCACAATAGTAATTTTAGAAGCTCGTGCTTCTCCAGTATAAAAATCATGCTGCGATAAAGTGATCATAACCAGCATATGCGATCGTGATGAAAATACGTTCATGTTTGTGAAGGCAACTGATCTGTTTTCAATACCTTTTGCGATGTGGTTGTTGGCTTACTATTGAGAAAGTATATATTTTTATGTTAAGTGCTAGATAAAAATACCACGGCTTTTGTCTGAACGTATTTTTAGTTCTGATTTTGAAGGATCTAGAAGATCTTTTATTTTCTAGTTGTAAATTTCGATCATTGAAATTTTAAGTTTACATTCAATATTTTTAGGAGTTGACTGAGCTCGATCCAGTATTTGCTCAATCATTCTAGGCAATATACCTTTACTTTAATCTCTCAAATCTTTGCCTATAGATGTATAAGTCTTGCCTGAAGAGGTCTGGCCATAACAGAAAACAGTACCGTTGATTCCAGTGAAAGCATTATCAATAATTCCATGACTGACATCCTAATATACTTCTTGCTGACTGGCTTAAACTCCAAATATGCGATCAAATGTAAAAGAAGGTGCTTATCCAATTTACTTCTATCGCATGGCTATTTCATTTTAATTGACTGTCTTCAAGCATGATAATTATGAATTTTAGCTCTAGTTGAACGGGCGAATACGAATGAAGACCTCGATGTTGTTGCTAGAGTTCGAAGGCGCGGGATCTCGGGGAGTTTTGGGAGGGCTGATGCTCATTATAATTTAGTAATAGTCTTATCATTTATCAAGCTGAGAAAAATTATAGTTATAAACAAATTTCTGTGAATTACAGTGAACCAGCTCATCTTTATATAATGCGTGGGCTTGAGAAATCTGTTAAGAGCATTGTAGAGCAGTTACTAAAATTTTTCTTCAAAGAATAACTTCTCGCTTTGTAACTCGAATTTCTGCTAAAGGCAGTAGAGACTGTTCTCTTAGGTATCTTTACAAACTAATGAGGATCAGCTCGACGCAGTTGTGGTGCCATTGTATGAAGACTTTTTATCATATTTGATGTGAAAGGTCTTACTAGAGGCTTCTTTTTAGGCTTGTAACATAGAAAATCTTTTTTTAATTTCTCGACAGTCATGCCTGGGTTTTTAAGAATTTCACTAATTGGGTTCTCTATCTATGGATGAATCATCTTGAAGAATGAATTATTTGCCTTCTCTTCAGCATCATCTTATTATTCCATTGACAGTCCAAAATACTATTTCATTTTCTAATATGTCTTACTCATTTAATTTGCAATTATTTACGCATTTTGTTATGAACCTTAAGGATTAATAGCTTTCGAGAAGAACACTCTTTGTTACTCTTCATCGATTTTTCTCATGTAAACATCATTAGTCCATTAAAATTTAATCAATGCCTTCGTTTCTAGCTTTATAACATCTTCTAAGTAAACTTGAGACATTTCATTAAGTATAAATTTGACTGAAATGTTTATAATTCTACAATTAGCTAGATAAGTACTTTTCATCATAGAAATATTCTATGAAATTGACAATTTTATAAAGAATATACTCGCAGAAAATGTTTAGGTCATTCTGAAGCAATTTCTTACAAAATTAGGATTATTATTTTTCAGAGATGAAGTTACGATCGCCTTTTGCAATATTTTGTCCTAAAATGCGCATTAAAATAATCGATCTTTTGAATAATTCATCATACTTAATGTCAGCACATGAGAATTTAACAATTGCCATTCTTGCTAAAGGATCTTCGGTTGGTATATAATTTTTAATAAATTGAATTTATCGCCATAGCGGGTCTTGTTTTCGACGCTGAAGTAAATGCAAGAACTCATTTTCAGAGATTAACTGTTAAAGATTGTCCATATATTTGATGACAACTCCATCTTTTGGTTATTTTTTAACTTATTTCTTGTCTCCATAAAATGATTTCTTCATAACAGGCTACTTTTTCCTTCCCAAGAATCCATTAATAGTATCTCTATACTTTCTTCGACGATCTCCAAAAACTTTCATAATAAAAGTGCTTGATAATTTTTCCTTTTTAGCGACTTTAAAAGAAGGATCATCAATTTCACGCGAGCAATACATTTTATTAGGTTCTCCTTCTTTATAAAACACAATTTCAGGCACGAATATTTACAACCCTTTAGTAACAATTTTGTTCTGTGGGACTAGCAGATGCTTTATAATCCACAGATAATGCGATGCAGTGGGAACACCATGTTTATATCTAGCTTTGTCAGCAATCTTTATATTTTGCGCTATCGTCTACTTTTGCAGAATCTATGCGAGTCTGAAATTATATTTGCTGTTACTTTGCTGCTTAATATTTATTACACATGCCACATGCGCATTCGTTATCATGACTCGGCATGTTTTAGTCGATTTTGGTCAAACATATACTTCGTAATGGAACGGTTTTTGCACGGAGATAGTGAGAAATGTCAATCATAAAATTATTATGTTATAATTTGTACATTTTTGGCAAACTAAGTAAATTAATTAATCTTACATATGTGAGACACGCAATTTATAATAAATACGAAATTATTAAATAATATTGCTCTGAATTTTACTAGTTATTTTATTTAAGCTTAAATCAGCTTGAGATTCTCTATAGTTAACAATAAAATTGTAAAATTAGGACATCAAGTGTAAATAAGAGGTTTACCATACTGTACAATATAATTCTCCTATAGCAAATATACATATACATATATATTTGCATAATAACCAACTCAACATCACAAATCCAAAAAATGTACTCACTATAATCCTTCGTAACCAGTTACTCCAATCTCTCAGCATCAGACAGTCTGCTCTCGCACTAAGCAAACTAAAAATTAGTAGCACTTGAACAAAGTCAATAATCATGGAATATCGCCAAGGAGCTAATCCTCAATGATAAGTATCATCAGAATGGCTGTCTATTGCTGACGAGGAAATTGTCAAGAATGTATACTCAAGATATGGAAAATAGTCTGCATATTGTGGATTTTGTTTTGGGGTTGCCCGCGCTTAATAAATTACTATGGTTTGCGCTTGCTAAACTTGCCATACATCTAGGATGGACCCAAATATAACTAGGCAAACATAAAAATGTCCGCAATATACTCGGAGTGCTCTCTAATATACCATAGGCAGCATCTATCATCACAATTCCACCAACGAATGCATCAAATGACAATTAGAGATCAAGAGCTACGAAAATATTAACAAATTATAAACAATTTTTAGTATAAGCGTTTACTTCATTTCCCACTTAAGTCACAGAATGTATTTAGAATTTTGTCACTTACAACTATAAACTTAAATCTGACTAACTTATGAAATTGTTGTTGACCAGACCTTTAGATTAGATCAGTAATGTTTTATAATAGTTACTTTTGGCATAAAAATACGAGAATTTACATAACTAAATATATTTATACTTAATTAAAAACGAGAATAATAGCGATACTGCATAATTCTTCACAGTATTCATCGCATTCTCCCGTTCATTACCTTTATTATAACTAAACACCTAAATCCTAACCGGTATATTCTCAAAAATAATTTCAACCCTAAAATTATAATCCAGCAATCTGCCAACAAATTCATAGCATAATATAAAATAAGTGACATATATAGCTGATTCATTTGATATCTGGGCGGAACTGGCCCCCAAAATTAATAAAATGCAGTTTTAGGGATAAAAAAGTTAGCAAATGCATATTGTGCAAAGTGCGTTTGTTTAACTCTGGAAAATTGTTGTATAAAGATCGCTATTGAAGTAAATGCCGAAATTTAGAAATAAGGAGAATTATGATAATCTTGCTATATCCATAGATGATGATGACGATTAAGGCGATGTCAATATTGATTAATTAGAATATATTGCGAATATCTGTTAGAAGAATTAAATAACAAATAGTAACTTCAGACAAACAGCATAAGATTTCCTCCATATGACATTTTCAACAATATCAAAAAGTTAAACCCATCGTAAATCTTGCCTATTATTTATTCACGAACTAACAATATCGCCCAATCCCTTAAATTTATAACTGGCAATATTTGTAATGTCCTGCATCGTATAAATATCAAACTAAAACTCAATAGATGAAATTAGTGCTTTAATCCAATCTATTACTAAAAATAATCATGCTAAAGACCCATATATTTGGCAGCAACTGATTAAATTATTAGGGAAATTAGGACATGAAGCTGTCTGTGATGGGGCGATATTTTAGAATGCTTTAGTTGTGCTCAAGTAATCTATATAGATATAATAATTAAGTGTACTAGCATGTGAAACATTAAACTAGATATTGAGCACATGCCAGCACAGCAAAAACAAATCCTCGCAAACCCCTCTACTCCACCAATTTTTCACCTATATATATAACAATATATATTTCAAAACAGAGAACCCAAAAATATTCAATTCCTTAACAAAATCCTCAATAATATTCATCTACTACTTCAACCCAGATCTATAATATTTCTCAAATTATCTACAGGCTTTGAATAATAAAATATAAAATATGAAGCATGTCAGTGATCGCGTGTAGATTGTCTAGACTCTGGCTGTATGTCATAATTTTATTATGCCGGAGAATTCGGGGAAATTTGTGGCTGTTATTGGCATGTTTTTTGTTGCTTTCTTGCCTGTGCTTGTCAAATATGTGTAAGATTCTCCTGTGAAGAAGTTGAGTAATGTTATGGGGCAGCTAGGTACTATTATGGGTATTGGTGCAGGGTATAATACAGATATATGGATATAAGGATTGATAAATATATCAAAATTTCCTAATGTGCTCCAGTAGAAACACTTGCTGATAAACCTATTTAACAAACTAATGTCAGTCTAGCAAACCGATTCCAATACTTATCTTCCCTCCATATTACAATTTATTCAGTTATGCTAACCTTTCGTAACATAATCCCTGACCTCATGCCCCTAAGACAACTACAGACTGATAAACAAATGTCTCAACTTCCACTTATTAATCCTAAACAAATACGTAGACAATCTAACTTACCAGTACAAACCAGACCCAGTCATAGTATTCATCATCGATAAAATATACACAGGCAAAGTTAAATTCTAAATGGAGAGTTCACGGACTGCACTTGCTATTGTACGAGCGATTATTGGCAAGAAGTATCATCCTTAGTATCTGCTGGAAAATACGTTAAAAGTGTACAAACAGATGTTTTAGGGGCTATGGAAATCTATATAAGCTATACTTATATAAGCGTATAAAATTGGAGGAGTTTAGATTTATAGAAATGCATTTAAGAAAGTGCATCCTGCATTACTTCCACCTAATCCTTTATTTGAATCATTCATGAAAGCTATTGCTGAATCAAGAGCGAAAGATTTCAAAAATATACTAATCTCAATCAAATGATTTACTACGACTATTTCTTTAAAAGTTTATTAAATTTGAAAGTTTTTGAAAAGGATTTTATTTTTAAGAATTTGCTAAAAATTTAAATTTTATAAATTTATTAAATGTCTGTGGAGGGAGAAGTTGATCTTGATGCTCTTATCGAAAGAGATAAGAAGTAAGCTAAAAATCGTAAGACAAAGTAGATCCAAAAGCAGAGGGAAAATCGTTAGGAGCAACGAAGAAAGTTTTAACAGTAAAAACGAAAAAGACATTAATAGAGGGAGCGTAATCGCGGTCATGATAGATAAAAACAAGAATAAAAATATTAGACAAAACAATAACCAAAACCAAAAAATCAAGGACCCAACAGTGCATATTACGCAATTTTGATAACCGGATTGCTCAGCGACGTCTCTGTCGATGACATTTGTGTAATTAAGTCTCTTATAATAGAAACTACTAGGAGATCGTAAAATCATTAGCATCAAAACTAGACTTAGAAATAAAGACAAGTCACCAATAAATTCAAAAAATGCAAGTCTGATGGAAGTCACAGTAGTGTTGGCTGATAAAAATGATGCAGATAGTTTTGTGAAGACTTACAGTGAAAAGAAATTGGATGGAAAATATGAACTGGCGTTTACTTTCATAAATCCTATTGATGAGCTTGATTGATGAGTAAAATAATCTCAGTAGTCAAATAATAAAATAAATGAAGATCAATTCAGCAGAAGTCTAATTTGTGACTGATAATTTTAATGTTTGGCATGAATTTTTTGTTTGGTTTTGGCGTCGATCTGACAAGTACATTTTCGCTTTCTTAATCTTCGTAATGATTTAAATTCTTTTCAAATTTAAATCCCTTCTTTTCAGTTTTTTTGATCTCTTTTTCCTGTAATGAAACTGTAGTCTGGCTAGCAAAACAAGTCATTTTATCAAACAGTTCTCTTAGTTTAGGAAGATACATGCTTTTTCGTTGACAATATATAGTTCTTTTTTTGTCCAAATCTTTTTACTTTTTATTTTTCGCGTAATTTTTTATCCGATTAGTTGGGGATCGATGTAAAGGTAGCGGTGATGACTCGAAGTTTAGTGGTCTTCGCGGAGATTTTGGGCTCTGAAATTGAGGCTTGTTTGAGTCAATTGATCTTTTACGTGTTTTTGGAGGTTCACCTTTTTATTTCTCTATTTTTTTAGTTTTCTTCGAAATATTTTTGCGTAGTTCATTATAAAGCACGTTTTAGCAAGTGCTATTTAATAATTATTTTGCTTACTCACTCTATTTTGGACCTAACAGTTTCATAAGATGATCTACAACACTTTCATTAATATTCGCGCACTAGTCCGTAAGAACACATTAAAGAATTTGTCTCATTTTGTCATTGATTTAATCAGAAGACTCAATAATTTCTTCAAAGATTTACTTTGCATAACAGTCATATTCCCGCAAGGGGCAACTTTACATTCTATATTGCTCAAATTTAAATCTTGTTTATTACATTTATTTTAGCAATAAACGGGATGTTTCATCGATTGACTTTTTGGATACGTAAAATTCATTTGATTAATTTTCTATATCGATCAGGGTCTTAAAGAATTTTAGAAACAGCTATATTGAATTTATCGTAAACTATATTAATATAAATTTACTTTATCTAATACTTTTTATTCTATTTTTTCCATTATTCCTTGTCCCTTTTTAATGTTTAGATTAGAACAATTTAAGTTTTTATTCGTTTACTATGAATTCAGACAATCAAATTCATTCATCAAGAACAAAGAGAACTCATATTTTACTCCGAGTTGTTCATAAATTTTTGAAGAAAATTTGAGAAACTGTGCGAGGATGTTTAGATCAGTCTGAGTCGAATTCTGTAAACTTTAAGACGAGTTTGCACTCAAATAAACCTTTTTAAAGTATTCAGGCAAGTAAAAGCTCAAAAACTATGAAGATTCAAACATGTGGATCCTAATATAATTTTATACACAAATTTGAAAAATGATTTTGGCACATTTTGCTCACATTTAACGAATTTTGCGCACTCACGAACTTTTAATTTCAAATTAACATAAGAAGATCAAGACTGAAATACAAACATTTAGATATCTAATAATAGGCATGATTATTAAAATTTGTTTTACTAAGACAAAATCATTTTCTTACTACTTTTATCACCGACTATTACTTCTACTTTGATTTCTATTTTAGCTTCGATCAAGGGCACTTCTTTATTTTTTGAACTGAACATTATAGTTTTCAATCTATATTAATGCAGTTTTCTCATGTTCTGTCAAGCTTTTAAAAAGTTTTATGTAAAATTCTTTTAACAATTTATTATGTTATTTTATTAACTCTGATATTTGGATGGTTCCTTTCTTGTATTCTTCTAGTTTATTGAGTTCAGGTAACTTAAATTCAGGAAATTCATTAAAATATTTCTTCAGTTCAAGAGCCTAATTTTTATTAACTACTGAAGTTTTATAAATACTTTTTAATACATTTTCTACTGGCTTCGGCATCATATAATAATCAAATACCTAAAGTATTTAATTGTATTTGCTAATAGCAAATTTTGCAATTTACTATAATTCTTTCAATATGTTGGAAAATAAATCTTCATAGACACGTTTTTGAATTTATTAAGTCATATTAGTCAAGTAATGGAAATTAATAAACTAATAGCATTTACTATGAGTTTTTTAGTTGCAAGAGCAAGTATTCAAACCACACATAATTTGATTCCCATTATTTGTGCACTTATCGTTTGAACAAATACGAGCAACATTATCTTTTTTTTGACCGCAGATAGGTTTCTTTATTCTCTGCCCATGCACATCTGTGATTTTCTTCTCGCATAAGTTGTTCATTTGATGTAAATGTATTTGCTTTTATTTATTGGAGGGATTATAGATATTCTAAGTTAATAAATATATGACAAATTATTAAAAATTCAAGGACACTTTTCTTTGGCATTCTAAGTATCACACAAAGTCTTAGCATACTTGTAAATTTTCTCAGCATCAGTATACCGATCTTAAAGCGTCCTACTATTAAGAATTATGACAACAATTTCTCTTCCATTAACCCGATAAGCCGAACTCAAACACGGTCCAGCAGCTGGTGTAATCCCAGTTTTCACACCGATGCACTATCGCAAAGAGAAGAGATGTTTATTTGTGTTTCGCCATTATATCTATCTTTGCAGACCGAGTTTTTAGTTTAATACTGTGCAGACGTATGACTTCTTTTTAAATATTTGGCTCAAAAGATGATTCTTAAGGCAGTATGAAACTAAAGTGCAAAGATCTGCCGCTGTGGAATAATTTTGAGAGTTTGAAAGACCTGTTGGATTTGCGAATTTTGTGTTTTTTAGTTTCATTTTTAAGCAGTTTCTGTTCATTTAGAAAACGAAGAGCTTTATTGAATCTTGACCATACTATGTATCATAGAAATGTTTAATCTCTTAGAATTCACCAACTTTCTATTGGTTTCTATCTTTTAATTAATACTTCTTATTCGTATAAGCAAAAGATAGAAATTTGCCAAAATATTGCGCTAACGCCAATGCAGCATCATTCCCCGAAGGCAAGAGCAACCCATAAAGCAAATCAATAACTAGCAATTTATCGCCATTTCTAAGATTAGCCGAGGTGCCATCCATAATAGAAGCCTATTTCTCCACAGTGACTGCAGTATTTCTAATTTTGACTCCGTAAGTGTTACAGATATTGATGACAGTGAAGGCAGTCATTAATTTGGTCAGACTGGCTATCTGTCTTTTCTAGTGGCTGTTCTGACTTAGGAAGACTTAGTTTGTGTCGGAAAATATCGCACACATTGATGAGCAGTTTGGTTAGGGTTTTGAGTTTAAGGGGTGATGTTTTAAAGGGTAGAGATTGGAAATATCTAGTCGATTTTTGTTTGGGGAGAATGAAATTGTTGCTCTTCGGGAAAGCATTGTTGTTCTTTATGGTGAGTAAGGATTGGAGTAGCGCTTTGAGCGCTAACTCAAGTATTTTATGGGGACTGATACATTTTTAGAAATGCCATATATCTTACTTTCTTATTTTTCATTGGACTTAAAGGTACTCCTCGTAGAGCATATGGTCGACAGTCTCATCATTTTTTAGTGCCGCAATTTAAGGTCTAGAAACATTCTAGCTATTTTATTATCCGTATAATTTGATAATAAGTCCCCAACACAATAAATAATACAAAATCTCCTACTTGGAATCCGTCGCCTGGCTTTCTAAATTAATACAAATATAATTTTCAGTATTGATCTTTTAAAATAAAATAAGCTAATTGATTCTAAATCAAATATTAGTATAAATAAACACGTGTATGATACCTCGCAATAAAATTTAAGTGACCGTAAGTTCTGTCTCTCATCTGTCACTACGATTGAGACTTCCAGAAATATCATTATCAAAGGTATCATCTTCATCACGGCACATTGTTCTTGCATTTGCGAACGAGTATTTCTTACTTCTGCTTGACATTATTTCCTACTACAGTAAGTGAGAAGTCGATTCTGTCAGAGCTGAGATCCTGTCTTTAGTAAATCGTTCATATGTTGTTTTGTTTAATAATAAATTTTTAATGTGGACTATTATTAGTGCTCCCATTGGAAAAATAAAACCTATTGTAACACAGCCTAAACCAAAAGCAAAAATAACCGCACATATCTTCCACGCGTCATCCTGTATCACAAATATTCCAATATTACTATTGTCAAACCAGTTGACAAGCACAAGTATGGACAATCCCAGATAAAACAAAAGTAGAATCTGAAAGACAATAATAAAAACAATAAATCTGCCCATATTCCTTTTCCCTACACAGTTATTAATCCAAAAACAATGATGATCATACCGTTAAATGCAAGTCTTACATATATCGCAATGCATTGAGCGAGGCGGTTTTAGTTCAGAGCATGCTAAGCATACTTTTTTCATTGGGATTGCACCTTGTAAAAATATTATGTATTTTTTAGGGTTTGTTTTTCTAGGACCAGCTAAAAGTGACAAGTATAATATTAAAACCAAACCACAGAATCCGTATTCGATATAACTTACATATCGATATTCATCTTGCCATTGAAATAGTAGAATTCGTAATGCTATAACCACTAATAAAGATATAATGTAAAGAAGCGGACGCATACAGCTCCTACTTTCAGGCTTGTATACTGTCTTCAGGTTCATATATAACTTTAAATAATCCAAACAGCTGTATTGATCGTCGAGAATTCTCTCAATATTATGAAATTAATTGTTTCTGGCTATTTGTAAAGCCGTCATTTGTTTTTAGTCGACTATTGTCCGATCAGCACCAGCTCGTAGTAGTTTCTTTACGATTTTAGTGTGACCATATGAAGTTGCTAAATGAAGAGGAGTTTGGCCTTTAGTATCGACCGCATTTACTTCAATATTTGGCTGAGCTAATAAAAATGTTATTATGGACTCACTGTTCATGTAAGCCGCCCAGTGTAAAGGTGTACTTTTCTTAGAGTCTTTGCAATTAATGTCAAGTAGAGACTAGAAGAAAATAAAAGATTCTACCATTCCACCTTGTGCTGCCAGATGTAATACATTTTGCCCCGCAGTCGTTGTTATCGAATAATCCGCACCATAACTCGATAGCATCTCTAAAGCCTTAAAATTACCTTTGTAAGCTGCAAAGTGTAAAGCTGTCAGTCCATCTTGATTGACAGAATTGACAAACTAACTATACTTACTTTTGGGATCTCTTAACTAATTTTTGCCATAGTACTTCTCCATATAATCTAAATATTTCTTAAGAACCCTGATATCATCATTATTATATGCGGCTTGATGCAAAGCTGTATTGCCTTTATGATCCCTGATAACGAGAAGATTAACTTCCTTGTACTCGGCTAGAAATTAACAGATCTCGGCGTAGGATTTAGTTGAGAATATGTATTATCGTTCGATTTTGTATTTGGCCATACCTGGGTTTATTTTTAGAATTTTTTAAGGGTTGCGTAGTTATGATATTATTGTTATTTTATATGATAGTTTGTTATTAATTTATTAATTAGTGGCACTCAAGAATACGTCTGCTTGAATAGTCATATTTTTGAAATAAGATGTTTTAGAGGCTGCTTAGATTTTTAATATCAATCAATTTAATATTCATATAATATACTGAATAATTATTAAAAAGTTTAGAGTTTTTTATTTGCCGATAATGTAGCTACTTCTATCAGGATGAAAGTTAAAAAATATTGAAATTCTGATCAAAATTATAGAACGGAAAAACGAAATATTTGTAACATTTAATAATTTAATATATTTTCAAAAAAATAAAAAAAACCCAACAGTCTTCTTATTATTAAAGGCATTTGATTTCGACACCCAGAATAGTTAAG
>APMI01030595.1_pt1 | contig 21855 bp, 20 predicted proteins | sample 667938 | NCBI WGS metagenome assembly APMI01 (sample SAMN01084076, study PRJNA167559) | wastewater metagenome | biome: Wastewater | place: Denmark: Ejby Moelle, Odense | collected 2011-11-28
ACCTTCTCGGCATCCGCCTCCGGCATGACCTGAATGCAGAGCGTCCACTTCGGGAAATCGCCGCGCTCAATGGCCTCGTACAGATCGCGTTGGTGCGTTTCACGGCACTTGCCGACGGCGGCTTCCGCCTCGGCATCGGTCAGGTTCTTGATGCCCTGCTGGGTGCGCCAGTGGAACTTGACCCAGAAACGCTCATTCTGAGCGTTGATGAGGCTGAAGGTGTGCGAACCGAAGCCATGCATGTGGCGGTAACTGGCCGGAATGCCGCGATCGGACATGACCACGGTGACTTGATGCAAGGCTTCGGGCAACGAGGTCCAGAAGTCCCAGTTGTTGCCTGCACTGCGCAGGTTGGTGCGCGGGTCGCGCTTTACGGCGTGATTGAGGTCCGGGAATTTCAGGGGGTCGCGCAGGAAGAACACCGGGGTGTTGTTGCCGACCAGATCCCAGTTGCCTTCTTCGGTGTAGAACTTGATCGCAAAGCCGCGAATATCCCGTTCGGCATCCGCCGCACCCCGCTCACCTGCCACCGTGGACATGCGGGAAAACAGGTCGGTCTTCTTGCCGATCTGGCTGAAAATCTTGGCCCGGCTATACCGGGTAATGTCGTTGGTCACGGTGAAGGTGCCAAAAGCGCCAGATCCCTTGGCGTGCATACGGCGCTCGGGAATGACCTCGCGGTCGAAGTGCGCCAGCTTTTCCAGGAACCAGACATCCTGAAGCAATTGCGGACCACGCGGCCCTGCCGTCATGACATTCTGGTTATCCACCACCGGACAGCCGGCAGCAGTCGTGAGTTTCTTATCCATGTTCGCTCTCCCTATTTTGTTTGTTGGCAACAAAACGAATTTCTCGCGGAAGGGCGGACGCGAATTGGAAAGCGCATCTTTGCCCCGCAACGAGCAAAGCGGCTGGCTGGCGGATGGCTGGCTTGCCGAATAGATGTAGCAACGATCCATTAGGATTTGCTACTGAATGTACTCTAACAATGGAGTTCGCGGGAAACAAGGGCATCAGCAGGCAAAACCAAGCCAATATGAGCTGTGGCACCACCAAATGCACGGAGTGTTGACGTGCATCAATAACCATGTGGCTGCAAGTAGGCTTTTGATGAAGCCGGGATCATAGAGCGGCTAACTTGGCTGGAGGTGGCCGGGGGGCAAATAGCCAAAGTTAATGGGCGGCATACCAATTTGCAATTTGGAAGGTCTTCTAGGCAGCCGTAATATTAGAAAACGCTGATAAACAGATCTTGTTGCTAGCACTCCAGCAAGTCCGATCAGTATTTTTCTGTATCACCCAGGGACAAGCCCATTTCCATCAAATGGAGGACTCCCGTAGCAAAAAGGAAGTTGTCATGAGTTGTGATACGGGTATCAAGCCACGCAAGATCGCGAAAAACGATCGAGCCGTTCCCCAAGATCAATCCCAGGAGAAAAAAGCTATGAGTTCCACCATGGTTCGTCGTGAAATGCCGGAGTTCGAGATGGAAGCTTTCGATGCCAAGACCGGCCATTTCACCAAGGTTTCAAGTGCTGACTACAAGGGAAAGTGGGCCGTCATCTGTTTCTATCCGGCTGACTTCACCTTTGTTTGCCCGACCGAAATTGCCGCAATGAACGCCAAATACGACGAGTTCCAGAAACTGGGCGTCGAAATTCTTGCGGTTTCGGTTGATTCCAAGTTCTCCCACAAGATATTCGTGGAAACCGAGCCCATTCTCAAGGGGCTGAAGCTGATGATCGGCGCCGACACGACCCAGGAAGTCAGCGAGAAGTTCGGGGTGTTGATTGAGGAAGAGGGCGTGGCGCTTCGCGGTCGGTTCCTGTTCAACCCGGATGGTATTTGCGTCGCACAGGAGGTGCAGGCGGATTCCGTGGGCAGAAACGTCCATGAATTCCTTCGCCAGGTTGAGGCATGGCAGCATGCGACCAAGACTGGTGAGGTTTGCCCTGCGGGATGGCGACCGGGCAAGAGAACGCTGCCCGTGAATACCGATGCCGAGAAAATGACTGGCCATGTCGGGGACTACATCACGATCGAAGAGATCATGAGCGAGTGAACATGGAGGCAGATGCCTCAACCAGCTTTATCTGATTGAAGGAAGCAGGGCTGGCCCCTGCTTCTTTTTCGCCAGTGAATTCTCAATGGTCGAGGCTATGGTGGTTTGCCGCACCATGGAGGCCTTGGTTGCTTGTGCCAAGGTGGCTAAGCGATCTGACAGACTTGCATCAAAACCGCCTTCGGTCTGCGCCAATCTTGTCTGTATTGACGAAGCCATACCTCAAGTCCACAATCGAGTCCATACCCTGTCAATCAGGGTTGTGGAAAATGGTATTTATCAACGGGTTAGGAAACCGGTAACGTTCCCATCGCCCGCTCCAGATAGAATTCCCGCAGGTCGTTGATCTGCAAACAAAAAAGCCAACCTGAGAGGGTTGGCTTTTTTGTTATCTGGTCGGAGCTGGGTAGAACTCAATCAAACAGCTTCCAGCGCCGATTCGATTAGGGTGTCGGCCAGCGGGCTTGACTCTGACGGGCGGCGATTAGATCGGTCGTGAGGTGGTCGCAGAGCGCCATCAGTTCATCGACTCTGGCAACGATGCGGTGCTGTTCAGCGGTCGAGCAGATTGGGATTGGCGCCATTCGGAGTTTTTCCTGAGTGATATTCATTTGGCTGGCTGCCATGCCGGACTTGGCTGATTCCAAGTAGGCGGCAGTGGCTCCCGCATTCAGGCAAAGCGCGACGAATTTGTCATACTGAATCGTCCCGGGTTTCCTAGACGTTCCCGTTCCTCAAAAGATACCGCTGTTCAAACTCGACCGGCGAGAGTTGGTCATTGTTGCTGTGCCGACGTTTCGGGTTGTAGAACAGCTCGATGTAATCGAACACATCCGCACGGGCCTCGTCCCGGGTCAGGTAGATCCGGCGCTTGATCCGCTCCCGCTTGAGGAGCTGGAAGAAGCTCTCCACCACTGCGTTGTCGTGGCAGTTCCCACGGCGGCTCATGCTGGGCTTGAGTCGATGCGCTTTCAGGAAGTCCTGCCAGTCGTGGCTGCTGAACTGGCTGCCCTGATCGGAATGCACCAGCACCTCCTGCACGGGCTTTCTTCGCCAGACAGCCATCAGCAAGGCGCGGATGGCGAGCTCCCGGGTCATCCGCTCGCCCATCGACCAGCCGACGATCTGGCGTGAGAACAGATCGAGCACCGCCGACAGATACAGCCACCCTTCGTGCGTGCGGATGTAAGTGATGTCGGTCACCCACGCCGTGTTGGGTTCGGCGACGTCGAAAGCGCGCTTCAGGTGGTTTGGTGCCACCACCGCCGGCTTCCCGCTGCGAAACCCGGGCCGACGTGTGTAGCCCGTCTGGGACTTCCAGCCCGCCTGACGCATCAACCGGGCCACCCGGTGCTTGCCACAGCGTTCGCCCAGGTCGCGCAGATCGGTGCAGACCTTGCGATAGCCATACACCCGTCCGCTCTCGAGCCACGCTTGATGCACCAACGCGCTCACGCGCCGGTCGTCCTGGCTGCGCTTCGAGTGAGGCTCGCGGCGCCACGCGTAGTAACCGCTGTGATGAACGGCCAGCACCACACACAGGCGCCAGACCGGGTGATAAGCCTCCTGGGCCTGAATGAACGCGTACTTCACCCGGACTGCCTGGCAAAGTACGCGGCGGCCTTTTTTATTTCACCATGACTCCTGCCCGGTATTTCGCTGGACTACGCCAAGACTAGATACAGCAGGTTTATCAATAACTTAGGCGAGTTCATCATATGCCGGTGCTTTCTGAAACTTGACCCGACTTTCCCTCTGCTGGCCCCTAGAAGGCTCCTGGGAACCGGGTCTTTCCGAGGAGTCATCATGGCGAAAATCAAGCTCACCAAGTCCGCTGTCGATGCGGCACAACTACAGGCGCAGGCCATCGAACTCCGGGATACGCTAGTACCCGGCTTCTTGTGCAAGATTACCCCGTCGGGTCGTAAGGTGTTCATGCTCCAGTACCGGACAAACGCCGGCGAGCGCCGCAAGCCCGCCTTGGGCCAATACGGGGAACTAACCGTCGAACAGGCCCGCTCGCTCGCGCAGGAATGGCTAGCCCAGGTACGCCGGGGTGGTGATCCCGGCGCAGACAAGGTGGAGGCGCGCAAAGCGCCCACCGTTGAGGAGTTGTGCAAGAAGTTCATGGAGGATCACTCCAAAAAGCGTAACAAGCCCAGCACCCGAGTCGGGTATCAAGGTGTCATCGACCGCTGCATCATTCCGTTGCTGGGTCGCAAGAAGGTCCACGATGTGAAGCGCCCTGACATTGCGGCACTGATGGAAAAGCTTTCGTACAAGCAGACCGAGGCGAACAAGGCATTCAGCATCCTGCGCAAGATGTTCAACTTGGCCGAGGTGTGGGGCTATCGGCCTGACGGCACCAATCCCTGCCGCCATGTCCCGATGTTCCCTGCCGGCAAGTCCACCCACCTTATCAGCGACGAGGACATGGGCAAACTGTTCCGGCAGCTCGACAAGATCGAGGCCGAGGGGCTGGAGAACTACGTCATCCCGTTGGCGATCCGCCTGCAATTCGAGTTTGCCGGCCGCCGTGGCGAAATCGTTTCGCTCGAATGGGAATGGATCGATCTGGAAAACCGCCGTGTCGTCTGGCCCGACAGCAAGACCGGCGGGATGTCCAAGCCCATCAGCGAGGAAGCCTACCGGCTGCTTTCGACGGCGCCAAGGCAGGAGGGCAATCCCTACGTACTGCCGTCGCCGCGCCATCTAGGGCAACACCTGACCACGGGCGAGTATTACGGCGGCTGGAGCCGTGCGCTCAAAGCGGCGGGGGCAACGCATGTGGGGACGCATGGCATCCGCCATCGCTCGGCGACCGACATTGCCAACTCGGGCATTCCGGTCAAGGTCGGCATGGCGCTGACGGCGCACAAGACTGTGGTGATGTTCATGCGCTACGTCCACACCGAGGATAAGCCAGTGCGGGAAGCCGCCGAGCTGGTGGCGAATCGGCGCAAGTCGGTTGTCAGCATGCACCAAGAACCGAAAGAGGTGACCGCATGATCAGGGGCCCGCTATCCACCTTTCCGCCCCCAATTGTCGTATCACCGCTACGACAATTGGCTCAGTGGCCTTCCCAGCCTGTGTATCGTACTAAGCACTGGAAAAGTATGCCCGTTTCGGGTATAGTTTGGAGATCAAGATGACTCGCGTTCTCAAGCGAAAGGACTTTGCGCGGTGGCAGGCGAGCGAAAAGCTATCCGATGCCGCCTTGTGCAAAGCGGTTCAGGAGATGGAAATCGGTTTGATTGACGCGGACTTGGGCGGTTTCCTCTACAAGAAGCGGGTTGCCCGCCCCGGCGGCGGTAAGAGCGGCGGCTACCGCACGCTGCTGTCGGCCCGGATCGGCAGCCGTTACGTGTTCCTGCATGGGTTTCCCAAGAGCGACAAGGCGAACATTACGCAGGACGAGAAAAAGGCGATGCAATTCGCCGGCAAAGTGTTCCTGGAACTGTCCACTCAAGCTTTGTCAAAGGCGTTGCAGTTGGGCGTGTTATTGGAGGTGCATTGTGAGCAAGATCATTGAATCCCTGCGTGGCGACCTAGCTACGCTCCACGAAGCGGGCGCGATCAGCAAGGTGACGATGCGCGAGTTTGACGCGATCTGCCCGCCACCAGTGCGGGAGTTCAGCGCTGCCGACATCAAATGCCTGCGCGAAGCCTTGAAGTTCAGCCAACCGGTGTTCGCGCTTCATTTGCACACGTCGGCCTCGACCGTGCGCAAATGGGAGCAAGGTGACACCCATCCCACGGGGCCAGCCCTCAAGCTGCTCAACGTCATCGCCGACAAGGGCCTGCAGGCCATCATCTGATGCCTGACGAGGGAGACCGACATTGGCGACGCGAATTGACCCTTTCAGCTCACAGCATCTTGAAGCCGCGTGCCGTGTACTCGCCGATACCGGGCGCGGCCTGAGCGGCACGCAGATCGAACGGCTGCTGCAAGAAATCGAGGTTGCCGACGCGTCGCCCGGCATGACCAAGTGGAAGCGGTTGTTCAATGCGCTGGCCGGTGCGCAGAACCACCACCAAATCGGCAACCATCTCATCATGTTCATCAACCGCGCGATGAACCCGGTGAACTACGCCCGCGATCCCGCGACGTTCGCTTGGCGGCGCGACGAACTCAATGTCGTCCTTGCCTTCTCCGGTTTCTACGTGCGTGAAGACGGCAAGGTCGCGCACGCCGACAAGGCCACGACGCTTGATGCCGCTCGCGCCCGCGCGGGACGACTCAAGGCTGCGCTGGAAAGCCGCGTCGTCCATGTGGAAGTGCTGAACTACTGCCGCGCCGAGTTGCTGGACGAAAATTACTTCCATGCAGTGTTCGAGGCAACGAAAGGCGTTGCGGAGCGGATTCGCCTGCTGTCGGGCCTGAACGGCGACGGCGCGGACTTGGTGAACAAGGCATTCGCAGGCCAGCAACCCGTTCTCGCCTTGGGACCGCTCACCACCGAGTCCGAAAAGAGCGAGCAGAAAGGCTTTGCCAACCTGCTGATCGGCTTATTTGGCGCCGTGCGCAATCCGCTGGCCCATGCGCCCAAGACGAATTGGCCCATGTCCGAACAGGACGCACTGGACATCCTGACGTTGGTATCGCTGATTCACCGCAAGCTGGATGGCACCACGAAATTAGCGGCCGTATCGCCGTAAGGGAGAGACAGGAATGGACGAGGCGATCGTTGTCTTCTCTCGAAAAGGGATTTTCCAGACCACGATCGCCGCGCGCGACGTTCGCAGCCGGGAGCATGCGCGCAAGCTGTGGCCCTTGGTGTCTCCCGGCGCATCACGGCAGATGGTGACATGGGTCAGCCCTTCCTTTGAGAGTGGAAAGTTGCGTCGGCGCTCCCATTTCCGGGTGCTTCCTGCACAGCACACCTTCAACCCCAAAGCGCACTTCGACGATGAAGAGGCCAGCCGGTGGCGCGCCGTGCAGGAAAGCCCTGAACATCGGCGGACGAAAGAACTTGTCGCGGCTGAACTCTCACGACGCCTGCATGCCGGGCTTGCGATGCCGTGGGCATTCAAGGATGCGGATGCGTCGGACTATCCGCTGGAAGGCAACTTGTTGCTCGGCGCCGATCAGGTGGCGACCGAGCATCCCCTGGAGACGCCATTCGGCAGCAAGTTCCGGCTCGACGTTGCCGTGCTCGGCCCCCCGGTACAGGCTGAACCGATGGTGCTGGGCGGCGTTGAAATCGAACTTGGCCACGCCTTCGACGGGCGCAAGGCCCTGATTGGGAAGTCGCTCGGATTCCCGCTCATCTCCATCGACATCACCGAGATGACGCTGGACGAACTCACGCCCGAGTGGGCGCAGCAAGTATTGACCGCGACCACGCGGAACCACGAACAAGGACGCCGGCAGACCTACATCTATCTCCACGACCTGCTGTATCCCCTCTACGCGCAATTGCCGGCGTTTCTGGACGACGAGCAGCGCCATCAGTTCCTTGTGTTTGCCGACGATGAGACCCTGAACAAGTTGGTGCGCTGGATGAACCTGCTCGCCGGAAAGCTGGAGTACCCGAAGGGTACGGTCGCCGTTGCCTTAGTCAATGGCAAGAACGAACAGTCGCGCAAGATGCTGGAACGCGCGGGACAAGTCGTTGGTCCCGACTGGAGCGAGTTCAACGGCCAGCGATGCCTACGGCTGACCCTACCGCGTGCCAAAGGCCCGGCGGATCTCCAGGCCCATCGCTTCCACATGACGATGGCGCGCATCCTGCTGTCGCATACGGATGCGCTCGTTGGCTACAAGTATTGCAACGGCGTGGACAACAACCACCCCGAAGAAGATGTGTGGGTCGCGCATCGCTGGATTGCTGACCTAAAGACTCATACGCAGCATCGCGTATTGCCGAAGCGGCTGGCCGAACCGATAAACAGGCTGATCGCGGTGGTTTCGGACCTGCATCGCAATCACGCGGCTGCCAGCCAAGAGGCGTGACCATCCCCCGTCGGAAGTCAGCCGATAGGCAAGCGTTCCTGCAGAGTTACTCGCCTATTTGGGGTCGTCTCAGAAAACGGAAAAAATCGTACGCTAAGCGCAGGTTCGTCCCTCTGGAACGGCTGCAACAGAAAGGCGTAGTCTTGAGTGTCACATTTTGTCCAGAAGAACCCTTTAAGTGCCGTAGACTAAATGACTGATTAAGTGTCAATTTTTGACGGCGGGAGCTGTTCGATTCACACTGTCACATAATCGAACGTATATGTGACGGGCAAAACATGCTGATTGGCTACATGCGGGTATCAAAAGCAGATGGCTCCCAAGCCACCGACTTGCAACGCGATGCGCTGACCGCCGCCGGCGTCGATCCGTATCAGCTCTACGAAGACCAGGCATCCGGCAAGCGCGAGGATCGGCCCAGATTGGCGAACTGCTTGAAGGCATTACGGCAAGGCGATACATTGGTTGTCTGGAAACTGGATCGACTCGGACGCGACTTACGCCATTTGATCAACACGGTGCACGACCTTACCGGGCGCGGCATCGGCCTCAAGGTGCTGACTGGTCACGGCGCGGCCATCGACACCACGACCGCCGCCGGCAAGCTCGTCTTCGGCATCTTCGCCGCACTGGCCGAGTTCGAGCGCGAGCTGATCGCCGAACGTACGATTGCTGGCTTGGCATCGGCGCGCGCACGTGGCCGAAAAGGCGGTCGACCATTCAAAATGACCGCGGCCAAACTTCGATTGGCCATGGCTGCGATGAGGAAGCCCGAAACAAAAGTCGGTGATCTTTGCCAAGAACTCGGCGTGACCAGGCAAACGCTGTATCGGCATGTTTCACCGCAGGGTGTACTACGGCAGGATGGCGCAAAATTGTTCGCAAGAGGCTAAATGGGAGAGTCCGGTTTTTCAGGAAGAGACGGAGAGGCGTAAGCCGGGCGCAGAACGTTTTTCTTTCTCCGCAATTGATTGGGACTCATTCAGGCTCCGAAGCCGAAGCTGGACCAACTATCGGCTAGCTTCTGTAGGGACGGCAACAGCGACTGATCGACACTTCCGATAAAGACTTGGAAGCACGCTCAGATGTCCGTAAATCGACAAGCAACGCGACCAAGGACACCGAAATCGGCCGAAACCAGATCGCCGGGATTCACCTCCAGCGGAATCAGGCAGGTGCCTGTCGTCACAGTCTGGCCGGCAGCCAGTTTGATCCCCATTGCCGACAATTCGTTGGCGAGCCAGGTGAGCGCTGTGCGTGGGTCGCCAAGCACGTTTGATCCGACTCCTTCACGCTCCAGACGACCACCAACCCGTCCGACCACGCGATGCGATGCCAGATCGAGTTGCCTCCAGATTGCAGGCGCTTGAGGGCCGAGCACAAAGCGGTGAGCACAGGCATTGTCGGCAATAAGCTGCGGTCCGCCGACAACGACGAAGTCGTCATAACGTGAATCCGGTATCTCGATTGCGAGATAAAGCCCTGAGACGGCATCGAGGACTTCGGCCAATTCGTACCGGTCGACGCGCGGCGGCAGGTCGTGCCCCATACGGAAGGCGAATTCAGCTTCCGCGACGCGCATTCTGTTTGCGCCAAACGGAATTTCATCGCCGTCACGATGCACCATTTCCGAAAGCAGCCGGCCTGCGATCGGTCCATCGATGCCGATGTGTTTTTGCCCCGCCGTGCTGGTCGCGGCGATCTTCCAGCCGAACAGCGGCGTATCGCTCAGTGCTTCGATCTGCCCCTGGATCAGATAGCCTTCTTCCCGGTTTGTGGGGCGCAAGGAAAGCGGCAGGGATTCCAGCACCGTGCCTTCTCTCCATTGGCCCACCAGGAGTTTCGACGCTGCCTTCGCCGATTCGATTTCCATAAAGCCCCCCTTAGAATCCGGACAAGATGATCTTGCCGACGACGTGCCCCTCTTCCAGCGCGGCATGCGCTCGTCTAAGATTTTTGGCATTGATGCGACCGCAGTTCGTTACGGCGGGCGCTCGCAGTTTTCCGGTATCGATCAGGTCGGCCACTGTGTCGAGGATTTCATGCTGTCGTTGCATGTCGGCCGTGGCGAACATCGGTCGGGTGAACATCGCCTCCCAATGTATCGAAACGCTCTTGAACTTCATCAGGCGCAGGTCGAGGGGTTCGGGATCGTCAATCAGGCCGATGCGACCTTGTGGCGCGATGATAGCCGCCATTTCGGCCCAACTGGCCGCATTCGTATGGGTGGAGAAGATACGGCTGACGGGTGCAAGCCCGCTGATTGCCGCGATCTGGTCGGCCAGCGGACGGGAGTGATCGACAATCTGATGTACGCCGAGCGAACCGACCCAGGACCGGCTTTCCGGCCGTGAGGCCGTGGCAACGACTGTCACGTCACTGAGTTGTCGGGCAAGCTGAAGCGCCATCGAGGGCACACCGCCGGCACCGCCGATGACTAAGATAGCTTCCCCTGAGCCGCCGCCTATTGGCAGTTGAAGCCGGTCGAAAAGCATCTCCCACGCTGTCAGGCTGGTAAGCGGGAGGGAGGCTGCGGCTGCATGGTCGATGGTCGACGGCTTGCGACCGACGATTCGTTCATCCACCAACAGCAATTCGGCATTGGAGCCTTGACGATCGAGAACCCCCGCAAAAAAGACCTCGTCGCCGGGCCGGAAAAACTCCACCTGTTCTCCAACCTCCTCGACAACGCCCGACGCGTCGTAACCGAGCACCACCGGTTTTCCTCCCGACGGCTCGATGCTCATGCGACTCTTGATGTCGCGCGGATTGACCGCAACGGCATGCACTCTCACCAGCAGATCTTGGCCTGTCGGCTTTTCGGGTTTTGGAAGTTCGATGTCTTCGAGGGAGTGTGGATCAGAGATTGGCAACCCTTTTTTCCAGTAACCAACGGCTTTCATAGCGGCTCCTTTGCTGTGACGTCAACCCGATGGATTACGCCGAATATCAGGATTTCACCGAGAAGATCGCTTCGATTTCGACGATCATCCCCAAGGGGAGGGATCCCATGCCTGCGACTGAGCGGGTGTGGCAACCCGCGTCGCCGAAAACCTCGATCAGCAGATCTGAGCACCCGTTCACCACACGGGCGTGATCCACAAAGTCCGGTTCGGCATTCACCATGCCAAATACCTTGACAACCGCTTCTATGCGGGAAAGGTCTCCCAGTGCCGCCTTTGCCGCCGACAGAAGTTGCAGGCCGACATTGCGCGCAGCCACATAGCCTTCCTCTACCGAAATACCGGCGCCCAGCCGACCGGTCAGAAATACACCATTGGCGTCTCGCGGGCCCTGTCCGGAAAGATAGAGCATGCCGCCAACAAGACGTGCCGGACGGTACTGCCCCGCCGGGATGGGAGCCGGTGGCAGGACAATGTTCAGCGACGAAAGCCTTTGCTCCGGCGTCATGACGAAGCACCTCATGGTTCGCTGATTAATCTGGCCGTGCCTGACACCCGGATGCCTTCGCCGCGTTGCGAGGTAATCTCTGCTTGTAGACGGGAGGGCATTCCCATGTCTTCTCCCTGATGGATCACGATTGAGTCTTCATGCGGCCAGGATATCTCGCAGGTCCCCCGCCAGCGCCGCCGCGGCGGCGCCGGTGGCGGGATCCTCATAGACGCCGCCTATAGGAAAAGGGTTTCTCGCGTGAAATAGTCTCGGCTGTTCAGCGTAGAGCAGGCTGAAGGTAACCAGCCCTTCGCGCTGAGCCAATCCCCAGCCTTTTTCCTGGTCATAGCGCATTGTTCGTAGCGTCTCTCGGTCCTTGAGTGCCAGGACGAGATGATCGCCGCCACCGTGGGCTATCGCGGGAGGTATCCGGGGGTCCAGCGCATCTTTATCCAAAGTAAACAGAGCCAGGGCTTCGTTCAGCACCTTATCCGACACCGGGCCGCTACGCGTCGGCGGCGATTTAAAGGATGCGCCCCATTCTGTACCGGACATATGCCCGTCAACCGTGATTTGGGCGTGATTGAGCTTGAGCGTGAAGGAGCCGTTACCCATGCGACGCGCCAGGGCGGCGCCGAGCGCTATGGTGGCATGCCCGCAAAAATCCACTTCGATTTCAGGAGCGAAATAACGTACCCGCCAACCCCCTTCGGCTGGCGCCGCGAAGACAGTTTCGGAATAGCCGACTTCTTTCGCCAATTCCTGCATCACGGCCGTATCCGGCATTGCGTCGCAAAGGACGATGCCAGCGGGATTGCCTCCCTGCGAACCGTTCGAGAAGGCCGAAATGCGTTGCACGATCATTGTTCTGCTCCGGTATGGTCTTGCTGATTAGAGGTCGAACGGCTCGAAGGATGCGATCAGGTCGATCTCGACCAAGGCTCCCTCGATCGCGAGCTGCGAAACCACGGTCGAACGCGTCGGGCGATGCGTGCCGAATGCCCGGGCGAAAGCCTGGTCGAATCGCTGGAAACTGGCCCGTTCGGTGAGCCATACCCCCGCCTTCACGACATTTTCAGGGGAGAGGCCATGCTGGGCCAGGATGGCGAACTGATGCTCAAGGATCAACGCAGTCTGGGCTTCGATGTCACCGCCGATTCGACCTTGATCGTCGAAGGCGAGTTGGCCCGATAGAAACAACAATGAGCCGCTTCTGATGGCAGGCGAAAGATGAGGCATGGGTGATGATCCTTTTCAGTAAAGCCAAGCCAATGAGCGACGAAGAGCTAGCACGTGGGAGAAATCGTTCCGCTTCTTTGGGCTTTGGCGCGATCCGTATTGGACGTATTCTGACGTGCGTGCGTTGAATGACGCAATCGGATGCAAATACAGATCACTGCTGCACAGCATGCAGCTATAGCGCAGTCAGATCGACGTTGTGGCGCGATGGCGGAAGCTGTGGCCCGGCCCACGGGTTTGTGCGAAAGAGGTCGGTAATCCACGCGACAAAAGCTTCCGTGCGCGCGGAGGCGTGGCGACGCGACGGTCGGACGAGGTAGATGCCGCCGTCGCCGTCGAAGCTCCACTGCGGCAGAACACGAACCAGCGTTCCCGCCGCGAGGTCGCGGGCGGGCAACCATTCGCCGGCTCCCAGAATACCGATGCCGGCCCGCGCCGCTTCAAGCAGTGCCATGCTGTCGTTGGTGCGCAGGGTTCCTCGCGTCCGGATCGTCTCGACTTGCGTTCCGTCGGACAGGCGCCAGAAGGGAAAGGAATTGAGTCGTGGATTTCCGAGGCAGTTGTGCGTCGGCAGGTCAGTCGGCGTAAGGGGCACGCCGTGGCGCTCAATATAGGCAGGCGATGCGGCAAGGATGCGCTGATGATCCGCGAGTTTGCGCGCCACCAATCCGCTATCGGCCAGATGACCGATACGAATGGCCGCGTCGAACCCACCCTCCACTAGATCGACGTAAGCGTCGCTGTAGTCGACATCCAACTCAAGCTTCGGGTGCCTCGCCATGAACTCTGGCAATCGAGGAGCCAGCCACAGGCGTCCCATCGTGGCCGGCAACGCCAGCTTCAGGCAGCCCCGGAGGTCCGAGGCCGTCTCTGTCGCCTCTTGTTGCGCCTCATCGATCAGCTCTGTTGCCGCTCTCAGCTTGTCGGCCAGACGCTCTCCCGCGCCGGTCAGTCGCACCTGCCGTGTCGTCCGTTCGACCAGGCGCACGCCCAGGCGCGTTTCCAGCGACGCGATGCGTTTCGAAATGATCGTTGGATGACGTTCGACCGCTTTCCCCGCAGCGGTAAAGGAATGGGTGGCGGCAACCGCCAGCAAGGCGGCAATTTCGTCGATGTGGCGGCTGTCCAGTTTGGCCATGGGCGATATCCTGGCGTGATCGTGAGATTGCAATACGTTCGGGAGCGCCGCGTGCTCACGGCATGACGGAATGTATCCGCTTGAGGCAACGCAAGGCGAATGTCGAGCGGCTGTGCTGGATTCCGGGAAGCTTGTACAGCTTATCCCGGAGGAAGCGCTCGTAGCCCGCGGTGCCGGCAACCGCCACCTTGACCAGATAGTCGTATTCCCCGGTGACCAGATAGGCTTCCATGACTTCTGGAAGCTCGGCCAGCGCCTCTCCGAAATACTTGATGATCTCGTCGTCGTGGTGGCCGAGGGTAACTTCGATGATCACGATGTCCGTCAGGCCCATGGCGTGTTGATCGAGAATGGCCACGTAGCCACTGATGACGCCGGCCTCCTCCAGCGCCTTGACCCGGTTCCAGCATGGCGTCGTCGAAAGATGGACCTGCTCGGCCAGTTTCTGATTGCTCACGCGGCCGTCAGTTGCCAGTACCCGCAGTATCTTGCGGTCAATGTCGTCAAGTTGGCCATCTTTCATCGACGAAGCTCCCGCTGTTGTGGGTTTGAAAAGAATAATTATCCTGATATTTTTCGAATTAAGGAAGATATGAATCGTTGCTGCGGTGTTTTTGAGGAAAAATAGAAGCACATTTCAGAGGCCAGTCGTTAATATGTTCTCGTGCTCACAAGGCGCAAAAACGGCTTGCTTCCCCGCCTTCCCCGACCACGGGAAGGCGGGCATGCCGAAACCGGCACGCGGGCGATCCCGAAATTCCGAATCCACGGAGAACAAGTCATGACGAATCTGTTGCATGCAGTTGACAAGGTCCCGGCGCGCCGAGGCGCCGAAGTCTTGCTGGAAATCCTGGCCAGCGAAGGCGTCGAGTACATATTCGGCAATCCTGGCACGACCGAACTGCCATTGATGGACGCACTGCTGCAAACGCCGGACATTCGTTACATCCTGGCACTACAGGAAGCTTCGGCAGTCGCCATGGCGGACGGCTACGCCCAGGCGGCACGGCGCCCCGCCTTCCTCAATCTGCACACCGCGGGCGGCCTGGGGCACGGCATGGGCAACCTGATCAACTCGTTCGTCGCCCAGACACCTCTGGTAGTAACCGCCGGACAACAGGACAGCCGCCATACGGTGACCGACCCGTTACTCTTCGGCGATCTCGTTCGCATCGCCGAGCCCACGGTGAAATGGGCGAAGGAGGTAACCAGCGCCGATCAGTTGCCCGTCCTCGTCCGTCGCGCTTTCCACGATGCGAGTGCCGCGCCGAGCGGGCCGGTGTTTCTCTCGCTGCCCATGGACGTAATGGAAGAGATGAGTACAGTCGGCATTGCCGGACGGTCGACCATCGATCGCAGCGCGGTTGCCGGCTCTCTCTCCGCGCTTGCCGACCTGCTGGCAGCCATCCCACCGGGCCGGCTGGCCATCATTGCAGGGGACGAAGTCTATGCCAGTCAGGCCGCCATCGAAGTGACAAAGCTGGCCGAAACCTTCGGAGCACCGGTTTACGGCTCATCATGGCCCTCCCGCATCCCCTTTCCAACGTCACACCCGCTGTGGGCCGGCAACCTGCCGACAAAGGCAAGCGGCATCGCAGAAATTCTTGGTGCCTATGACGCGATCTTCGCCCTCGGCGGCAAGTCGTTGATCACCATCCTCTATTCGGAAGGACCGGTGATTCCGAAAGACTGCCGGGTGTACCAGCTATCGGCGGATGTACGCGATCTCGGCCGCACGTACGAAACGCCGCTCTCCGTCGTCGGCGAAATCAAGGCTTCCCTGCGGACGCTTCAACCGCATCTGGACAATGTGACAGCGCCAAAACGCGAAGTCTATGCGGCGCTGCTGCACAAGGCGGAACGGGATCGGGCGTCGGCGAGACAGGCACTCTCCGACGCGGCGGAAACCTTGATGGATGCCCCGACGATTCCCCCGCTTGTTGCCGCGCGAGAAGCTGTCCGCGCCATCGGCCCCGAGATCGCCATTGTGGACGAGGCAATCGCCACATCCAGCCACGTACGCAGGTTCCTCAAGTCCGATTCGCCAAATCAGTATTCGTTTTTGCGCGGCGGCGGACTTGGCTGGGGAATGCCCGCAGCAGTCGGCTGCTCATTGGGCCTCGGACGCCAACCGGTCGTCTGTCTGGTGGGCGACGGCGCGGCCCTCTATTCGCCGCAAGCGCTCTGGACGGCAGCGCATGAAGCGTTGCCGGTCACTTTCGTGGTCATGAACAATCGCGAATACAACGTCCTCAAGGATTTCATGAAAAGCCAGACGGACTATCTCTCGGCCCGGAGCAATCGCTTCATCGCCATGGACATTGAAAACCCCGCCATTGACTACGTGGCCCTGTCCAAGTCGTTCGGATTGCCGGCCCGGCGCGTCACGCGCGCGCGGGACATCGCCCCGGCCATTGAGGAAGGCATTGCCAGCGGACGCGCAAATGTCGTCGAGGTGGTGGTCGGTACATCGTGAGCTTGCGTGACAATGCAGCCGTAGGCCGTTTGTCTGGAATTGCCTGTGTCATGCAAAGAATGTCACTTCGTTTCTAGACCGATTCAACGGCAGCTTCCGCTTTTTCCACCGGACGGATTTGGTCGTCAAGAAACGACTGAGCCGTCAAAGGTTTCAACAGATGTTGCCGTATAGCAGAACGCAAACATCGGTCTGATGTAACGGTTTCCTCAGATGCAGTGAACTTCTGACAATTGGTGCAATCGCCTTCAAAAAACGACAGCTTGATCGTTGGCCGCAGAACAGTGCTGATCGTCTTCGCGGGCTTGTCACAAATCTACGTTTTCAAGAAGAAGGAAACCGCATGCCCCGCCGTTCGATCCTCTCCGCCGCCGAGCGCGATAGCCTGTTGGCGTTGCCAGATACGCAAGATGAACTCATCCGCCACTACACGTTCAGCGAAACCGACCTGTCACTGATCCGCCAGCGGCGCGGCGATGCCAACCGCCTGGGTGTCGCGGTGCAGTTGTGCTTACTGAGCTTCCCCGGTCAGGACCTGCTGCCCGACGCTGCGGTGCCGATGCCCATGCTGCAATGGATCGGACGTCAACTGCGACTCGACCCGGCATGTTGGCCGCAGTATGCCGAGCGAGAGGAAACCCGGCGCGAATATCTCCTCGAACTGCGGGCGTACTTGGGCATCGAACCGTTCGGCCTGGCGCACTATCGGCAGGCCGTCCATGCCACGGCTGACTTGGCCTTGCAGACCGACAAGGGGATCGCGCTGGCCAGCAGCATCCTCGATGCCTTGCGGCACCAACGCATCATCTTGCCGACGCTGGATGTTGTCGAGCGTGTCTGTGCCGAGGCGATCACCCGCGCCAACCGGCGCATCTATGATGCCTTGGCCGAACCGCTGTCGGACGCGCATCGCCGTTGCCTCGACGATCTGCTCAAGCGCCGGGACAACGGCAGGACGACCTGGCTGGCCTGGCTGCGCCAGTCGCCGGTCAAGCCGAACTCGCGACACATGCTCGAACACATTGAACGCCTCAAGGCGTGGCAGGCGCTCGACCTGCCTTCTGGCATCGAGCGGTCGGCGCACCAGAACCGGCTGCTGAAGATTGCCCGAGAAGGCGGCCAGATGACGCCCGCCGACCTGGCCAAGTTCGAGCCGCAGCGGCGCTATGCGACCCTTGTGGCACTCGCCATCGAGGGCATGGCCACTGTCACCGACGAAATCATCGACCTGCATGACCGCATCCTGGGCAAGCTGTTCAACGCCGCCAAGAACAAGCATCAGCAAAAGTTCCAGGCGTCCGGCAAGGCGATCAACGCCAAGGTGCGGCTGTTCGGCCGCATCGGCCAGACGCTGATCGAGGCCAAGCAAGCTGGCCGCGATCCATTCGCCGCCATCGAGGCCGTCATGTCCTGGGACGCCTTTGCCGAGAGCGTGACCGAGGCGCAGAAGCTCGCCCAGCCCGAAGACTTCGATTTCCTGCACCGCATCGGCGAGAGCTACGCCACGCTGCGCCGCTATGCGCCGGAATTCCTCGACGTGCTCAAGCTGCGGGCCGCGCCCGCTGCCAAGGACGTGCTCGACGCCATCGAGGTGCTGCGCGGCATGAACAGCGACAACGCTCGCAAGGTGCCCGCCGATGCGCCAACCGACTTCATCAAGCCGCGCTGGCAGAAACTGGTGATGACCGATACCGGCATCGACCGGCGCTACTACGAGCTGTGCGCACTGTCGGAGATGAAGAACGCGCTGCGCTCCGGCGACATTTGGGTGCAAGGCTCCCGCCAGTTCAAGGACTTCGAGGATTACCTGGTGCCGCCCGCGAAGTTCTCCAGCCTCAAGCAAACCAGCGAATTGCCGCTGGCCGTGACCACCGACTGCGACCAGTACCTGCATGAGCGGCTGACGCTGCTGGAAACGCAGCTCGCCACCGTCAACCGCATGGCGCTGGCCAACGAGCTGCCGGATGCCATCATCACCGAGTCGGGCTTGAAGATCACGCCGCTCGATGCGGCGGTGCCTGACACCGCGCAAGCACTGATTGACCAGATCGCAATGGTTTTGCCGCACGTCAAGATCACCGAACTGCTGCTGGAGGTGGACGAATGGACGGGGTTCACCCGGCACTTCGCACACCTGAAATCGGGTGACCTGGCCAAGGACAAAAACCTGCTGCTGACCACGATCCTGGCTGACGCGATCAATCTGGGCCTGACCAAGATGGCGGAATCGTGCCCCGGCACGACCTACGCCAAGCTGGCATGGCTGCAAGCCTGGCACATCCGCGACGAAACCTATGGGGCGGCGCTGGCCGAGCTGGTCAACGCTCAGTTTCGCCACCCGTTCGCTGAGCATTGGGGCGACGGCACCACGTCATCGTCAGACGGGCAGAACTTCCGCACCGGCAGCAAGGCCGAGAGCACCGGCCACATCAACCCAAAATATGGCAGCAGCCCAGGCCGGACGTTCTACACCCACATTTCTGACCAGTACGCGCCGTTCCACACCAAGGTCGTGAACGTCGGCGTGCGTGACTCGACCTACGTGCTCGATGGCCTGCTGTACCACGAATCCGATCTGCGCATCGAGGAGCACTACACCGACACGGCGGGCTTCACAGATCACGTCTTCGCGCTGATGCACCTGCTGGGCTTCCGTTTCGCCCCGCGCATCCGCGACCTGGGTGACACCAAGCTCTACATCCCGAAGGGCGATGCCGCCTACGAGGCGTTGAAGCCGATGATCGGCGGCACGCTCAACATCAAGCACGTCCGCGCCCATTGGGATGAAATCCTGCGGCTGGCCACCTCCATCAAGCATGGGTACGGTGACAGCCTCCCTAATGCTCAGGAAACTCGGCAGTTATCCACGTCAGAACGGCCTGGCCGTCGCCCTGCGTGAGCTGGGTCGCATCGAGCGCACGTTGTTCATTCTCGACTGGCTGCAAAGCGTCGAGCTGCGCCGCCGCGTGCATGCTGGGCTGAACAAGGGCGAGGCACGCAATGCGCTGGCCCGCGCCGTGTTCTTCAACCGCCTGGGCGAAATCCGCGACCGCAGTTTCGAGCAACAACGCTACCGGGCCAGCGGCCTCAACTTGGTGACGGCAGCCATCGTGCTCTGGAACACGGTCTACCTGGAGCGGGCCGCCAACGCGCTGCGCGGCCACGGCCAGGCCGTAGATGACGCTCTGTTGCAGTACCTGTCGCCGCTGGGTTGGGAGCACATCAATCTGACCGGCGATTACCTATGGCGCAGCAGCGCCAAGATCGGCGCGGGTAAGTTCAGGCCGTTGCGACCGCTGCAACCGGCTTAGCGTACGATTTTTTCCGTTTTCTGACGCGACCCCTATTTGCAAAGAGCATTGAATCTCAGTCCGTAGTCGGTTTTGAGGCTCTTTTCCGCGGGGCAGAAGAAGGCAAAGACGGCAAGCACTCAAACAAGCGTTCTGCGTAGACGAACCCCATTCGTCTGACCGCGCCCTGATCGAAATACAGCAGCCAAGCGGCAAGTGATGCCAGCGAAATGAGCAGTGTCAAGCCTGCGGCAAGCCCCGGATCGGCAAGGTGCTCCAGGTCAAAATGGGGAGGTACTACCTGCAGAATCTTTGCAATCAGCAATCCGTAGACGATGCCCAAGAAGCACGACACGATGCCGACAGGCTTCATCGCCAGCATATTGCGGTGAAATCCATAGGCGATGTTCTCTTTCAGCAAGAGCTGCTTGTTGGAGCGTGTGAGTTCGCGAAGCCGCTTTGTGGCGCCAACGTAGATGTCGTCTGCCTTGTCAGGGCTTGCTGATTCTTCTTCTGCCGTTGGCATGGTGATGCCCAGCTTGGCCGTGATCGCCGTGTGGTAGCGCTGTTTGCTGACACCATCGAGAAACTTGTCGCGATGGCGTAACGCAATGGTAGTGGGCATGCCGCCCCACTTTGCAACGAGTATCTCTTCGAGCTGTTTCCCACGCCCGCGCGCCACGCTCGCAAGCGCATAAATGGCACCGCAGCCGCCAAGCAAACCAACCACGCCTGTGAGCACAGGATGCTTTGCCCCATAGACGCACAACAGCGGGACCAGTACCGGCAAGGCCACAAGAAGTCCAGGAATAACGCGTGCTTTGCGCTCGTAAGGGTCCTTAACCAGTTCAAAAATTGTTGTCATGTGAAGTCAGGCCTGTGCTGTTAAGGCATCGATGTAGGGTTGGATTTCATCGCGGTTTTTCAGCGTGATCTGCTGCGCGAGAGGGTCTGGCGCTTCCTTGGTATGCAAGCCCAAACGCCTCAGCGTGTAGTACAAGAACGCTTGGCGGCATGGAAGTTTGACCTGTCCGTCTTCCATTCCATAGTCCAACTCCAGGACTCGTTTCTTGGCAGCGGGCAAATCGGGGTGCGGTGCAAGCACCAGTGTCAATACAGTTTGCCAATGCGAATCCAGGCTGGAGTCCACTTGGCTTGCTTCGAAGCCGTCGATGCGCAGGATTCGGGCGAGGACGAAATCACTGAAGCGCTGGCGCTTGTGGCAAAACGCGCGCATATGCCAGCGAAAACCGTCATTACCAAGGGCGTGGGGAGACAGCAGACGAACCGATTCGTCCATGGACGTCATGGACTGGTAGCTCACCCAAATGGCTTCCTGTTGCCGAATTGCCCGAACCACTGCTTCGACGGTCTGCTCATTGATCGTGCGCCAAGGGGACGGTGCCCAATCTGCCTCAGGTGCTGAGCCAATAAAGCTGGCCGCAGGCTCGATGACTTCCATCTTGGTGGCCAGCAGTTCCGCTAGATAGTGTTGCGCCGAACTTCGTTGGTAAAGCGGGTGAAAATTCGGTGCTGCCGTGTAGGTCTTGGAACTGCGGTCGTAAGTCAGGTTGTTCGGTACCAACTCCGTGTACTTGGCAATGTCCAGTGACGCCTGGGGAACAGATATGCCGAAGTGCTCAGTGAGATCCATTCGATTGATGCGCCGCTCCCAGCGTAAACGGAAGTCGATGAATTGAAGTCTGCTTTCCAATCCCCAACTTAGCCCTTTGGGCTCAGCAGGATCAGCGGCAGTAACAGGGGGCTCTTGCATCATTTGCGCCTAAAAAGTAGACGGATATAAAAAATAGTCGTACATTAACTATACGCGATCATCCTTCGGTCGTCTACCCGGAGACCCCAAGTGCCTACAACCATCACCTTTTTCCCCGTCGACAACGGGGATATGACCCTTATCAAGTTCGGCGATCTCGACGCAACTACCCTGCTGATCGACGTAAACATCCGGCAAGACGCCGACGACCCTGATGGGGAGGCGCGCGATGTCGCCAAGGATCTACGTGATCGACTGAAGAAGGATGAGAACGGTAGACCCTATGTCGATGGGTTCCTGCTGAGCCACCCGGACCAAGACCATTGCCGAGGCCTTACGCGGCATTTCCACCTTGGGCCGCTGGACAAGTATCCGGATGACAAGAAGGACGACAAGGACAAGAAGATCGTGATCCGCGAGATGTGGTCGTCCCCGATCGTGTTTCGACGCGCCAGCAAGACGCACACCTTGAGCGACGACGCCAAGGCATTCAACACGGAGGCGCGTCGGCGCGTACAACTGAACCG
>APMI01002138.1_pt1 | contig 21838 bp, 25 predicted proteins | sample 667938 | NCBI WGS metagenome assembly APMI01 (sample SAMN01084076, study PRJNA167559) | wastewater metagenome | biome: Wastewater | place: Denmark: Ejby Moelle, Odense | collected 2011-11-28
AAACGGCATTCCCTTATGATTTTTGTTACCGGTGGCGCAGGTCTTGTTGGCTCGGCTTTGCTCAAGCAACTCCTTCAGCAAAATGAAGGACCCATTAAAGCATTGTACCGGAATGCCATGCCTCTGCTTCTTACCGAAGACGAAAAGAAAAGAATACAATGGATTAAAGGAGATGTGCTGGATACCGGGCTTTTATTCGAAGAAATGAGCGGTTGCAAACAGGTGTATCATTGTGCAGCTGTTGTTTCCTATCATTCAAGCCGCAGGGAACAGATGTACAAGATCAATATTGAAGGAACGGCAAACATGGTGAATGCTGCATTGGAAAATGCAGTGGAGAAATTTGTGCATGTAAGTTCAGTTGCTGCAATTGGTCGCTTAAGAGATGGCGAACACATTACTGAAAAAACAGAATGGGTGGATGAAAGCAATAACTCTCATTACGGAAAAACAAAGTACTTATCTGAAATGGAAGTTTGGCGTGGTACCGCCGAAGGGTTAAATGCTGTTATGGTGAATCCTTCGATTATTCTTGGTGAATCAAACTGGGAAAACGGTTCCATCAACATCTTTAAAAAAATATGGGAAGAGTTTCCCTGGTACACCACCGGCGGCACCGGTTTTGTTGATGCGAAAGATATTGCCAATGTAATGGTGCAGCTTATGCACAGCGATATTACGGCCGAACGTTTTATTCTCTGCAGCGAACATCTCACGTTTCAGCAACTGTTTACAAAAATCGCCAATGCATTTGGTAAAAAGCCACCTCACCGTTTTGCCAAACCATGGATGGGAAATATCGTCTGGCGCATAGAAGCATTGAAAGCAATGTTCAGCAACAGGGAACCACTGCTTACAAAAGAAACGGCCAGCACCGCACAGGTAACCACATACTTCGACAATAGCAAAATATTAAAAGCATTGCCGGGCTTCTCATTTACACCGGTTGATGAAACCATACAACGCACCTGTAACTGGCTGGTGCAGCAAAATCATCTGAAATAATTTTAACGGCAACAGCGTTAATACTTCTGTTAAATGCAGTAGTTATACGTTTGAAATAAACTGATTTTTGTTTTGCTTTACCTTTTAAACAAACACATGCAATGAAGCTGTTTCTTTCCATTACTCTTTTCCTGTTTTCGTTAAGCATCCAGGCGCAATCAACATTTTTTATTAAAGGAAAAGTTTTCGACGACAGTACAAAACTGCCGATGGAAGGCGCATCTGTTCTTTGCCAAAATACAACGAAGGGAACAATTACAAACAAAGATGGTGAGTTCAGGATGGAACTTCCTGCAGGTGGCCATAACCTCATCATCAGTTATACAGGATTTGAAAGTGAAGGTATCCGCATCAGTTCATCAGCCGATAACAGTAACGACATCACCGTTTATCTCAAGAAAAAAGAAAAGAAACTGGAAGAAGTGGTGATACAGGCCAGCACAGAAGTAAAAGACGGATGGAATAAATATGGTGAGCATTTCAGTGAATATTTCATCGGGAGTACACCTTTTGCAAAGCAGTGCAGTATTCAAAACCCTGAAGTACTCAAATTCTTTTATTCAAAAAAGAAAAACAAACTGAAAGTAAAGGCGGAAGAACCGGTTGTAATTATGAACTATGCACTGGGTTATAAAATACAATACCAGCTCGATTCATTTGTGTATGATTACGGCACAAAGTTCAGCACGTATGTTGGTGTGGCTTTTTATGCTGAGCTTGATTCAACAGCAGAGCAAAAACAACTGTGGGATAAGAACAGGGAAAAAGCATATTTCGGATCAAGACTGCATTTTATGCGTTGTTATTACGACAGTACATTGGCGGAAAATAGTTTTGTATTGGAGCAGCTGCATACCGATAGTGTTACAGGAAAAATAAAATATACCGAACTGAAGAACCCTTATGACTCTGCTGTTTATTCGTTGGTTGATAGTGTTGATAAAGAAATCAGCCTGTTTGGCAAATACCGTGTGGTGTACAATGCAGAGCCAATGGAAAAAGAATATCTTATTGCCAATAAATATCCAATTACTGCAAAAGAACAGTTGTCAACGCTTGATCTGCTGAATGGTTTTGTGATTACAGAAAACGGATTTTTTTATGAGCAAACAGAAGTGATTAACAGTGGTTACTGGGCATGGAAAAATTTAGCAGATCAGCTTCCGTATGATTACTGGCCTAAAGAATAAAAAAATCCCGGCAGTAATACCGGGATAAAAAATTATAAACTAAAAACTGTTTTACTTTTTGCCTTCAAGGTTCTTCACCTTTTCCCATAATTCAGGAATACGTTTTACCCAAACAATTTCCCTGCGTTTGTAAGATGCATCTTCTGCCGGGTAACCAAAATATGTTTTATTTCCTTCGAGCGAAGAAGGTACACCGCTTTGTGCAAGCACCACTGCATTTTCTCCAATAGTCAGGGTTTTACTTACACCAACCTGTCCCCATAAAATCACACCGTCTTTAATATCAACTGCACCTGCAACACCAACCTGTGCAGCAAACAAACAGTTTTTACCAATAACACTGTCGTGGCCAATATGCACCTGGTTATCGAACTTGGTACCACGGCCAATTACTGTATCATGACTTACACCTTTATCAATTGTACAACCTGCACCAATTTCAACATTATCTTCAATCACCACTCTTCCGCAGCTTTCCATTTTCTTATACCAAACATCACGGTTCTTCTTCGTGTTGTAGTAAAAAGCATCACTACCAATTACTGTACCTGCCTGGATAATAACATTATCGCCAATAACTGTATAATCATAAATAGTTACGTTTGGATAAATGATACTGTTTTTACCAATAGTAACATGATTGCCAATAAAAGCGCCGGGCATTACAACAGAGCCTTCACCAATAATAGCAGTATCACTTATTATTTGATTTGATGGACTAAATGGCCTGAAATGACGAACGATTTTTAAATATGCTTCAAACGGTTCTTCACAAACCAGTAATGCTTTTCCTTCCGGAACAGTTGTTTCTTTATTGATGATGATAAATGTTGCTGCAGAGTTAATACAGGTATCGTAGTACTTTGGATGATCGACAAACACCAGATCACCTTCTTCTACTTTATGTAATTCATTAATTCCTGTTGCTTGTCCGTTTTTATTACCTGTTACCGTTGCTCCTATTAATTCAGCAATCCATTGTACCGATACCGGTGAAGGAAATTTCATATTCTGATTTTTGTCAAAGGTAGTATGCTTTCTGATTGACAAACACTTTTGCTTTTTACAATTTCATTGGTAAATAGCCGGGGTTCATCCATTTTATTTTATACTTGCTGTAAAAAAATCCTCTTTTTTTTCAGGGCTCTTCCGGTATAAATAATCATTCTGCTTACTCAACAAAATTGAATAAGTTGATGAAAGCACGAATCTTTTTAATGCGGCAATACAAAAGCAAATGGCTGAAGTTGTTGCCTGTACTGTATTTCAGAAGAATTGTTTTTTTAAGTGCAGAGAATAATTGTAAACAGGAATCAATAATCATATTGCAAAAGCAATAATTTCATTGATGAAAAACAGTTAAAAAACAACGGCCTTTTCCACAAGCGAATTAAAAATGTGCATAAAATAATTTGGAAATTTTTTTATTATCGGAGAATTTCTTTTTAATATTGTGGCGGGAAATTTTATTTCCCGGTACTTACTAACCCATCCATCATAAAAGCTCGGTTTCTTCCGGGCTTTTTTATTTGTCTTTATTGAACTTTTCAATTTTGTTTGCAGGACAATAAAACAAATCGAAACGGTTGAAATGCTTTACTTTGCTTAAAATTAAGTTATGCTTAAATCAATGACAGGCTTCGGAAGAACAGAAGAAGCCGCAGGCGACAAAACCTTTTTAGTTGAAATAAAATCACTGAACGGTAAACAGTTTGAACTTAATTTAAAACTTACTCCTTTATTAAAACCTTACGAGTTTAATATCCGTAATCTTCTTTCTGAAAAATTAATGCGTGGCACAATTGAATGTACCATTTCGTTAAAACAAAATGGTGGCAGTGGTGCTATTACCATTAATAAGGAAATGGCGAAAGCTTATTTTCAACCATTAAAAGAAGTAGCAACCGATCTTAATCTTGAACTGAGCGAATATATCCTTGCGGCAATGCTTCGCTTACCAGATGTGGTGGTGGCCAACACAGAAGTTTTAAGCGAAGAGCAATGGCTGCAGTTCAGGCAGACACTTAAAAATGCACTTGACGCAATTAATCAGCACAGGATACTGGAAGGCGCAGCCCTTGAAAAAGACTTAACTGAGCGCATTCATAACATTTCTGCTTACCAGGAAAAAATAGGAGAGCTTGAACCCTTACGGCAGGTAAAAATGAAGGAAGAAATACGTCGCAAACTGGAAGAACAGCTTGGTAAAGAAAACTATGATGCCAATCGTCTTGAACAGGAAATGATTTACTACATTGAAAAAATCGACATCAGCGAAGAACAGGTACGCCTTCGTAATCATTGCGAATATTTTTTAAACATCCTGAAGGAAGAAGATGAATCAAAAGGTAAAAAACTGGGGTTTGTTCTGCAGGAGATAGGTCGTGAAATAAACACAACAGGAGCGAAAGCGTATGATTCAAATATTCAGAAACTGGTGGTGTTAATGAAAGACGAACTTGAAAAAGCAAAAGAGCAGGTTTTGAATATACTGTAACCTCATTTACATTTGGATTTCTTTTTTTATCAGTATTACATTTGTAAAAAATTCCGTTTGAAACATTCATCTGTCAACATCCAGGCCATCATCTTTTTGCTGGCAATTGCATTTTCATCCTGTACTCAACTTGGTACTTTTGAAAAGAATGTTGAAATCCCCAAACATGAATGGACTTATGCCAACCAGCCCGAAATAAAATTCGCTGTTACAGATACAGTTTCGCCTTACAATGTGTTTGTTTCATTGCGCCATACAGATGCTTACGCATATAAAAACCTATGGCTTTATATTTCAACACAGCAACCCGGCGACAGTGCTTTCAGCAAAGATCGTTTTGAATTTACGTTACAGAATCAAAATGGGGAATGGCTGGGAACGGGCATGAGCGATATATGGGAAGTGCGTTGCCCGCTATTTACCAATATCCGTTTTACAAGACAGGGTACCTACACAATACGTTTGCAGCAAACCATGCGTGACAATCCGCTGATGCATATCATGAATGCAGGTATCCGTATTGAAAAAGCAAACTAATGCCTTACTCAAAAAAAATCTTTCGCTTCGGCAACTTTACCTTCTGGTTCTGGATATTGTTTATTTATGTTCTTGCAGCATTGATCTGGTGGTTTATATCGCTGGAAAAGCAGAGTAATGAAATGATTCATCTTAAAATCAGCTTACTCCGGAAAACCGATCCGCAATACACCATAAAGTATAACGATATTCAACTGCTCAGAAAAAGAAAATTAGCCAAGTTTGTCGGCGAAGGAGTTACTTTTCTTGCATTGATTATTACAGGTGCAGCTTTTGTTTACAGGTCTATACGTAAGCAAATGGAACTATCGCACCTGCAACAGAATTTCATGATGGCAATAACACATGAGCTGAAAACACCTATTGCCACAACAAGGCTGAGCATTGAAACATTATTACGCCGAAAACTCGATGATTCGCAGCAGCAGAAACTGCTCCAAAGTGCTTTGGGCGAAACAAACAGGCTGAATATCCTCACCAATAATATTTTGCTGGCTGCCCAGATGGAAGAAAAAACTTTTCAACGGGAAAATGATGAAATAAACCTGGCAGATGTTGTTGAAACTGTGGTTAACGATTATAAAAGTCGCAATCCAAACCGGATAATTGAATCAGAAACAGAAAAAGAATTGTTTATAGAAGGTGATGCATTGCTGATGGAGATTGCACTCAGTAATCTTATTGATAATGCTTTAAAATACGCTCCTAAAGAAAGTCCTGTCTATGTTGATCTGATGCAGACAGATGATGCAATACAGATAAAGGTAATTGATGAAGGCCCGGGCATTCCGGATGATGAAAAAGGAAAGATATTTGGTAAATTTTACCGCAGCGGAAGCGAATTTACAAGAAAGGCAAGAGGTACCGGGCTGGGGCTTTATCTTACACGAAAAATAATCAGGCAGCACAATGGAGAAATATTTGTGATGAACAATACACCACATGGAAGTATTTTTGTACTACAATTTTAGAATTCTGTTGCTCATAAACAATATCTTAACTTCATAATAAAACAACAATATGCCATCAACCAAAGCATCCATATTATTAGTAGAAGATGAGGAGCATTTGCTGGATGCACTGAAACTGAATCTTGAACTGGAAGGCTACGAAGTAACTACCGCCGCAGATGGTGTGGCAGCATTAAAAGCTGTGGAAAATGAATATTTCGATTTAATTATTATGGATGTAATGATGCCCGAAATGGATGGCATTAGTGCAACCGAAAGTATCCGCATCAGAAAAAATGAAGTCCCTATTCTAATGCTCAGTGCAAAAAACACATCACACGATCGTGTAATTGGGTTGAAAAAAGGGGCCGACGATTATCTTACAAAACCATTTAACCTGGAAGAGTTGTTGTTGCGGGTTGAAAAGCTGATTGAGAAAAATAAAAAAATTCAGGATAAAGATACCGTTGGCGATACGTATGCTTTTGGAGAAAACAGGATTGATTTTAAAGCACAGGAGGCTGTGAATTTCAGAGGTGAAACCATTCAGCTAAGTAAAAAAGAAAGCATGCTGCTTCACCTGCTGGTTGAAAATAAAAACGAAGTGGTTACCCGTGAAAAAATACTTCAGGCTGTTTGGGGTTACAATGTATATCCTACTACAAGAACAATTGATAATTTCATTCTCAACTTCCGTAAATATTTTGAAGAGGATAGCCGCAATCCCAGATACTTTCATTCGGCCCGGGGTGTTGGCTACAGGTTTGTGAATTAAAAAGTCGGTTTATTTTCCGATTTTTTTCTCTGTTTCTTTCATCAATACAATTGCCTGTTCCAGCAATTGGTCTTTTGTATCGGTTATTTCCACCCCGCTGAAAATGGCCAGTTCACAATCGTTTTTAAAATGAAGAAACTGAGAAGCCAGTTCGTTGTAATGTTTATGCTTTAGCGTTTGTTCAATTAAATTACCAGAAGCATCTCCCTGCAATAAATGCAAACGATCATAAAAAAAGGCATGAACAGCATTAAGCAGCAACGTATAAAATTGTTTGTGATGAAGTGTATTCATTACATGCACAGCAGGTTGCAAATAATCGGCCACTGTTTTTTGCTGAACAGGAATTTCAGAGGCTTCTTTTGAAACAGGAGCTTTTTTTAGCTTCTCTTTATTTCGCTTGCCAACAAAAATAAACATACCTGCTCCCAGCAAAAGCAAACCTCCTCCGCAACATACCCAAACCCATGCCGGAACAGAAGATGATGTAATTGAAGCATTGTTCTGAATGAATAATTTCCGCTTCACTGCCTTTGTAACATTTAGCTGAAGTGGTTCCGATACAATACTATGATAGGTTTTTGTTTCGGGATCGAAATACGAAAAGCTAACCGAGGGAATTTTAAACACCCCTTCGTTTGAAACAGAAAAAGGAATATCGAATGTTTTACTTCCGCTTACAGGAATGGTTGTTTTTACAAGGTCTTCCTTCGTTGTAGCAGTAAATGAATCAACTCCTGATGGCCAGTTAACAACAGGTGCTGTAATCATAGGGAGGTTACCGCTGCCTTTAATGGTAATACGAAGTACAGCATTATCATTTGCGGCAATGGATTTTTGCAGCAGTTCAGCTTTCATTCCAAACTTACCTACTGCGCCGGTAAAACTCTCCGGCTTGTTTTGTTTTGGAAGTTCCTGTACTATCAGTTTCAGTTCAGGTGTTTTGATTAAGATATTTTCGGTTACCAAATTTTCCCTGCTTATTTCCGCTTCCTTCATCTTTTGCACCATTGCCTCCAGCCACGTTGGACCACCCTTTGCATTTGTTTCTTTAGTTAGCTTTATCAGGTGTACGGCATTTTCAACTTCAACAGGTTCAATAAGCAACTCGCCCGATAATAAAGGGAACAACTGTACTTTACGAATGAGGTAACAATTGAATGTTTTGCCTTTAATCTTTTCTTTGGAAAAAATAGTTTTTTCATTATTGTCAAGATCAATTACTGAAAAACCATTAAGCGAAGGAAGTTTCAGAATTTTCGACTCACTGTTCAATCTTGTTAACAGCTTAAATGTTGCCAGAACAGGTTCGCCTGTAAAGCATGTTTTTTTATCAATACTCGCCTCAACAAACAGGTTGTCTGCAATTTTTTGTTTTGCATTTTCGCCGGGCAATAAATAATAATCGGGTTTTTCTTGTGTAGTTGTACTTGATGCCTCGGCATCTGCTACATCCATAACCAAGGGATCGGAATTGTACAGCTTGCCATCCACTTTTACCAATGCAGAAGCAACAGGAAGTTTTCCTTTTATCTTTGGTTTTAATGTAACGGTATAACTGATGTATTCAGTAAGCGCCCCATTTATCCAAGTTGCGCCGGTTGACTGATGCACATTTCCAACCTGTTCAAATTGTCTGAATACAGGAGGTTTAAATTCATCCACACTCTTTGTTCCCGTTGCAAGAAATTCTAATTGAAAAATTTCATTTACCTGTACCGTTGTTTTGCTGGGAATAGCTGAAAGTTTTACCTGAGCGGAAGAAGCCAATGCTATGCAGGTAAGAACAGCAGTTAAACAAAACTTCTCATATATTTTGTTGCCTGGCATGACTAACAAAATTAAACCCTGATGCCCGTTATTTATTCAACAGTGTCTGTAACGGGATGTTAAATGATGATGAATGAAAGGCCTAAATAGTTACAAATCGCCCAACTGTGGTCTGATTGTGATTTCTTCCACACACGCCTGTGGCGAAAGTTGCGAAGCCGCATAAATCATTTTGGCAATATCATCTGCTTCCATGATACGTTTGTTTGAATTGTCAAAATCGCCCCATGAATCAGTTAATACTGCACCCGGAAAAACGGAAGTAACTTTTATATAATGTGGTTTTAATTCTTCACGCAGGTTTTTGCTGAAACCATTCAGTGCAAATTTGCTGATGCTGTATGCACCTCCGTTGCTGTAGGCGTGCAGCGAAGCAATGGAGCACATGTTAAAAATATGCCCTTTTGACCCATGCAGCATACTTTGCCTCATCATGTGTGGCAACACTTTTCGTGTAAGATGATAAGCACTGTATAAATTAATGGCCATCATCTCTTCCAGCAACCCCTCTTCTTCGTTATACACACTGCCTGGCAAAAAGTTTCCGGCGTTATTCACCAATACATCAATTGAAATACTGTTATCAATCAGCCATTGACCAAAATTTTCCACCTCATCTTTTTTGCTCAGGTCTCTTGCCTTTGCTTTTATTTTAAGACCGGGGTATTTAACCTGCAGCTCCTTCATGGTGGCATATAAAGCCGTTTCATTTTTTGAGCATATATATAAATTATGTCCATTTGCTGCAAATACTTCAGCAACAGCTTTTCCAATTCCTCTTGAGGCCCCGGTTATAACAACGTTCATCAATTTTAGATTTTAGATTGTAGATTGCAGATTCTGATAACCAAATACAGGCGAACTTGTTTAGCAGATACGCTTATGCAAATCTAAAATCGTAAATCTGAAATCTGAAATGAAATATCGTCATCTCTTTTTCGACCTTGATCATACATTATGGGATTTTGATGCCAATGCCATGGAAACATTGAACAACGTTTATCAGGATCTGCACCTGAAAGATGCCGGAGTGAACGATTTTAATCTTTTCTGCAAACAATACCTGCATCATAACGCCATTTTGTGGGACCGTTATCATCATGGCTTTATCAACAGCGAAGAGCTGAAATGGAAAAGAATGTGGCGAACATTACTCGATTTTAAAATCGGCAGCGAAGAACTGGCACGTAAGATGAGTGAATATTTCCTGGAAGTATTACCCACCAAGCAAACTCTTTTTCCATATACGCATGAAATTCTACAGCATCTTAAACAGAAAAATTACAGGCTCCATCTTATCACCAACGGCTTTGAAAAAACACAATGGCGAAAATTAGACAACAGCCGGCTTGGACAATATTTTGAGGAAGTGATTACCAGCGAAACCAGCAACAGTGTTAAGCCAAACAAAGAAATTTTTGAATATGCTTTACGTATTACCGGAGCCACCTTGCCCGAAAGCATTATGATTGGCGATAACCTTGATGCAGATATTAAAGGGGCAATGAATGCCGGAATGGATGCTGTTTTTGTTAATCATCTTCAGGTAAAAACTGATGTTGAACCAACTTATACCATCCATCACCTGAAAGAGCTTGAAAACATCTTCTGAATTCCTGTTTACCATTCATTGATTTGTTTTGAACAGTAAACAGGCAATCTTACATTTGCCACATTACAGTGAAAGCAGTTACTACCATATTTGTTATTCTGGCTTTTTTTATAAAAAGCTTCAGCAGTTCGCTGGTTTTGCTTGATTACGTTATGAATAAGCATGCCTATGAGCTGAAATGCTGTAACAAAGCAAACCCGAAACTGAAATGTCACGGCCGCTGCCAGATGATGAAGAAACTACAGGAAGAAGAAAAAAAGGAGAAACAGGAACAGGAAAAAAATAGCGAAATAAAAACTGAGCCATTATCATCACGTTCGTTTTTTGCATCTGTCCATTTGCCCGAAATTACCGGCATAAATACCGGCACTTTACTTCTGAGTAAAAGCGGCAAAACGGTTCAGAGGTCGGCAGATATTTTTCATCCTCCTAAAAACAACTGCCCCCCTTTTTCATAAACACAGAACATTCACAATTCATAATTATTAAACTGATCTCAATGAGAATATTATTTTTATTATTTGTATTTACCGTGGCATCTTACGGTTCAAAGGCTCAGCAAAAAGCAGAATGGAAAGAAATAAAGGCATTCCATGCTATTATGAGCAAAACATTTCACCCGGTTGAGGAAAACAATTTTCAGCCTTTAAAAAACAATGCAGCTTCTTTACTTAATGCAGCAAAAGCATGGAACAAAAGCGATGTTCCTGAAGGGTACAATAAAAAAATAATCAAACCTGTTTTAAAGCGTCTTGTTGCTGAATGTAAAGAGCTGAATAAAGCAGTTAAAGATGGGAAATCAGATGCTGAACTAAAACAGCTTATTACAAAAGCACATGATACTTTTCATGAACTTACCGAAAAATGCAACGGTGGAGAAGAAGAACACAAGCAGCATTAACAGCAACAACAATAAATTAAAATGACAATGAAATTTCTATTAATAATTGTGGCATTTTTTTCCATTGCAATGTTTGCTTGCAATTCGGGTGGTGAGAAAAAGCAAAGTCAGGAAAGCATGCAGGAGCAACCGAAACAAACCACAGAAGAAGCCAATAAGTTCAAGGATGTAACATTCGATTCAAAAAAAGATCTCGTTTGCGGCATGCCTGTTACAGCAGGCGTTTCCGATACTGCACACTATAAAGAAAAAGTGTACGGCTTTTGCAGTAAAGAATGTAAAGATGAATTTGAAAAAAATCCATCTGCATTTATTGCTGAAAAATAAGGGCATCCTGAAAAAAGAAAAGGCATTTGAAATTTTCAAATGCCTTTTTTATTGTGTTGGTTTTTTTAATACTCAGCTAAAACCGTTATGCCTGCTTTTACTTTTTCATTCAGCTTTACATTAACTTTTACTCCCGGAGGTAATACCAGGTCAACCCTTGAACCAAATTTAATAAAACCAAGCTCACCACCCTGTTGTACTTTTTGGCCAGGTTGCAGGTAATTTACAATACGTTTTGCTACAGCACCAGCAATTTGTTTTACAAGAATTGTAATACGCCCATCAGTTAAAACAACGCTATGACGTTCATTTTCGGTTGATGATTTCGGATTCCATGCAACAAGGTATTTCCCTTTGTGATATTTTGAATACAATACTTCACCACTGATTGGGTTGAGGTTTACGTGTACGTTAGCCGGGCTCATAAATACACTCAATTGCAAACGTGTTTCCTGGAAATATTCTGTATCAATAATTTCTTCAATTACCACCACCTTGCCGTCGCACGGGCTGTAAATAGCCTGATTATTTTCGGGAGTAATTCTCTTTGGTAAACGGAAAAAAGACACAATAAAGAGAAACATAATCAAGGTAGCGCCGAAAATGATCCACGAAAAAATGGATGATCCCAGAAAAACAAATACAAGCAGGTTGATAATTGCAAATACTACTGCAGCGATGGAAATACTCTGATATCCTTCTCTGTGAATTGTCATGTAATTTAATTGAACTGCGAAAGTACGATTATTCAGTTTACTCGTATTTTCTGAATCCGAACTTCTTCCAGTAGTTTTTGGCAAAATCAATAAAAGCATGCGGGGCTTCTTTAAAAGAAGCATCTACTGTCATAGCTCCTCCTATTGTATCTTTTTGCAACACCATTAGTTCTTCGCCCCGTATGGCATATTTTTCACCCTTTTCATACATAATAAGTTTTTTAACATCAGGGCTTACATCGCCTTTGCAACTGAGAGCATATACCATCGTTACTTCTGCATAACCGTTGCTGTCAAGATCGGTGATGGAAAGCTGATCGTCATAAAATGAACAGGTTACATCCACATTACAATCCTGTATGTAATCGTTCATCTTCCATTTCTCCACAAATCCACTGTCAGATTTCTGATAAAGAATTGCTGACAAACGAGCTGAAGATGTTTCTTTTCCTTTTTCAATATACGAACCTGTTTCATATAACACCAGCCAGTTTTCGCCTGAAGCATCATGCCATTTTTTTGCACGTTTTAATTGGTAAGAATAAGGAACAGGTAACAAAGCACTTACCGCAGCTGTTACTTCTTCCGGTTTTGAAACAATATGTTCTTCAGCAGAATGTTTTTCCTGACCGGCCTGTTGTTTCGTTTTATCCCTGCACGAAAAAAGAAACAATAATGCACTCAAAAAAAGTAAACGCATCATTTATACAATCAGTTTTAATAATAACCAAACAAATGGCACTGCTATCAGCAATGAATCAAAGCGGTCAAGAAAACCACCATGGCCCGGCATAAAACTTCCGCTGTCTTTTACATTGGCCATCCGTTTTATTTTGCTTTCAAGTAAATCGCCAAAGGTTCCTGCAACAGAACTGATGGCGGCTATCCCTGCCCATACCCACATTGATGAAGGCTGGCTCCAGTATCCAACAGCACCAACAACAACAATGGCTAAAATAATGCCGCCAATTGTTCCTTCCCATGTTTTTTTAGGAGAGATGGAACTCAGCGGTGTTTTACCAATAAACGAACCAACAATGTAAGCCATTGTATCATTGATCCAGATTGAACCGATAATGATAAGCGGAATAAGATATCCGCTCATTTTTGCCAATGAAGTAGAAACACCTGCAAGTGTACCCTCCCCATCATGCGGCATCCACATGACACCACTGCGTATGTTGAGCAGCAATGCCCAGCTTAAAGAGATATAAATTAATCCCAAAACTGAATACCCAATATTTTTTAAACCCAGTTGTTTTGAAAAAAGCAATTCTGAAACAGGAATAATAAACAAGCCTACCAGCGCAAGTATCCATCCAATTGCATGAAGCGAAATTTCGGTGCCGGGAATAAACCAGTCGTTTGTAAAAAACAACATCAGTCCGTAACCCGCCATCATTATACCATATTTGTGAAAAGGATTGATGCTTTGGTAACCGGCATCAATCAAACCAATTAATTTCTGGTATTCAAACCAGCAGCCAAAATGAATAATGCTGAAGAGTATAAGAAAGCTCCATCCATTCCACAATAATCCTGCAAGCATTACTGCTGCAAACAAAACAGCAGTGATGGTACGTGTTTTAAATGTTTGGACGTTAAATGCCATGAGTATATTGATAACTTGTTCTACGAAAGAAAATCTTTGTTTTCATCCGGTGCGGATACTGAAGATGCAATACTGTCCGGATAAATTTTTGTTGCAGATATTTTTTTCAGCAAATAAAATAAACTCACAACAACTACAGCACTTATGGCACCGGCCCACAAAGGAGCACTTTCTCCTACTTCCATATCCACTTTTTTCTCCTTCATGTACTGGAAATAAAGAATCGTTACCATTAACCCGTTATTAAAAAAATGTGCAGCAATGTTGTACCAGATGTTTCCGGTATAATAAAAAATATAACCCAGTATCATTCCCAATGCAAGACGTGGAATAAATCCATACCATGAAAAGTGAATAGCGCTGAAAATCATTGAGGTTATAAAAATCACAAGCCATGGAATTTTAAACCAGCGCATAAAAATATTCTGCATAGCTCCTCTGAAAAAAACTTCTTCCACCAATGCAGGAGCAAGTGCAATAATAATCATCGCAACAAAATAATCAACCGGTGTTTTAAATGTTGCCATCAGTTTCACCTGTTCGGCATACTGCGACTCCATTCCATCAAAAATCTTTTTCCAGCTTGCAGAAATAGGAATGGCTTTGTTTATTTCAGCCAAAGCTCCTACAAGTGGTAATGAGCAGAACATAATTAGCACAGCAACTGCTATGCGTTCAATTTTAATTCTGCTGCTAAATCCAAGGCGCTGGTATGGTTTTGGAGAAACAATGCGTGCTGTAACAATTGCAGGAACAAAAAAGATAATGATGGTTGAAACAACCTGAATCACTTTTACAGCATTGATATTAGCAGCATCAAACATATCTTTCTGCATGGTAAAAAGCGACTTGCCTGTCATTGCAATCCAGATAGGGATTGTTGCAACCGATCCAATAACAAAGCAGGCAATCCAGATGCCCATCAGGATTAAAAACTCTATTCCGGGCTCAAATTTGCGCTGATACTGATTTTCATACATAACAACTCGCTGAATCTGTTTAAATTTGCAATTCTTTTCAACGTGGTAAAGATAGGTAACATATCGCTTCCCGAGTTTCCGCTGCTCCTTGCACCCATGGAGGATGTGAGTGATCCGCCTTTTCGTGCAGTTTGCAAGGATAATGGTGCCGATCTCATGTTCAGTGAATTCATCAGCAGTGAAGGACTGATACGTGATGCCATCAAAAGCAGGAAGAAACTTGACTTTGAAGAAGAGGAACGTCCTTTTGGCATACAGATTTTTGGTGGCGATGAAGAAGCATTGGGCATGAGTGCAAGAATCTGCGAAACCGTTAATCCTGATTTAGTGGATATTAATTTCGGTTGCCCGGTTAAGAAAGTAGCCATGAAAGGCGCAGGTGCAGGTGTATTGAAAGATATTGACCTGATGGTTCGCCTGACAGCTTCGGTTGTAAAATCAACTTCATTACCGGTTACAGTAAAAACAAGACTGGGTTGGGATGAAAGCACAAAAAACATTGAAGATGTTGCAGAACGTTTGCAGGATGTAGGTATTAAAGCCCTGAGCATTCACGGACGTACACGTATGCAGATGTACAAAGGCGAAGCTGACTGGACATTGATTGGAAAAGTGAAAAATAATCCACGCATAAACATCCCCATTTTTGGCAATGGAGATATTGACAGTGCAGAAAAAGCATTGGAATATAAAAACAGGTATGGCATTGATGGTATCATGATTGGTCGTGCTGCTATTGGTTATCCCTGGATTTTTAATGAAATCAAACAGTTTATTCAAACAGGTAAACATCTTCCTCCTCCAACTATTGAACAGCGTGTTGAAGTATGTAAAAAACATTTACATAAATCGTACGATTGGAAAGGGCCTGTTGTGGGCATTTTGGAAATGCGTCGTCATTACGCCAATTATTTAAAAGGATTACCGAATATTAAAGAATACCGCCACAAATTAGTTCGCTTAAACACACTCGAAGAAATTGATGCCGTGCTGGATGAAATTGTAAAAACATACAGCGGTTTTCAATTTGCACCTTCTAAAATTGAACTGATCGATTATCATTACAACTGCCCATTGAATTGAGCCGGGTCGCTACAACATCAGCTTCTCTCCAATTTTCAAATGAAACACATTGCTGATGTTTTGCTCTTCCTGCAGCTGGAGTAATTCCTGTTTGGGATAAAAAACAGGTTCATCGCTTAAATCAAATGTTCCATGATGCATGGGTACAAGATGCTTTGCATTCAACTGTTCCATTGCCAGCAATACATCGGCCGGGCTTGTATGGGCAGTATGCATAAACCATTCAGGTTTGTATGCACCAATTCCAAGAAAAGCATAATCAATGGAAGGATAAAGCTGTGCAATTTCATCGTAGTGAATACCTAAACCGCTATCAGCACCAAAATAATAATTGACTTCTGTACTTTCAATCATAAAGCTTCCCCACAGCATTTCATTCATATCAGTCAGTCCACGCCTGCTCCAATGTTTGGCAGGTAAATACGTCACCGTCACATCTTCATCTAACTGGTATTGCTGAAACCATCCTGCTTCAACAATGCGGTTGCTGATTTTCCATCTGCGTAACAGTTTGCCAATTTCTAAACCGGTTAAAATAATGGCATGCGGATTAAGTGCACACAACATCTGCATGCTTTTTTTATCGGCATGATCTCTGTGATTATGCGATAATAAAATATAATCAATATGCTTCAATTCTTCAGCACGGCATGGAAGTGCAGTGTACCGTTTAAGCGGACCAACACCAAACAAAACCGGATCAACAATAAAATGTTTTTTATGAATCGTAAACAAAAATGTTGCATGACCTAACCATGAAAAACCATTGTCGGTATTTTTTATGAGTTTACTGTTTTCAACAACTTCAATATTTGTTTTTTGCTTTCGCTTGAGTGGACGAAGCTGATTGCGTTCTTTCTGCCATTTAAAAAAATCGGAAAAAGGACGTTCTGACGGGCCGTCGAGATTAATGTACTGTTGTTTTTCATTGAGCAGGTTACCCGTCCAGTTTTCTTTAACAAACGAGAGATCGGGATTATGTGTTAAACGTTCTGGTATTTTCATTGCTGAGTTTAGTTATTGTTGTACAAGAGTGCGATGCCAATGCAGATGATAAGAATTACCAATGCCGGTTACAAAATAAAATTATACCATCAGCAACACTGCAACATAATGACAGATGGCGGCACTGAGTACAAACAAATGCCAGATAACATGATGATAATATAATTTTTCCCAAAGAAAAAAAATAGTTCCTATTGAATACAGCACCCCACCGATAATAATCATTATTAAAACAGGTAGTGGAATGGCTGTAAAAAACTGTTTGCCGCCAAATAACAAAATCCAACCCATTGCCAGGTATATAATTGTTGAAACAAGATTAAAACGACCGGTATAAAATATTTTGAAAATAATACCGATGAATGTGAGTCCCCACAACACACACAACAATGTAATTCCTGTTGCATTCATCATATAGTTCAGCAAAAAAGGCGTGTACGTTCCGGCAATGAGAAAATAAATACTGATGTGGTCAAATATATTCAGCACTTTTTTTACTCTTGGGTTCTGAAAGGCATGATACAAAGTTGAAAATGTAAACACCAATAAAAATGAAAAACCAAAAACAGCAGCTCCTACAACAGCAACAGTATGATCTTTATTTGCGGCAATTGCACTCAGTACAGGCAAAGCAGCAATACCAAAAATAATTCCAATGCCATGAGTAATACTGTTTGCAATTTCAAGCCGCAGGTTTGTATATTCTTTGTGTTCGGTCATTTTTTAAGTTCGGTAATTATTTCTTCACTCAAAGGTGAAACAGAAGGATCAAAATAATTGGTTAAAACTCCGTTTTCGTTTACAAGATATTTTGAAAAATTCCAGACAGGTGATTGATTATTCCATCCGTTTTTTGTTGAATCGGTAAGCCATTTAAACACATCGTTCTGCTCATTACTTTTTACAACAACACTTTTTTTCATCAACGGAAATGTTACACCAAAATTCACTTTACAAAATTGGGCAATTTCTTCATCGCTTCCCTTTTCCTGCTCTTTAAAATCGTTGGCGGGGAAACCAAGAATGATCAATTTATCCGGAAATTGCTCAGATAATTTCTGCAACTCGTCGTACTGGTTGGTATAACCGCAATTGCTTGCTGTATTTACCAGCAGTATTTTTTTGTCTTTCAACTGTGAAAAATCATAGGCCGATCCGTTGTTCAAAACAGACTTGAGGGAATAAAAGGAAGTAATTGGTTGTTTGCTACCTGTAAGGGTTTTTGCCTTTTTGTTACTCAGCCGCATAAATGCCGGGTAAAGTGCCTTTAAAATTTTTTGCCGTACCGTCATATTTTTTGAATGAATGTTTACAATTATTACATAACCTGCAAATACAAATGCCATCAGCAAAGCAGTAATCAGAATCCGTTTCATTATTTAATGACCATTTTAAATAATTTGAGTTTGCCTTTAAATGGCGGATATTTTACTGCAGGATCAAACCATGTGGGTGTTTTCATCACTGCTTTTTTATGACTGAACGCATCAAACGAAAACTTTCCATGATAAGCTCCTGTTCCGCTGAACCCTCTTCCTCCAAACGGCAGATGATGATTGGTTAAATGCCAACTACAGTTGTTTACGCATCCACCCCCAAAGGCAACACTTTTGAGCCAGTCTTTTTCTTTTTCCCTGCTTGAAGTATATACATAAAATGCCAATGGATTTTTGTTTCGTTCAATCATCTTCAATGCTTCTTCTTTGGTTGAAAAAGAAAGAACCGGAAGTATGGGCCCGAATATTTCATCTTTCATCACCGCCGAATCAGGTGAAACATTTTTCAATATCGTTGGTTCAATAAACAGCTTCTCCTTATTTATTCTTCCGCCAAAAGCTACTTGTTCCGGCCTAAGATAAGCTGTAAGCCTGTCAAACTGTTTTTCATTAATAATCTTTCCGTAATTATAATCGTCTTCAGGTTTTTCAGTGAAAAACCTTTTGATTGTTTTCTGCAATTCATCAATCAGTTCCTGTTTTTTACTTTCATGTACAAGCACATAATCGGGTGCCACACACATTTGCCCGGCATTTGAAAATTTGGTTACTGCAATTCTTTTTGCAGCCACGGCAATGTCTGCATCGCCTTCAACCACACAGGGACTTTTTCCACCCAGTTCAAGTGTTACAGGAACCAAACGTTCTGCTGCCATTTTATAAATGAGTTTGCCAACAGTTGTGCTGCCGGTATAAAAAACATGATCAAACGTAAAGTTGTTCATCAATTCAGGAACAACAACATGCCCTTCGCCCTCAGCAAACAAAATATACTCACTGTTAAAATTTTCTTCAATCATTTTTTTCATCAGCCTTTCTGTAGCCGGAGCAAATTCGCTTGGCTTCAGCACCACGCAATTACCGGCAGCAATCGCACCAATTAATGGATTAAAAAGTAATTGAAACGGGTAATTCCACGGGCCAATAATCATCACCACGCCCAATGGCTCATTTATAATTCTGCTCGATGAAGGAAGGTTGAGCAAATTAGTAGCAACCCGTTGAGGCTTCATCCATTTTTCCAGATTACTGATAGCAGCATTTAGTTCAGCTATCACCATTCCTACTTCTGTAACCCAGCTTTCTTCAGGGCTTTTTTTCAGGTCAGCATTCAGCGCTTCATACAATTCGTTTTCATGCGCAAGAATAATCCGTTTCAGCTTTTGTAATTGTTGTTTTCTGAACGAATATTCCATGGTTATACCGCTATTGAAAAATAGCCGCATCGTTTCTAATTGCTGAATATGATCCATAAATTGAGTATATGTTTATTATAACAGAATTTAAAATTACTGGTTCATTTTCACACGACAACAGGAGATATTTTTCGACCCGCCATATATTTTTTGAACCACAGAGACTCAGAGAGCAGGGAGATTTCATTCATGCATTGGTGGCAATTCTTTATCATCTGCATTTTTACTTTGCGCCCTTTGTATCCTTTGTTTCTTTGTGTGAAACTTCTTGCAAGCGCCAGATCAGCAATGCATTCTTTCCTACCTTCGCCGTATGACGATGAAGGATGAATATTTCATGAAACAGGCATTGAAAGAAGCACAAACAGCTTTTGATGGTGGCGAAGTGCCTGTTGGTGCCGTTGTGGTTGTTGATGGAAAAATTATTGCCCGTGGTTATAACATGACGGAGAAACTCAACGATCCCACTGCTCACGCCGAAATGATTGCCTTAACATCAGCCTTCAGTCATGTTGGAGCAAAGTATTTACCCGATGCTACTTTGTATGTAACAGTTGAGCCTTGTTTAATGTGTGCAGGTGCAATTTACTGGAGCAAACTAAACCGTATTGTGTGGGGTGCTGATGATGAAAAGAACGGGCACCAGCGCATTACTCATTCCAACTCACCATTCCATCAAAAAGCTACTGTTACAACAGGCGTTTTAAAAGAAGAATGCGCCAAGCTAATGAAAGATTTTTTTGCAGCAAAGCGATAATAATCTTTTCTCTTTAACAAAACATTTCGCTAATACAAATCATTTATTCTGCCTGTGGCATGTGATTAGCATTACACAAACCGTATCAAAACCTTTGTGTATGAAACCTATTTTTACTCTTGCACTACTCAGCACTGTGTTACTTACCTCCTGTATTAAAACCAACCTGCAGGTTATTGATGAACGGGAATGGCTATCGCAGGAAAGGGCTGTTGTTGTTTATGCCGATCCTTATTGCGATTATTTTGTTGTTCAAACCTACAATGGTTACAGTATTGTAGAAAACTGGTCGTTCAACATTTACAATGGCGAAGTACTCTATGGCGACTTCAGCAACTGGGGTACACGTACTATTTACAACCGAAGTCGTGGTGCATTAATGCAGGTAAGTATAAAAGATTCATGGTTATCGTATTACAACGCAATGGATGGGCTCGCATATTACTGCCAGTAAATAAATTATAAGGCATCAAAAAGACCTGCCTCGCATGCGAGGCAGGTCTTTTTGCATTTTAATAAGGTAAACAGATTATCATTTTGGTAAAATTTAAATTTCAGGCTTCAGTTTCAACCATCTGTCTGTACATTTGTTATCCTTTTAAACAATTTCTCAATCGATAAAATTTAGAATTATGGCATTTACATTAGCTCCTCTTCCTTATGCACATGATGCACTGGAACCCCATATCGACACAACTACCATGCAGATACATCATGGCAAACATCACCAGGCGTATGTTGACAATTTAAACAAAGCCGTTGCAGGTACTCCTAACGAAAACAAATCGCTGGAAGAACTGGTTGCTGTAGCCGGCACTATTTCTCCTGCAGTTCGTAATAACGGTGGTGGTCACTGGAATCATACGTTCTTCTGGGAATCACTTGCACCAAACGAAGGCGGTGTGCCCGAAGGTGCATTGGCCGATGCTATCAACACAGCATTCGGATCATTTGATGCATTCAAAGAAAAATTTGCAGCAGCGGGTATGACCCGTTTCGGAAGTGGTTGGGCATGGTTGCTTGTAAAAGATGGCAAGCTCGAAGTTTCTTCAACACCTAACCAGGACAATCCGTTAATGGATGTTGCTGAAGTAAAAGGAACACCAGTGCTTGGCGTGGATGTTTGGGAACATGCTTATTACCTCAAATATCAAAACCGCCGTGCAGATTATTTAGCTGCTTTCTGGAATGTTGTAAACTGGAACAAAGTAGCAGAACGTTTTGCCGCAGCAAAATAAAATTGATTATAACGAAAAAAGAGCCGGTGCAATACACCGGCTCTTTTTATTTCAAAAAAACATTTTAGTTTACCATCCAAGAATCCATGCAAACATGAGTGGAGCAACAATGGTTGCATCACTTTCTACAA
>APMI01010431.1_pt1 | contig 21803 bp, 12 predicted proteins | sample 667938 | NCBI WGS metagenome assembly APMI01 (sample SAMN01084076, study PRJNA167559) | wastewater metagenome | biome: Wastewater | place: Denmark: Ejby Moelle, Odense | collected 2011-11-28
AACTAAGCCTACGATTTCAAACATCCCGTCGACTGGAAAGGTAATATTACTAATATTGTGAGGCATGAACTTGAGTGATTACCCGAATATTATTAAACATCCTATGGATCTCAGCACTGTCGAGTTAAATTTGAAGCAAGGCAAATATAAATTAGTTGAGGAATTTCTTGATCATATCCAGTTAATCTGGGATAATTGCAAAGCTTATAATATGGCTGGATCGGTACCAAATCATAAACATGCAGTGGATTTACGAAGTTGCTTAAAAAATATAAAGAATATTCAAGAAAATGATCAGAAATTACTTCCCTGATATTCCTATAGTAATTCCACAAAGTAAAATTAATTAGATTTAGAACCTGCAGTTCCAGTTAAAACTGATAAAAGGTTGAACACAAACACATTTGAGCACTTAAACTTATATGCTGAAGAAGATCTGACTTATTTCGAGAAACTAAAGTTCTGCGAACGGGTTTAAAAACTTGACGAAGAACAATTATAAAAATTGATAAGTTGGATTAAATAGAAATGCCCTTAAGCAATCAAAGATAATAATTAATAACGATTGCAAATATTGGTTGACAATTTTAGTCAATAAAGCTTCGCATAAGCAAATTAGTAAATTTTAAATTATAACAAAGATTACTGTTCAGTCTTGCGGATGGACAGATTGATAAAATTATTAAAAAAGTGAAAATTGTTTGATTTCAAGTATCATTTTCAGTCATAAAGATATGAATAAATTCACAGTGGAGCTCTTTTGTCGAGTCTCACGCTTTGTGGCTTGAAGTAATTGCTTGAACCAAGCAGTCTATAGTTAATCATTTAGGCTGCCAATATTCTGTTCATAGAGTTCTTAAGTTTGGCATGGTCTCTCTCATTTTTACGCTCTTCATTGAGCAGAGTTTTGTAATTAGAAGCGTGCTGCATCAAAGTTTTATCAAATCCCAATTTTTGATCACTACTCGGTTTACGCTTGCGAATGTTTTACATTGTCTCACAATTTCTTTTTAGTAAATTTCGAGTTTTTAGAAATTATGTGTGCGTCTGATTAAATGAAGACTTGTGAGGTGTAGCTACTTGTGAATAAGATGTGGTGTTTTTAATATTAAGACCATTGACCATTATTGGCTCAGTCGGCAAATCGAACTGACCTCGTCTCAGAAGCTGTTTATTTTTCATAAGATTATCTGAGAAATGTGTACAGTCTGTATAAGGTTTATTGAATTTTTTAGTTTTCTCATAAAATTATTGATACTTAGTATTTCCCCTTTCGTACAAAGGATCGTTCACAGGCGTAACTTAATAATCTTTTTCTACTTGCGATATTCTGCATGACCAAATTGGTACTTATTATTGTAGTGGTAGATAGACTTAGAATGCTGAATAGGCTGTTAGATTTGATCAGTCATCAGCCGACCAACTTGTGACATGCTTCGGTAATTATGCTGGGCAGTATGTGGAGCTGAATCTGCTATATTGTCATTGAAGTTTATATTGCTGTAGTTGTGGTAGGTTCGGGTGAATGCTTTATGTTCGTTTTACATTTTGTTATAATCAAAATAACATAAATTATCTTCATCTAACTTCTCTAATTTATTGATGTTCTATTGTAAAAATAATTACATTTAAGTAAAAATATTGTATTAAAATAATCATAAAACTGAGTTTAACCTCAGTTATTGTCTGTAGCTGATTGCTCAACAAGCTTGAGAAATTTTTCGCATTCAGCATGACAATAATTTCGATTGTTTTTCCTCTCAAAACTGTCAGTATTAAAGTCAATGGCTGAGAAACAGACTGTACAAATAGGATGCTGCTCCATAAAATCAACCATCATTTACTGCAGAGCACTTGGGTTAACTTTCTAATTGTTGATCACAAACTCGATGAAGAATGTGAGGTAATAACTAGGAATTATTGAAGCAGATGGACAAGGTAGAGATAAGTCTTTTTAGAATGCTTTGAGTTTAGAATGAGCTGATTTTAACGGTAAGTAGTCTTATTCTTCACAACAAAGCAAGCCAAGCTCAATTATCTTGATTGCGATTGGAAAATATTGAATCGTTTCTGTGCTTACTTTAATTTTCTTCTTGATCAGTTTTTCAAGCATTCGAACAAAATCTGCCACATTCTGAACAGTCTTCCTTATGTTTTCCATTTATCCAAGACACGAGATTATATACAAAGCAATAACAATTTCACCAAACTTGTTATTTTTAATCGACCTTTAAATTAATTTTTTGTCAATTCCTGCTTAAAGGCCGAGTTTGCCCATTTTGTAGTTTAAGCACTCTCCTTACATTTTAATATACTTCTTAACAATTGCTGAGGTCTTGCGCTGATCAAATTTTCTATACAATCTCTTGCACTAAGTGAAATTTAATTTGACAGTTTCTTATTTTTCGAGGTCGGCAGGCTTGGTATGTAGCTCAACCAGTGCGATGATGAGTCTGCAGGTCTCATATTTCTCCTCAAGGTAGCTGTAATCAGGGCTTTGTTAGTATCCAAGAGCCCGAATAAGCCCTAAAGCTTCACCGTAAAATTCGATATTGAAGTCGAAAGTGCGGTTTTTAATTAGCTTTTGTAAATAGTCAGTATTATAACATTGTTTTAAAGGAGCTAATACTTAATAGTCAGCAACAGTTAGGTCAACTGTTATCGGCTCAGTTGAACCAGGAATCGTGCTTGAAGAAGAAAGCATGTTCTTGACTTCTTTAATTTGGCGAGTAGGGCTTGCATTTTATTTTTCGATTTCGCTACCATTTTATTCAAAGTCGACTTGTCTCATGTGTTTGTTTGTGATGTCTTCCCCAAAGCTGGTTTACATGTGACTTGATTTTTATTTTTGGAGGGTAGGGCACTCCATGTTTTCAAAATTCAATTTATTTGAACGAACATTCCTGTTTGATATTCCTCCTAAGCTTTATTCAGTTTATTGAGTCCCTTTTCCGAAAGGTAATGATATTTTGTTAGCTCGTGCTTGGCTAAAGATTTGCATTTATTCTTTGATGTGGAAACTAATTTATATATTTATAACTCTGGTTAGCCGTTTCCTATTTTTACCAACAAAATCTTATCCGAACAAAAAATGTACAAAATAAATTAATTGAAGCTGTTTATAAAATTTAACCACATTTGACTATTGAGATCGTTTTTAGGGTTTTGAATATCTAGATTTCGTTTCAGTGGATTCAAGCTTTTACCGATAATTTTTAAGAAGACGAAAATAAAGATACGGAAGTGAAATTAAACAAATAAAATTTTACAAATAACAATGGCTTGGATATTTAGGCTATATATTCTGATATTTATCGATAAAATTTTTAATCATAGCCAAATATATATTGTCTAATAAAAACGATATTATACATATAGACACTATCATTTTTATTCTATTTTATTACCTTGAAACTTAAGTAATATAAATTTCGACAGAAGTCCAGCCGATGCCAACGCCATGCCAATAATACTTTTCCAATCATAATGCGCTCCAAAGACAAGCACATCAAAAAGTAATCCAAAAATAACAGTTAAGTAATTAAACGGCATAATTAAAGCAGGCGAGCACATATACACGCTTCTAACTCTCATATATTGCGCTAGATACGCAAAAACAAACATAATTAGCACAAATACTAAAATATGTAAATATTTTTATAAGGATAAAGTATGAAATTTTTAGTAAGATTGCTATGATGTGCCGATAAATGCAGTGAAAAATGTGTAATTGAAGCATGATTGAAACATGTACATGTACTGTAATGCGATTAATTAGTGACATTTGTCTTTTAAATCGTGTAGGAATATCATTGAGAGCGAGTTTGTAAATGCTGCGGTCAAAACGAATAAGTAGAATATTTTGGGAGTACTGCTTGTTACTGTGTCGTGGCTTTTGCTAGGGAATAGAAATTAAGGTTGGATAATGAAGAGAATGCCTGAAAAGCACACTAAAATGATAACAAGATTTAACCAGTTTATTTTAGTCTAAATTAAAGAATCTATACCTTTTTATAGTAACACAGCTCAATAAAGAATGCCATTATCGGACTAGTATTGTGTAGTGCATTTGCGATACCCAAAGGCATATATTTCAGTGAACAAATATATAAGGTGACTCCAATGTAATTGACAATCGATCTTTTCAACAGCATTCTAAACACTATTGATCATATGTGTACCTCGAGGGCATCTTACATTGAAATCAAGGCCTGATCTCTCCAATAAATAAAGATTGAAGAAGAACAGTAAACTTCCCCTGAATGCTAGTACAAATGGTGGCGAAGCGTAGGCTGTTAGTTGCTTGAAAGCAAGCTGCATCACTACGAGACTGAAGCTTGAAAGCGATGCGTAGATATATGGTCGATAACTTGCTTTGTCTTCGTGGTGTGTAAGCCATGAAAATTAGACCATCACAGTTTTACTATTTTAATATTTAGCTATAATGGATAATAATATATTTTTAATGTGCATCGCATTAAACAAAAAAGTTCAAGGATTTCCTATTGTGTTTAGTTTAGTAATAAGAAATTACTAAAAATCATAAATATAAAAACTATTAGTTATTTAATAAGCAAAATAATAACAAAAAATCTTAAATTTCTCATAACTGAACATTAATTTACTCAAATAACACTTGAAAAACTAAAACTGGCTGTAAATTATATGTTTAATTATCTAATCATGATTATTTTAACTTTATGCATCATTAAGAGTTTAGAATATTTACTAAACACTTTAATTTATTCTTAAAAGTGACTAATACTGATCAAAAAGAACCTAAATTAATACATTTATAGTTTGCCTGCATATTTGGCTTAAGGTTTATTGACTGTGATAATCGCGTATCTGAATTAATGCATTTAAAATTTAAAGTCTATTCCTAAACTGAAAAAAGAAAAATGTCATTCTGTTTCTCATCAATATCTTATCATTAGCCATTATCGGTTAATTTCATGAAGAAAAACTTTTATAGAAGCGATTCCATATTTATTTTCGTGACTAATTTTATTAATATATAAACCTGGTTTAACATGGCTCAACATTTTGATAATCTTATGTGAAATTACATATGATGAAATTATCAAGTTGAAATGGTTGATATTTCAACTGTATTCTTATCAGTTATAAAACAGATTATGGTTATGAATATTTATAGCTAAATTTGTTTCATTAATGTTGTTTTTATTTAAAAAAATACCATCACAACAAATATTGTGATTTCGTCGATAAATAAAATATGTGAATGTCTGCTGAGCTTAAGATGTCTATTGATTTTCAATAGTTACGGTTTTATCATGAGATGGAGCTCTTCCTCACAAAAAATAAAATAGAAATATTTTACAGTAAAAATTAACAAAAATAACAACAATGTTTGAAAATCATAGTGGATAAAAGCAGTAAGTTAGTGGGTGTGGGTTATATACGATGTTCCAAGTTAATGGCACCGTCTGCCAGCCAATTTGAATTAACTATGGCTGAGTTACCATGTTGTCTTGCTTGATAGTAAGATTCTGGATTCCGATTTAGACTTAATTTTATATGGGGGATTTCTATAAATCTTGATTTTTATCTTATAACTTCCCACCTTTTAGTTTTTACTGAGATCTAACACGCTTTTTTTATCCAGAGACCGCCGGCTTGGTTCCACTGTTTTAACCTATCGTTTTAAAGAGACGTTCCATGATTTAAGCGTCTAGTTCATTCAGGTACTGCTCTAAGCTTTCGTTCTCGAGACAGTACCGAATACATTTTAAACAATTCTTTAAAATATTTTTACACAATGAAAATTCTAAGTTAAATTAAAAGGTACTTTTTCTCCCCTCGTAAAGCTCTATCAACATTTTTGATGATAGATTTAATATTTCTGCTGAGAAGACATTGAGGTTTCGTTTTTGACCGGCTTTAATAAAGTGTCGAACTAAGCTTCTCAGAGTTGAGTAGAATTTGTTTTTCAACAAGCTTTGAGGTCTTCATAAAAAGATAGTTACCTTCCAGATATTTTAAGTTAGAAAATGCTCCAACGCGGACCATGTTAATCATAAAGTCCAAATAATTTAGCAATTTCTGAGTTAGAAAGCTTGCCATGTTTGATACAAGGATTGACATGGTTGGTAAATCTGTATAATTTGTTGTTTACCTATCACGACACTGAAATTAAGTTTTAGAAATCCCTTATTCTTTTAATTTTTTGCTTATAAATTTCCACCTTTGAAAACATCCTGCTTGTTTATGAAGCTCTATGAGCAGCAAATCTTCCTTACTAAAATATGGAATACCTCAGGGGTCCAAGGCTGTGCTTTCTTCATAATTTATATTATATCAACTTCAAATAAAAATACAATTCATTGTTTGAGAAGTTCGAGAATTCAATACTGCCAATTTAATTATTTTAGTGGAGTGAAGGCGGAATTCAGGCTAGAATCTCTGCTCGAACTGGCAGCATTTGATGAAAAATTTAATATCTCAAAATCAGTATTATTAATTGGCCAGTCATACAGTCCAGTCTCGAAAACGAAATAACATGTATATTTAAAGATTTTTCACCATTCCAATCAAAAATAGGTTGGTGATCTTAGTTTTTACCTCTGCATGCAGGATTGTCGGGAAAGCGTAATTATACACTGCGCTTCTCATTTTTTTAAAGGTTGTTATTTCGGAAATGCGTAACAAACATAAATTTTAACTACTCAAATAGTAACTGTTATAACAACCTATGGTTTTTAAAATGGTTACTATTCTTTTTTTTACTTCAATGTGCTCTCATCCCTCTGCTCTGTGGTAATTAAAATTATTGAAGTTTGTACCTGAAACTTGAACAGCTTCCAAAAGCAATTATTTTAAATTACTCTCAATTGTATTTAACTTTAAAATAGAATTTTTTTTGGCTATTTGTAATAACTTTAACATCTAAACGGGTAAAAAAGCTAACTCTTTCTGTAGTTTATGAATAAGATAATCAAAACATATAGGCAGTTAACTAACTCTTTCTCAATTTGTTTTACTAACATTTATCTATTTAGTCAACGCCTTGGCAAATTTTTAAAAAATTTCTGTGCTTATAGATACAAAATAAAAGAGGCTCAAATTATCAATCTAATCAAAGCCATCGTTATATGGTTCCATAAATCAGACTGATGACTAGCAAAGTTTCTAAATTAATAACCCTAGTTAGTTTATTAAATTATTTAACATGAATTGATCATCAAATCATCCTGATCATGGCATCATTGCCGGGTCCGGTCCCCACCCACGAAATAGGAATTTTAGTTTGCTTTTCAATGAACTCTAAATAACTCAAAGCCTATTTAGGTAGATCTTCCTTCTTTCTGATCTTGGAAGTGTCCTTGTTCCAACCTTTCAAAGTTTCGTACACAACCTCTACTTCCTTGAAATCAATGAGTGAAGCAGGCACTACATGAATGGATTTACCTCTCAGCTTGTATTCAACAGCAACCTTTATCTCTGTGAGGTTGTCCAAGATATCAAGCTTGGTAATGTTGATGGAATCATATCCATTAACTAAGTGAGTGTATCTCACTAAATTTAAATCCAGCCACCCGCACCTTCTTGGTCTTCCTGTAGTTGTTCCAAACTCATGACCGCGCTTTCTCATTGTTTCACCTGTGTTATCGAATAATTAGGTTGGGAAAGGTCCTTCTCCCACTCTTGTAGTGTATGCTTTCACGACACCAATTGCAGTTTATATTTTTCTTGGCTCCATACCCAAACCAGTGCTAAAACCACCGATTGAAGTCGATGAAGAGGTGACGTATGGATAAGTACCCAGGTCAATATCTAATAGACATGCGTTGGCGCCTTCAGCAAGGATCCTCTTTTTGCTATCGTAAGCCTTGTTGATCCATTAAACACCATCTATGATCATTTCATCCTTTAACAATCTTTCTCTATGCTCTTTGAATTGTTTCAATTATTCAGCCGAATTGACTTATGAATCAGGATAGAAGCTTTTCATTTTATTGTATTTGGCTTAAAAGTCTTCCCAAACTTTGAGATCGCCTACTCTCAGACCAAACCTTTGGATCTTTGCAGAGTATGTAGGTCCAATTCCTTTTTTGGTGGTCCCTAATCCTTGCTTTTTCTCAAAAGCAGCATCTTGGGCTATTTGATACTGAGTGATAAGATGAGCTCGATCTGAAACCAGCATTCTTCCTTTATAATTGATTTTATTCTTGTCGAGCACAGAAAGTTCTTTGAAAAGTCCTCCCAAGTTCACAACACATCCATTTCCCAATAAGTTGTAAGTCTTCTCACTTAAAATTCCACAAGGAACCAAGTGAAATGGGAATTTCACACCGTTTCTGACAACAGTATGACCAGCATTATCACCGCCGTTAAATCTTGCAGCAATATCGTACTTATCAGAAAGTAAGTCAACCAGTTTACCCTTTCCTTCATCTCCCCATTGAGCTCCAAGCACTATTGCAAGTCTGGAGTTCAATCCAGTTAAGCATCTTTGAACAGCCATCGACAAATCTTGGATTTGATAGCGAACTTTATGATTATATGAAGTCTAAAAAAGACATGAAGTGTCGAATAATGAAAACCGATCGTCCGTCAACAATATGGATAGAATTTATCAATATAAATCTTTCAACCCTTGAATTTTGATGCCTGAAGCCTGCAATATTTCCTTCACTGTCAGTCTTGCAAGAGCATATCGATTTGTGATGGCTTCAAGCTGTTTTAAATTTTTGCCCACATGTTCCATCGTGGCTTCCAATTACTGTTTCAATTGAATAAATTAATAGTTATCCCTTAAATTGGATATTTCTCGACAGTACTCATCATATTTGATTTATTTTCTTTCCAGTTGGAGCGGCAACGACTATATTTTTTTTTCTACATTTTTATAGAAAAATTAATGCCCGTACATTAAATAGTATTTTTCGCTAATTATGTATAAATTGGTGCCATTAAAATTAAGCCCTTTAGCCAGTTTACTTAGATTACCTATCTTCAACTTTTTAGGGTATTTTTCAAGGTGTTGGTATTGTTTTATTCTTTGTGAGAAGTGCACATATATGTAGTCTTTCATTTTTATCATCTACGAGTAAGAGAGAGTCTGATCTGTGCTTGAGAAATAGTAAATCTCAGGGCATGCGAGATCCTAAAATATTGGCTCGAATAACTGGAAAAGTAAATCTTCAAATATCATTTCTTGAATTTCTTAATTGAATATGAAAACAAATCCCTCTTATTACTTGGAAGCAAACGATCGAAATTTTAAAATATTCAACACTTCCCTATGTTCTAGTTCTTCATTAGTTATTTATCGCCGTCTGTCCATGTGACAGTTCAAATTTATAATATTTTTTGGTTTAACTTAGTTAGTAAATTCCCTTTAAATAGGCAAATAATAATAATTCAAAATAGTATCAAAGCAATTAATTTGATGAACAGGCAGTTGTGTGAAATAAAATTATTAAAACCGTCTAATTATTATAATATAAGAAATTACAATGAGGGCTTTAATGAAAGGCAACGCCGCTCAATACTTTACTAAAAAGCAAAAATAAATAATTGACCCTGAAAAAGTGCTCAACTAAATCGAAGATAAAATAATAGCAAATTCCATCGGAATAGATGTAGCATAAATAGATCAGTACAGTGGATTTTTCGAACAAGTGCACAAACTGAAGCTGCCTAAAAATTATCGACGATACTTAGGTCCTGATAAAAATGTCATATATTACGTTAATGAGCTGACAGGTGATTAAGATATTGTTCATCCCAGCATCGATATCATAAAAACTGCATTTTACCAAATACTAAACGATGCAGATTCAGCTCATACCTTCGGTGTTAAAGCAAGCAGACTATTGCCATTTGTAGAGTAGAAAATGATCAAACAGTGTATCGGTCTCAGTTCCAAAAGAAGATAAGCTGAGAAAACGAATTTACAAAGAGATGAAAATGGCAAAATTGTGATGAGTAAAGTTGCTAGACTTAAGCCTGATATGAAAGCACTAATCAGTACCAGAAGCTATATGCTCAGATCACTTGTTTAAAAAGTTTATACAAAGAAAGAGCTATGGGGTAGAGGTAAGAGAGCAAGCGTATATGCTACTATATTAGCTGAGAACAGCTCGAAGAAAAATTAATAAGGTGAATAATAATAATAGAGTGAAGGAAGTCTTGAGTTCTACTAAAGTATTTATCAATAGTCTAAAAAATTTTATTAAAAACATTTTGGTGACCTTCGATTTATACCTGATGAACTTAAAAAGACTAAACCATACTTTAAAAGCACTCCCGAATCAGTTATGCGAAATTTAGCCATCCTAAATATTGAGAAGAGTAGGATGTAATTATACTGGCTTGCAAGATTACTTTAGTGCTTACCTTTACCTCCTAATTGGTCTGTTAAAATCGGTGATGCTTTTGACAAATTCATTTATTAACCAATGAAATTACAGTTTGATTTACACCCTAGCTATATCTACATTTTGGAACAGTTAAATGACTTCAAAGCAGCATATTTAGAAATGGACATCATTCACCAAAATTACTACAATAACATGAAATAAATGGAATTCTTTGATTTTTTCGAACGTCCATACAATGTTGATATATACGCTTATGTGCAAAATGCTAACAATTTACCCATGACTAAGAAAAAAGCGATCAAAAGATCAGACTAACTGGGTAAAAATGATTGGATGGCTATTGAAGGAGTTAAGAATTCTAATTTACCTGTTGAAAATGCTGTTTTAATTTAAGATATTTTAGCATATTGGGGATCACTTAACTGCAGAGAAGATAACTACATTCCTGCTATAAGTCCATTCGGGTAGGTCGTGTGGTCGAGCAACATCAATCAGAAAACAATAAATTTTTGTCCACATGCAAGCATTTTATCAGTTTTGATGGAGTAAAAAAATCTATACATGTCTTAAATTAAATAAACCGATCTCAAAATATTTAACTAGCACGATACCTCTTTCTTTAAAGATTTGGTGTCTACTGGGTTACCTGAGGAAAGATAGAAGTTTTTGCAGCACTACATCAGACACGATCCAAAACCACTGTCACAACCGTATACTGTTCCAAATGAATTCAAGTAGCATGAATTTTATAATCAAATATTCATAAGTCCATTCAATTTGTAGGCAGGGATAGATTTTGGAAGTCCTGAACCTCCAATTTGGATTCAAATTTTGCGTGCTAAACGTACAAATGATTCTATTTAGAAAACACTGACCTTAATTTAGGATTATTAAGCAAATACCCTTAAAAATTTGAGAAAGTCAAACAATAATTCAGTTAATACGCTCTTTAAATTATAAAAAAGCATGAGCCAAATCGTTATGACGACATAGTGCAAATTATTTCAGAATTGAACACTCCTGCAGAACTGTCAAAATTTATAAATCACATCAATGATGTGTAAGGAAGAGAGGAGAGAAAAAGATTAGCGGCCATCGGACAAGCAGATGAAGAGGAAGAAGATAGTATGGGATCGTCAATCTCGCAAATATAGGTTGAAGAACAAGAATAAGACGAAAGCTCAGAAGATGATCTCGTTGATGTTGATGTTGCTGAAAGTTCAGACAGTGGCAAAGATAAGCGGGAAGATTCAGACCAACAAAGCAGTCATTCAGTTGAAAGCCATAAATAAAAACCAATCGAATAACTATCTTAATAATCCTAAACTTCATAGAGGCCTCCCTAAATATATCCAGGAGTCATTTACTCTAAAGATCGAAGAATTTAAGCATTGAATGACTAACAGTTAAACTAAAAGCTTTCAGCGATAAAAAAGTAGAAGCTATTGAAGCACAAGTACAGTCGATCTAACATCAAAGATTATGTATAGAAAATATCAAGCTAAATATTCAAAGAGCAAACGACCAACAGTCGAGGGAAATAACTCCTGAATAGAAAGAGAAATATGCTAATTAGTCGATTTTAATCTTAGCACGGGCCTTATAAAATTAGTCCTAATAAGATCAGACACGCTAAAAATGAAAGCAGGGAGAATTTAGTCTTTACTGCTCAGAATAGAAATAATATTTCTGAAACTTTTGAACCATTTAAGAGTTAAGCTTCTATTTTAGGTAACTCATAAATTGATGATTAAATTAGGCGATATCAAGCACAGAATTTGTTAAAATCTTAACCTCATGCGGAATAAAAATAGCAGAAAAATGTTGATGAAACAAAATAAACTATTGAACTACAGCCAATCAAAAGAATAAAGCCAGATATAAAATAAGACCCTCGTTTGAGACATATTTCAATGTTTGATGACTCACAATAGTTTCGTAAAACATTCAGACAAAGTATAAGCCCAACAAAAATGCAAACGATAAAAAAATAAGTAATAAACACTCTCAAAAAAGGTAATAAAGAAAAACTTTAAGACACAGCAGCGAGTAGTAAATTCAACCCATAATCATCACTATCAAGTCTGCAAAAACAATCAAAAATAATGTAAACAAATAAACTGTTTCAATAAACAATGAAATAGCGCATGCTAGAAAAGAAACTTGGCGAATAATAGGATATTGCTAAAAATTACCAAAGTTCCAACCTACGTAAGTCTCATTCAGTGCTAAGCATGAGCAGTAGTACAATTAGCCCTACGAAACTTGCACCTAAGTTTAACAGGGTCTGTCTTGGAAATACTGCAACATCTTTACTTAGCAGTTAGCCTCTTACTAGAAAAGGAGATTTAATCGTTCTAGAGGCTCGTAAGACCCTACTGTCAAAGGGTAGAGGCCTGTAGACTATAATATCTAAAAAATATTGATTTTCATATACTAAAACTTAACATATACTAACTCATTGAGAATGTATATCCCGTTAATCCCTACTAAATATTATAGTATATAGTTATATATTCGAACAGATGGGCAACATCTGCTCTGAGCTTCATCAAAATGAACCTACTCACAAACAGATAGCCAAAAACAACAGCACAATGGCATAATTCGAGATCAATAAGACTAAAGTGCAACTTATACACGGTACTATTAATAATTCAAGCAGGGTCATATCGCTATCATCAAGCTGACCTTCTGCTCGTCTTCGCGCAACTCGAGGACTTTGAGTACTGCTCTGAAATAAAAGACTACGCGCTTAATTATCTGGAACTTATTTAAACTGCGGCAACCAGCACTAGTACTCGATCTGCTATCATAGAGCCCGTGATCCACGTCCATACTAATCGCAGCTGTCCCTATAAACTGTTTTCAGTTGCCATATTACCTGCCTATAACAGTCAACAGGCATAGCAATACTATAAGGATTTTTAGCAAACAATTAGTATGATTTTGCAGTCGACATCATAATTGACTTTACAGATCTGCACAACTTCGTAAAACGGTAAGGGAGTCCCCAACCAAACTCTCATTTCTCTGTTCATTAAGTATTTACTAACATATCAACGTTCCACGAAAATTTATCTCATTTCGAAAGAGATCAGATTGCTCAATATGGTGCGTTATTAAATGGCTAAACTAGGAGTTTACGTGCCAGTATCCAAGGCTGAACAAAATGATGGAGATTAATGATGAATAATAATATGATAGTTGTCTAATTTTGCATTTCTCACTTGTATTAAACAAACATATGTATTGAAAAATAACAGTCATAAAATTTTACGTATAAACTTGCTAGAGCTGCCACTACCAAGGAAGGGTTTGCCTTTGCACGTTGAATTACGCTTTGTATTTACATCATAATTTTTGAACAATGTTTGTATTTCCTGTGTTCGCAATAGCATAACCGCTTCCTAGTTGATTTAACTGGGAACCGTGCTTTCCATTTATCGCTGGTACTCTCGACTCTAACAAACTACTCCTGGCACGAAAGGTGGAATCACTTGTCTCTTGCTCATCTTCATCCAATTTACAGATTTGAGCCAAGGATGATTCTTTATTTCGTCGATCCCATTGAAACCAAGTCGGCTCTCTTTGTTTCTTTTGAGAAGCCGATTGACGAAATCGACACAAGATGGACTCCATCCTGAAGGAAGCTCTTTTTCAACGATTCTTGCTTGATGTGCTAATATTTTTTATCGGATTTATTTCCTTGAATCACCAACGTAAGGTCTCTAAATTAAATTAAAGTATTACAGTTCCAAAAATGAGCTAATAAATGATAACGCCTAGGGCAAAATAATCTGCTTAGAACGAATGGTTCATTCTGCAAATTACTTAAGGCGCCATATACCCAGGAGTACCGCTTGTCTATTCCGAATTATCTTACTTTCTTTTGCGTGCGACACCAAAATCAGTGATTCTTGCATATCCGTTCTATTCAAATACAATATTTTCAGGTTTGAGGTCTCTATGAATAACGTTGTTCAAATGAATATATTCCAAAGCCAGTACAATACAACTTACAATAAATTCTACATGATAAAAATGGTTACTTGTCTGCTCTTCATCGAAATACTAGTAAAAACACATGTGATAGCGAAGATCACCTCCACGTAGATATTACATTACTAAGTAAAGATTGTCTCGGTCTTGAAAGTTTTGGCATGAGTTTATGATAAATGGGCTTTGCAGTTCGTCTAACAGTTACTTTTAATTCATGATGCTGTTGACACTTTTCTTTGAAATTACTCTAAATATAATTTTTTGTACTTAGCTTTTGACATTTCTTTCATCGCAAAAATAGCACCTGACTTTTTCTCTTACACTTTCCACACTCTGCCGAAGCCACCAGAGCCAATTTGAAACAAAAACCAATAATCGTTTCTTGATTTTATTTCAGCCAGCTATTGATCATAATCAAAGGGCGTAATAGTTTCTGAAGTCTTCTTGCTGTGAAAGGCCGAACCATATATATTTTACTTCGATTGTTTGCGTATTTTAGATGAAGGAGTCGCAGTTGGCGATTTAGTCGGAAATTTTGATAATGTGTTGCTTGTATTTCCAGATATACTAGCTTTTGTGCTGATGAACCCTCCAGTAAGCTTGAATAGAAAGTCGTTGCCAGTCGAAATACCCAGCTTCTGATTTTTGCTATTATTCAAAGAGCTTTTCTTTTTCTTGGATTCTGCTCTTTTCTTAATCATAAAGCAATTTCTGTGGATATAGAAATATAAGACCCTTTCCAAATTAATTTCCAATTTACATATTTTATTCACTCAATAACATAAATCTTTTATTTTTAAACAATTCTTTCAAAGTAGTGTTCACTTAAGTATTATAAATACAAAAAATATTATTGTGCTAGGCAGATTCATAAAGCAAATATTTTAGCTGAATAGTAACAGCTGCTGAACGATTCCAGGTGGTAAATAAATAATAATATGAATCATTAACTCTGAGGAGATAGATCTGAAAAGTAGCGCCAGATGGGCACAACAATATTAATCGGGTTCATCATTGGCAAATAAAAGCCCATATATTGTTGCTCCTAGTTTTATTGAACAGGCTGTTGCTGAGTATCCATTTAATGGGTTTTTGAGCGCTTCTTAATTGGTACATTTTGCTCGTCATCTCGAAACTGTACTTTTTACTTACTCTTTGACTTAGACTTTGGCCTTTCTCTTTTATTAGCCTCGGCCGGATTCTTTTTTTTCGATTTACGAAGCTTAGACTATCTTGATTTGTCGATTTCGCTCTTGATTAAGTCAACCATGATTTCGTTATTTTAATTTTTGCTGATTTCGTTTATTTTTTCCATGTCGACTTAGAAATTGATTTTGTTAAGAATTACCTGCAGATATCCCTTCACTCTTCTAAAACCTACATTAGGTGATGTTCATACTTTTTTTGCCCTAGTAAATTTACACTAATAATTTTGACGGTAAAGCAGTCGAATTTATGTTAACTTTTCGGTTGAAGTCTTTTTCCACTGCCCCGATAATAAGACGAATCAAGCTTCGCAGTGTCGAATAAAACTTGTTCTTAAGAAGGTTTTGAGTTCTGAGTTAAGCCAAAAGGATACCTGCCTGGGATGAGAGACTCGAATACACTCCATAAAGGTCCATACTAGTTGTAGTAGTCAAAGATGCTACGAAGCTAATGAACAGTTAATTTATCTTTCTTGAGGTCAGGGTTCAATTTATTTATGAATCTAAGTCGAAAACTCCTGTACCTTTCGCGGCAGGATATCTCATTTTTATTGATTCCACGCTATAAGAATTTTTAGGAAATATATTTCCATTTTTGAAAGCAGTCCACCGAGTCATAAAGTTATAGCAATAGTTTGTCTTCCTTTATTAATATAATTTTACCTAGTCTGTCCAGCTCGTTGATTTCTTCATTTTTAACATTATATAAAATGGATAAATTGAACTACAAATGCTAGTGAACTAAATTTCACAATTCCTCCCTACTTCCACTCAGACTCCCTCATCAAGATGAAGACTTTGCAGCTCGATCAATTTTTTTCTTTAAAAAATAAAAACTAAAAATTTGAAACCCCTACAAAAATACATGTAGAGTTAAAGCGCAATCGCACGTTATTAGAAAATCTAACTGATTTATCACTGTTTTAGACATATATTGTTCATTTGCTTCATTTATTGAGCATGTTCAAACTTCTATTTCAATAAATCTAATAGAAAACTCGATGTAAATCCTCTTTTTCTAGACACCTTGACATCAATAACAAAAATGATATACCAGTTTTACAAAGTTACATCCTAAATTAACGAAACTGAAAACTAAAAATTTTCGAAAAGTAAAAAATATGCTGGATAAAAAAATTATCAATTTCACGAACATGCGTGGAAATAATCGAAATGGGTTGGAAGCTGGAGATAATAATAAAAATTCTAGGAAATGATTTTTACCTGTTGGATAACCTTAGATTGTAATGAAATTACCCAAAAAAATATGAATCTTTAATTAAGCGAAAATATAGTGTCCACATTAAAAAATATATGCTTTGGTCGATAGATCTATGCTTCCAGGTCAGAACTGCCGGTTTTCAAGAATATTCGTTTTCAGCAAGGCCTCCTATGAAAAATTATTGTGATCATATCAAATTTTATTTTGAGTACATACTTCACCGTTCTCATCAGTTAACTTCCTTAAAGCATGTAACCTATACGTTATTAACTTGCGACTTGGTGCCATATTTCCTGAATTTTAAAAATTAATCGTGTTACATTTTCGTCGAGTTACAGTTACAGTTAACGAAGTATTAATATTTATTATCATAGTTTTAGCTTAGTTAGTCTATGATTAATCCTTGTATGGCATTTGTTTTGATATATTGTTTAAGAATAGATTTAAATTTGGACATTGATGGATCGAATTCGGGAAGATTACAAGAAACTACAACAGCGCTTCGAAACTGAAAAATTATAGATATAAAACCTTGGCTAACTGTTTATTAAGTTCAAAAACTTGAAAGATTACGAGCAGGAATACGATCGCAATCAAGAACTCAAGAAATAGCTTGACTACTGGTCAAAGGGTGAGAAAACACTTAGATAACAAGAGTTATAGTAAAAGATAGCTATGCTGACATATAGAATCACTCAAGCGCACTGGGCAAGCAATAAGTCGCCTTGAATGTCATTCTCTATCAGCGGGAATAATGCTTATTTTAAAATCGGTACTTAATGATAAGTTTAAAAATTTATTTAAATTGCTAATGAATACGAAGTAATTACTAAGAATTAAACTTCAAGTGAGTTTCATTTTATGTCACATCCTTTTGCCTAAATATATTAATATTAATAGCTACCTAAATAAATACACTTTAAAGATTGTTAAGCTAAATAAAGAAGTTGGATCCATATGACTGTAAATTCTGAATATGAAAGACATCATAAATGCTAGTTAACAAATTTGGTTCTTTTTGTGATTTTATTGACGTATAATTATTATTATATCGTAATGATTTCGAGGCAAATGGAATACAACCCTTATTCAAATCAGAGACCATCTATAAATTACGGCGATAGTAGAGGATATGGGTCAGACTCAATTTCATTCCCTTCGATTAATCCATATAGTTTCTCAAGCCCGCAAATAAATCCATATTCTTATCAGTATCAGCCTGAACCAAAATATCAACAGGTGCCAAATCAACAGACTGAGAACTTACGAAAAATAAAAAATTCTCAAACTCTATAAAATAAGAGCTTTTTAGATGGCTTCGATAACAATAACTCAGCTTTGCTAAATCAATAAAAATCACACGCTCGCAATATCAAAGGTAGACTTTTCAATGAAGACCCTAACCTATAGAAAGCGAAAGTTTAAAAACAAAGTTCATATCGAGATTAGTTGCAAAGGCAAATTGAAGAAACTAGGAGAAGAAAGCAAGAAGAAAAAGATAAAATTTAAAAATAATAAATGGAGAGAGAGCGTAAGTTTTATGAAGAGTTTAAAATACAGGCACAAGTCAAAGACAATAAGGATACTAAAGAGGGCAAAAAAGACGATAACGGATATTTTATGGCTCGTACGTTACAAAAATTAAGAAAAGGTAAAAGCGACAATGACAACACTAAAAAATAAGTTCAAGAATTAAGTCCAATTCAGAATGCACCAATAAGAGCACGAGGAAAAACTTACCAAAATAGAAGCTCACTTGACAATTGGGGAGGTGGTGACGCTTTGTAACAAAATACTTAATTGGCCCATAAGGACAGTAATCATTAAGACCAAGCTCCCTCACCAAAAAGAGCTTAGTATAGACTATCAAAGATTGAAGAAGATATTTTAAGAGAAAGATCTAATGAGGAAGAAAGACTTTCAAAATTATTATTATTTCAGCAAAGAGTATTACAGAAAATAAGTGATATTAAAACAGAAATCAGGAAAACCTCATTCGATTTAGACGTAGACAAAGAGCTGCAGCGTGTTAGAAATAATCTAAGATCAAAGCCAATTCCCTTTGATGACGAACTTTTCAAGTCCAATGTTAAAAAGAGCAATTTCGATACAAATCATTACTACTCACTTCCCAGAAGATAAATACGTGCACCAGTTACTCGCTATTCGGTAAAGCTTCGAGACATTAGCTCACCGATTAACGAGTCACCTCAAAGAACAATAAAATCAGAGCTGAGCTAGGTCTTCAACGACAAAAATAAAATGAGTAAAATTAGTCAATAAAACTAATAGAATTTAGAAGAATCATTAAAATGATGATCGAACTTTTTCTTATCTTTATAACAAGCACCCTTATATTTATTCTTGTTCTTTTTTCACTGATTCAGGCAATCAAGATGTGCACTTAGATAATAATCATCCTTTGAAAATAGAATTTTATTTTTTATTTTTTTGTTTGGTTATTTTAGAATTAAGTGAAGATTTGATGTTCTATTTTATTGTTTTATAGAATATCGAAGCAACATCGTAAATGATCACACCCAAAATTAAGAAAGTAAACGAAGATTACAAGTTCGTAAAGGAAGTAAACATAGAGTTAATTCAGCTGGGCAGAGGCTCGAGTGGAATTTGTTTCAAAACTGCACTAAGATCGAACCCATAAACTCAAAGATGCATCAAAAGAATCAAAAAATAAAGTCTTGAAAGAAATGAATTACCGAAGTAGGTAGCGATATTGGACCAGCTGGCTCATCCCGATATTATAGACTTTACGATGTTTACGAAGATGATAAAGCGTATTATTTGGTCACCGATGCCAAGCAAATATTTATTCAAATTGTTTCGGCAGTGAAATATTGCCATTCCAAAAAAATCGCTCATCGAGATCTGAAACCTGAGAATTTCCTGATTGTTAAAAACAGTGGAAGTGAACAGAATCCAAAATTAAAGCTCATTGATTTCGATCTTTCTTTTCAGTGGTCGAACAACATGATGCAGTAAATTTTAAACGCGTAAGGTCGACGAATAATTGGAACAGTAATAATTTTAATATTTAGCCATATTACATAGCACCCGAAGTTTTAAGTGGAAAATATGATGCCAGATGCGATATTTGGTCAATGGGTGTTATATTGTTCATCTTAGTAACAGGTTCTCCTCCTTTTGGTGGAAATACTCCTCAATAAATATTCAAACAAATATAAAAAATGAACATCGATTATGGCAGTAATAAATGCTTTAACTTAGTTGAAGAAATGTAAGAGGTGAGCTTGTTACTTAAAGATCTGATAAATAAAATGTTGTCTCCAGTATAAAAACGTATAAGTATTGATCAGATAATAAATCATCCATGGATGCGTATCGAATCGAAGAAGACTAAATTACAGATAGATTATGGTTCGATGATATAGTTCTCAAAATTCTCCAAGCTTAAGCAAATCACAGCGAACTACTTATCCATGCAAATGACAGCTAATGAGTTGAAGCAACATGAATAACTATTTCGCCTTTTGGATCAAAATAATGATGGTTTTCTTTCTGTTGAATAGTTGAGGGTAGGTATATCGGAACAAAAAGGTAACAAAAGTAGTGAATTCGCTGTACTGCTTGATTTTGTTGAAGTAGACAGTAACGGATTGATGAACTATAATGATTTTCTAGCCAGTTTTGTGACTGAGAAGACAATAAAGTGTCGAGAAAATTTGAGGTATGTTTATGATAGAATTGATACAAACTCCGATGGTGTTATCAGTCCTGAAGAACTATAAGCTGCATTGAAGAGACATGGACTGAAAAAGAAACCATTCAAAGCTAGAAACATGAACGAGGACACGAATAAAATCTTCTCAGACACAGACAAAAATCATGACGGAATAATTGACTTCGAGTAATTCGCGTCTACTATAATTAACTAAGTGGAATTGTGAACGCTAAACCTTAAATCTATCTTCCTTGATTATATGTAAAATTGTACAAATTATGAAAGTATTAATAATCAATCAAATATATCTCATTCGTAGTCCATTAAATAACTGCTTTAGTTCTTGAAAACTATATGTTGATTATGTTTATTTTAGTTAATGTTAGAATAATTAGTAGACTAAAGATTTTCGTATTCTGCAAAATTTTGAATATGCATTTTGCTGAATCTTTTATTAAGGAAATCAAAGCCATCGTCAAATTATTCTTTATTTTATTATTATCTGACTCTCGATATTGGCAGAATATCTCCAATTTATATATATTTTGGTTAATTTTAATTTTTCTCAGCAGTCTGATATTCTTGAGCTTCATGCATACTGAAATTGCTATAACATTAGGTATTTTTCTGTTTGAGCACGATAGAATCAAGCACTGTGGGGCAGTACTGTATAATATAATTGCGGTAGTTCTCCCGGTCTATTTTGTATAAATACGCTGCACGCCTGCTCAACTGATTGTTCGGGATGGTCACAGTGTTGGGTTCGATCAAAGTGTACTTCAGTCTCCGCAGTAAGTAAACCAGAGTGTTAGTGGGGTTCCAGTGTACGATCTCAGGCACAGCTACCTCGAAAGTGTAAGGGTTAATGTTCGGGTGAAATATTCTCCGATCGTTGTACACTTTGGGAGACTTAAAGTTCGTACACTATTAGATGAATATGGTTATTAAGAAATCAATGTTTGAGAACAAGCCGACACAAGGGCGCGCACGCACTAGAATCGATACAAAATTGTTCTTCACACATATCTTTGGGCTTATTTCAAATAAACAGTTCTAGTCAGAAATATTAAAACTTTCTTCGCTCAGTTCTTGTGTGATTCTCTTCAATTTTAAGTCCATCATTTTTTATTATTTTTATTTTTGCTTTTGCTTGAGAGCGGCAACTCTGATCATTTATTGAATCTAATTTGTTATATTGAAATTAAAAGAGTCAAAATTGTTTATTTACTGAATACACCTCCCTCTCTATTTTTCTACATTTACATAATTTAATTAAATATTTTTGATACTTTATGTTATACTATACCTTTGTCATGTCTCTTTAA
>APMI01004140.1_pt1 | contig 21797 bp, 21 predicted proteins | sample 667938 | NCBI WGS metagenome assembly APMI01 (sample SAMN01084076, study PRJNA167559) | wastewater metagenome | biome: Wastewater | place: Denmark: Ejby Moelle, Odense | collected 2011-11-28
TGCGGGATGATGCATCCGAACGTGCTGCGTTTCGGTGGCATTGATCCCGAACGTTACACCGGTTTTGCTTTCGGCATGGGGCCGGACCGGCTGACCATGCTGCGGTATGGCGTCAATGACCTGCGCCTGTTCTTCGAAGGCGATCTTCGTTTCCTCGGTCAATTCAGGTAAGCCATGCAATTCTCAGAACTCTGGTTGCGCAGTTTCGTCAGTCCGGCCCTCGATTCGGACGCGCTGGGGCATTTGCTCACCATGGCGGGACTGGAAGTGGAAGAGCAGGGTGGCGTAGCCGCCGCGTTCTCCAAGGTTGTCGTTGCGCAGATTGTGGAGGCGGAGAAGCATCCGAACGCCGACAAGCTGCGTGTCTGCAAGGTAGACGCCGGTCAGGGTGAGCTGCTGCAGATCGTCTGTGGTGCGCCTAACGCCGCCGCCGGTATCAAGATTCCGTGCGCCCTGGTGGGTGCCGATCTTGCCGGTTTCGGCATCAAGGCAGCCAAGCTGCGTGGCGTCGAGTCCTTCGGCATGTTGTGCTCGGCCAAGGAACTCGGTACGTCGGACGAAAGCAGCGGTTTGCTGGTGTTGGCAGACGATGCGCCGATCGGCATGGACGTGCGTGAGTACCTGTCTCTCGATGACACGCTGTTCACCATCAAGCTGACACCGAATCGCGCAGACTGCCTGAGCCTCGTCGGTATCGCCCGTGAAGTCGCAGCGCTGACCGCCAGTCCGTTGTCGCTGCCGGCCTGTGAGCCCGTTGCGGCGACCCATGCCGACATGCGTGTTGTCGTTCTCGACGCGCCGGATGCCTGCCCGCGGTATAGCGGGCGGATCATCCGTGGTGTGGACGCCAAGGCGCCGACACCCGAATGGATGAAGCAGCGCCTGGCCCGCAGTGGTATCCGCGCCATCAGTGCCCTGGTGGATGTGACCAACTACGTGATGCTGGAGCTCGGTCAGCCGCTCCACGCCTTTGACGACGCCAAGCTGAACGGCGCCATCCACGTTCGTTTGCCGAACGCCGGCGAGCAGGTGCTGCTCCTCAACGGTCAGACCATCACGCCGGCGGCCGATACCCTGCTGATCTCCGATGAAACCCGCGCACTGGCCCTGGCCGGCGTCATGGGTGGCGAAGATAGCGGGATCACGCTCGATACAACCGATCTGTTCCTCGAGAGCGCCTTTTTTGCACCTGACGCCATTGCCGGTCGGGCTCGCGCTTACGGCTTCTCGTCGGATGCCTCGTACCGCTTCGAACGGGGTGTGGACTTCGCCCTGGCCGGTCAGGCCATCGAGCGCGCCACGCGGCTGATTCTCGACATTTGTGGTGGTTCGGCTGGTCCCGTGCAGGAAGCGCTGGCAGTCGACAAGCTGCCTGCCCGTGCCCCGATCCGTTTGCGGGCCGCCCGTGTGCGGCGTGTGCTGGGCATTGCGCTGACGGCCGATTGCGTCGCTGACATGTTCAAGCGCCTCAATCTCTCTGTTGCTCGCGACGGAGATGATTTTGTCGTGACGCCGCCGTCCTACCGGTTTGACCTGGAAATCGAGGAAGACCTCATCGAGGAGATCGCCCGTCTTTACGGTTACGACAACATTCCGAGCGTGGCGCCGCGTGGCCCGATCAGCATGCTGCCGCGCCCTGAGGCGAAGCGTGACACGATGTTCATTCGGCGCCTCGTGGCTGGTCGTGAATACCAGGAGGTGATCAACTTCGCCTTTGTCGAAGAGGCCTGGGAGAAGGATTTTTGCGGTAATCAGAATCCGGTGCGTCTGGCCAACCCCATCGCCAGCCAGATGAGCGTGATGCGCTCCAGTCTGATTGGTGGTCTGGTGGCCAACGTGGTGACCAACCGCAAGCGTCAGACCAACCGCGTGCGGGTCTTCGAGATTGGCCGTTGCTTCGCCCGTGATCCTGCGGGCAAGCCGGTGGACGGTTTCCATCAGCCGGTGCGTATCGCTGCGCTGGCGGCGGGCTTTGCGCGTCCGGAGCAGTGGGCCGAAGCGGGTCGCAATATTGACTTTTTCGATGTGAAGGCCGATCTGGAAGCCTTGCTCTTCCCGCGTGTTGCCGAGTTCGAGCGGGCTGCTCATCCTGCGCTGCATCCGGGGCGTTCGGCGCAAGTGTTGCTGGATGGTCGTGCCATCGGCTTCATTGGCGAACTGCATCCGGTGTGGGTGCAGCGCTATGAACTGGGTACAGCGCCGGTGCTCTTCGAGATTGAACTCGATGCCTTGCTTGACACGGTGACGCCGGCTTACCGCGAGGTTTCGCGCTTTCCGGCCGTGACTCGCGATCTGGCTCTGGTGGTTGATCAGCGGGCAGCAGCCGCAGCGCTCCTGAAGGGGCTTCAGGATGTTGCTCCGGCCATCGTCCAGCGCATCGAATTGTTCGATCAGTACCAGGGCAAAGGTGTCGAGCCGAACCGGAAAAGCCTTGCTTTCCGCGTAGTTATGCAAGAAACTCAGCGGACTCTGGAGGATGCTGAAGTGGATGCCGCGATGACTGCCCTGACCCGCCACGCCGAGCAATATCTCGACGCGAAGCTGAGGGCCTGATTCATCATGAGCATGACACTGACAAAGGCTGAGCTCGCCGACATGCTGTTTGAGCAGGTGGGCCTGAACAAGCGCGAAGCCAAGGATATGGTGGAGTGCTTTTTCGAGGAAATCCGCATAGCCCTCGAACGTGGAGATTGCGTGAAGCTTTCAGGCTTCGGCAATTTCCAGCTGCGGGAAAAGCCTCAGCGCCCTGGTCGCAATCCCAAGACCGGAGAAGAGATTCCGATTACTGCCCGGCGTGTGGTGACGTTTCACGCCAGTCAGAAGCTCAAGGCCAATGTGGAGCAGCTGAGCGATGTTGCAAAATGAAGTCGAGGCGGTTGTAGAACTGCCACCCATACCTGCCAAACGTTACTTCACCATCGGTGAAGTAAGTGAGCTGTGCGGTGTGAAGCCCCATGTATTGCGTTACTGGGAGCAGGAGTTCACCCAGTTGCGTCCTGTCAAGCGGGGGGGCAATCGGCGCTATTACCAGCATCACGAGGTTTTGCTGATCCGCCGTATTCGCGAGCTGCTTTACCAGGATGGTTTCACCATTTCCGGCGCGCGCAATCGTCTCGATGATGTCGCGGCGCGCAAGCGGGAAGATGTTGAGGAGTCTGCCGGTCTGCGGGAGCAGTTGGTTGCCATCCGGGGCGAAATCAAGTCGATTCTGAGTGATCTGCAGAGCTGAGCGACGCGGATAGTTTTCCGCGTTCTCCCCAATCACAGGCGGTGCCGGGTTCGGGCCGCCTTTATTTTTGAGTGATTCCTCATGACTTATTGTGTCAGCATGCTGCTCGACGCCGGGATGGTGTTCCTGTCGGATTCTCGTACCAATGCCGGTGTTGATCACATCAATACTTTCCGGAAGATGAGCATCTTCCAGCGCCCCGGTGAGCGGGTGATGGTCTTGATGGGTTCAGGGAATCTGGCGATCACCCAGCAACTCGTTTCCATGCTTCGGGAGGCCATGGCTGCGCAGGACGGGCGGGAGAACCTGTGGTCGGTGCCGAACATGTTCGAAGCGGCGCGTCACCTGGGTGAAACCTTGCGGGAAGTGCATCGGCGTGATGCGGAGGCGCTGCAGAATTTCGGTATCGACTTTACCGCGGCGTTGATTCTCGGTGGGCAGATCGGCAAGGAACAGCCGCGCCTGTTCCATATCTACGCGGCCGGCAATTTCATTGAAGCCACGCCCGATACACCGTACTTCCAGATCGGCGAGTCAAAGTATGGCAAGCCGATCATCGACCGGGTGGTGAAGCGTCATACCAGCCTGGATGAGGCAGCCAAGCTGGCGCTGATCTCCATGGACTCGACGATTCGTTCCAACCTGTCAGTGGGCGTGCCGCTGGATCTGGCCATTCTGCGGACGGACGAGCTGAAAGTCTCCACACACCTCAGCATCGACGCGAAGAACGACTACTTCGCGATGATCCGCAATCGCTGGAGCGAGGCCCTCGGCCACGCCTTTGACGAGCTGCCCAACCCCGACTGGATCGACAAGGGCGAGCAGCGCGGCTGACACCTACCAGCCCTGCACCAGGCGTTTGGCCTGCTCGCATTCCGTGCGGAACTGCAGGAACTGGTGCAGGCGTTTTTCGGCAATCTTGCCGCTTGCTGCGGCTTCTCTCAGCGCGCAACCCGGTTCGGCATCGTGCCGACAGTCGCGGAAGCGGCATTGGCCCACGTAAGGGCGAAATTCGCGGAAGCTCGATTCAAGCTCTTCTGGACTGAGGTGCACGAGGCCGAAAGTCTGCATCCCCGGGCTGTCGATGATGCCGCCGCCTTCGGGCAGCGGATACAGGCGGGCGAAGGTGGTGGTGTGCTTGCCGGTGTCGAGGACTTCCGAGATTTCCCGCGTTTCGGCCCGCGCCTCCGGGATCAGTGCATTCGTGAGTGTCGACTTGCCCATCCCAGATTGTCCGACCAGCAGGCTGGTTTCGCCTATCAGGCGGGCGCGCAGCTTGTCCACGTTTTCCATCGCCGACAGTTCGAGCACCTCGTAGCCGAGCACCGTGAACGGCGCGAGCTGCGCGCGGGCGCCTGCCAGACCGGCGGTGACGTCGGTCTTGTTAAGCACGATCAGGGCCTTCTGGTTCTGGCTTTCCACTGCGCAGAGGCAGCGTGAGATGAATTCATCGCTGAAGCTGGGCTCAGTAGCCACCACCATCACTACCTGGGTCGCGTTGGCGGCGATCAATTTCTGTCGCCAGGCGTCGGAACGGTAAAGCAGACTCGTCCGTTCGAGCAGCTTGTCGATAACACCCTGACCGGGGCCGGTGACGGCAATCTGAACCCGGTCGCCACAGGCGAACAGGCTTTTCTTGCCACGGGGTACGCACAGCAGGGTCTCGCCTGCGTCGGTGCGTACTTCGTATTGCCGGCCGAAGGCGGCCGTGAGGGTGCCGAAAATTTTCATCGTGTAGCGGCCAGCAAGTGGGCAATGCGGATCGCCGCGGGCGGATGCGAGTCATACACGCTGGAGTAGAGCGGGTCTGGCGTGAGGGTTGAGGCGTTGTCCCGGTATAGCTTGACGAGGGCACTCACCAGCTCGCCGGGCGGGGCCTGGCGGGCTGCGTAGGCGTCGGCCTGGAACTCGTGCTGGCGCGACCACATGCTCATTAGCGGCGTCAGCGGGAAAGTGAATACTGGCAGGGCGAGGGCGAACAGGACCAGGGTTGGTGCGGTGCCGGAAGCGCTCATGCCCAGCCCGTCGAAGAACCAGACCTGCCCGGCCAGATGGCCAAGGAGGGCGAAGAACAGCAGGCTAGCGGTGCTGATTACCGCCAGGCGCTTCCACAGATGGTGGTGGTGGTAATGGCCGAGTTCATGGGCCAGCACGGCTTCGACTTCTGCCGGTTCGAGTTTTTCGAGGAGCGTGTCGAAGAAAACGATCCGCTTGGCGGCGCCAAAGCCAGTGAAATAGGCGTTGCCGTGCGCCGAGCGCTTCGAGCCGTCCATTACGAAGAGGCCCGACAGCCGGAAGCCGCAACGAGTCATCAGGCCCTCGATGCGGTTCTTTAGCGGGCCGTCTTCGAGCGGCTTGAACTTGTTGAACAGGGGCGCGATGAAAGTCGGGTAAACCAGCAACACCAGCAGGTTGAAGACCAGCCAGAAGCACCACACATAAAGCCACCACAGATTGCCCATGGCGCCCATCAGCCACAGCACGCAGGCGATCAGCGGCAGTCCGATGGCTGCCGACAGCAGAATGCTCTTGAGGGTATCGGTGATGAACAGGGCCGGGCTCAGGCGGTTGAAGCCGAAGCGCGCTTCGAGGCCGAAGCTGCGGTAGATCGTGAGGGGCAGATCGACGATCCACGAGACGGCGGCCACCGTCGCGATGAAGGTGACGCCATGGAGCAGGCTGCCCGGCTCGACCAGGCGGGCGCTAAGGTCGTACAGGCTCTGCAGTACGCCGCCAACAGTCAGGGTCAGTAGCAGGGTGGCTGACAGCAGCATGTCGAACATGCCTGTCCTGACTCGCGCGACGGTGTAGTCGGCGGCCTTCTGGTGTGATTCGAGCGAGATGTTTTCGGCGAAGGCTGGCGGTACCGCAGTCCGGTTGGCTGCCACGTGCTGCATGTGGCGACGGGCCAGCCACAGACGGGTCAGCAGGCCGGCACACAGTGCAATGAGAAAGAGGGCGGAGAAACTGCTGGATGTCATCGGAAATTCGGGGGAAGAAACGGGGAAACGGAAGGAAGAAGTGACGGGGCGCGGCAAGCGCGTAAAATCGCGCCTTTACCGAAAAGCGAACCGATTATGGCACAGGACCAGAATCACCTCATCTGGCTGGACATGGAAATGACCGGCCTCAATCCCGACAGCGATCGCATCATCGAAATCGCCATGGTCGTCACCAACGGCAATCTGGACATCGTGGCCGAAGGCCCGGTGATCGCAGTGCACCAGTCGGATGCCGTGCTTGACGGCATGGATGAGTGGAACAAGAACACCCACGGCCGTTCCGGCCTGATCGAGCGGGTCAAGGCCTCGACTGTCGACGAAGCCGCCGCCGAAGCGATCTACCTGGATTTCATGAAGGAATACATCCCTTCGCGCACGTCCCCGATGTGTGGCAACTCGATCGGTCAGGACCGTCGCTTCATGGCCCGCTACATGCCGAAGCTGGAAGACTGGTTCCACTACCGCAACCTGGACGTTTCCACGCTCAAGGAACTCGCCCGGCGCTGGCGTCCGGATGTGTACAAGGGCCTCGAGAAGAAGGGCGCGCACCAGGCCCTGGCCGATATCCACGAGTCCATTGTGGAATTGCGCTACTACCGGGACAACTTCCTGAAGGTGTAAGTCTGGGTGCGCTGCGAGTGATCGCAGCGCGACCCGCATCGGGCGGTGGGGAGCGTTGCGGTTGAGAATAAGACGAGTGATGGAAGCAGGCGAGGAAGGGAAAATGATGCCGCCAGAGTCGCACAAGAATGGCGACATTCAGGTGCTGCGCGGGATAGCGATCATTTTTGTGCTGCTGCAGCACTACAGGAATCGGCTTCCCACGCCGGAGTTTTATCACGGGATGTTCACCCATTTTGCGTTTTGGGGGGGCGTCGACATCTTCTTTTGTATCTCCGGTTTCGTCATTACTAAGTCGCTCTTTGACAGTTGGGAAGACGTAGGGAGGGGCCGGATATCCCCGCCCGAATGGCGGGCTTTCTGGCTAAGACGTGCAGCCCGGCTGCTACCCGGCGCATGGTTCTGGGCCGTGGTTTCGGTACTTGTGGCGCCAATGCTGAGTTCGGTTGTGGATACGGATCAGGGTGATGTACTGAAGGGGGCTTTTGCCGGCTTGTTTGGTTACGCCAACTACTATTGGTCGTATTGCGTTAGTGCGGGAATGATAGGCAAGGGCTGCGGTTCACCAGACCTCAATGGGGTGTATTGGAGTCTCGCGCTGGAAGAGCAGTTTTATCTGGTTCTATCTGTCTTGCTGCTGTTTGCCAGGTTACGCAGTGTTCTTCTGCTTGGGCTGTTCGTGGCGCTTGTCGTTACCGTGGTTTTTCAAATGCCCGCGTTTTCACTGGCCTGGGTTCTACGGCCGCAGGCCCTCGTGCTCGGCATTGCCATGTATTACCTGACCAGGGTGTTTCCGGCGCTGACGCGGAGTACCGCCAGTGCTGGGCAAGTACTGCGGAGTGTTGTCGTCATCGCGTGTGTGACTGCGGTCGCGGCAGCGCCTGTGATGCTGAAGAGCCTCGCGGTTCCTGCCATGGCGCTTGCGTCAGCCTTGATGCTGCTGGCTGCTGCGTCGGGAGGTGTTTGGTCTGTCTGGCCGGGAGGCAGGCTGCTGGCCTGGATTGGCGAACGTTCTTATTCGATTTATCTGTGTCACTTGATCGTGTTTTTGGCGATTCGCGAAATCACGACCCGAAGCACGGGTATTCCGGCGGAGCAACTGAGGTCAATTGAAAGTTTTGCCTGGGCCTTTCCGGTCGCCTTGGGATGCGCGGTGATCGTAGGCCATTTGTCTTACGATTTACTGGAAAGACCTTTGGCCAGACGCGGACGCACTGCGGCCAGCCGATTGCTGGCGGCTCGCGTTGCGTTGTCGTGATGAAAGGGGCGGGCGCAGCCCCTTTCAGCCTCCCCGCAGCCACTTCCGGCTGCTCTGGGTTTCAAACAGATCCCTTGCCGTGGTGAGGCCCTGAACGCTGGCCCGGGCCAGGGCGACCAGATGGAGCTGGGCAACGGCGAGGGCTTCGAGGAGCGCGTCCCGGTGATCGATGCGGTCGATGCCGAAGGTGCCCAGCCAGGCATCCATGCGGGCCTGGCCGGCAATCCGCTCGGGGTAGAGGCTGGGCATCAGGATCATCAGGTCAATCCATTCAGCTTCAGGCACGCTGCCCAGATTCTGCTCGAATGCCCGTTCCAGGGTGCCCTGGTTGAAGGGGGCGTTGTAGACGACGACCGGCGCCCGACCGATGAATTGCAGCAGGCCGAGCAAGGCGTCCGCCGGCGCACTGCCGAGGGACGCGCGGAACGCGTCACCCGGGTGCAGCAGGCCGCGGTTGATCGCCACGGCGCCCACCGCGAGCAGGCGCTGGCCACCGCCGTCCAGCGGCCCGGTTTCGGTATTGACCACGACATAACGGGTTTCGTAATGGGAGCGCCCCAGGTCCGGGGTGGGCAGGGCGGCGATGCTCTCCAGGCCGGCTTGCTGAGCAGGGCTGAGACCCGGGGCGCTGCCGGGCAGGAGTCGGGAAAGCCAGTTCATATCTGGTAATCCAGCTTGAGGCGGAGTTGGATCTTGCGAGCCTGACGGAAGGCTTCCTTCAGGATGCGTCGGTCGAGTTCATTGAGATCATCCGGCTTGACCCGATTGTCGCCGGACGAACCGTGGTCGGTATCGAGGTGCTGGTGGCGCAGGCGCAGGAGCTGGATGAAGTGGAAGCCGTCGGCCATGGCAGACAGTTCTTCGGCGGGCATGCCGATGCGCGAGCCGCCCTGACGCAGACGCTGGACGGTGCTGGTGGCGTCGACCCCGGTGCGCAGCGACAGCACGCGGGCGGCATCGACGAACAGGCGTGCGCCGTACTTCTTGAGATCGATGGTGCCCGGATGGCGCGAATCGTCATCGGTGATGAAATCGCGGATCTTGCCGAGGGGCGGTGACACATCGAGGGCGTTGGTGGCCATGGCCTTGAGAAAGGCCGGGTTGCCGGCAGTCATCGAGAGCAACCAGTGGCGCAGTTTGTGGGCGAGCTTCTCATCGCCGTAGAGCACCCGGTAATCGAAGAAGATGGTGGCGTTGAGCAGGGCTTCGGGGTGCGGTTCGCGAATCCAGGTGCCGAATTTTTCGCGCCATTCGTCAATGGTCAGGCACAGGTCCGGATTGGAAGCCATGATGTTGCCCGTGCACAAGGGGAAGCCACAGGCGGCCAGATCGTTGTTCACGTCTTTGGCAAATTCCAGCAGGCGCAGTTTGAGCGGTTCCTTGTCAGCCCATTCGGGCAGCACATAGAGAATGCCGTTGTCTTGATCAGTGGATAGTGTCTGTTCGTGACGGCCTTCCGAGCCGAAGGCCAGCCAGGCGTATTCGACCCCGTAGAGGTCGTGGTTCTTCAGGTTGAGTTCGAGGATGCGGCGGGTCAGCGCGTCATTCAAGGCGGAAATGAACTGGGTCAGTTGCTCGGCACCGATACCCTGGGCCAGCAGGTTGAGGGCCAGCTGGCGGATGTCGCGACTGGCGCGCTGCAGGGCCTGGACGTCGGCAGCGCTTTCGATGCCGGAGCGGATCTGGCGCAGGCCGATGCGCTGCAGGGCGAACAGGTCGCGCTCGGAGATCACCCCCTTGAGCTTGTCGTCGGTGTCCACCACCAGAATGTGGCGTACCCCGTGGGTGGCCATCTCGAGGGCTGCGTCGTAGGCGCTGGCGTTGCCGTTGAGGGTGTGCGGCGGGGTGGTCATCACCTCGGCGATGGGGCGGGTGAGGTCGAAGCCCGGCAGCAGGATGCGCTTCAGGATGTCGCTCTGGGTAAGTACGCCGACCGGCTTTTCGTCTTCACCGGCGATGGCCAGGCAGCCGACGCCGAATTCGGCCATCGTCTCGAGGGCGCTGCGCGTGACCATGTCGGGCGCGACGAAGATCGGCGCCTTCTTGACCAGATTGGACAGGGACGTGGTCATTGTCTGCTGCTCGGCAGCACGCTGGGAGAACTGCACCTGCAACTGTTCCCGCGACTGATTGAGCAGGCTGGCGATGTAGCGCGTACAGAACAGCTGGAAGCTCGGGCTGAGTTCCTGCAGCTGCAGGAAGTCGGCGGCGGGGAGCTGGAAGCAATAGCTGTCCTCCACGGCCACGTAGCTGTTGGTGGACGGCCGCTCGGCCGAAATCGAGCCGATCGGGAATCCTTCGCCCGGGCCGAGGGTCAAGGTGGAATATTCTGTGACGGAAATGCTGCCCGTCTGGCGGGCCTGCACCTTGCCGCGGTAAACAATGTAGAAGTAGCGCGGCGGGCCATCTTCGGGCACCAGAATCTCTGCCTCCGCCGGATAGAACGCGGTGGCGAGGCGTTCGCCCAGAAAGTGCAAGGCCTCTGCCTCCATCCGGTCGAAGGGGGCATGGCGACGCAGGAACTCCAGATTGGTGCGAATCAGGGTGTCGGAGGCAGGGTTGTCCATAAGCAGAACTGAAGGCGCAGATCAAACCACCGAATCTACTCCGCCACTGCCCCCGTGTCATGATCTTGCGCAATAAATCGGCCTATTTGATGGTGTTTTATCAAGCTTGGCGTGACGGCTTGCGCAGGCCGGTGCCAAGGCGGCACTCCGTTACAATCCGGCACCCCCAACCCAGGAGTTTTCATGACTGCTTCCCTTTTGCCCGCCCTTGAAATCGTTACCGGCCCCGAACCTACCCATGCCGTAATCTGGATGCACGGTCTGGGTGCCGACGGCCATGATTTCGAGCCCGTTGTCGACGAGTTCGACCAGGATCGCCTGCCACCGACGCGCTTTGTCTTTCCGCATGCGCCGCAGCGTCCGGTGACGATCAACGGCGGTTACGTGATGCGCGCCTGGTATGACATTGTGTCGATGGATTTTTCCGAACGGCGCGAGGATCCGGCCGGTGTGCTGGAGTCGGCGGCGCAGATCGAGGCCCTGATCGCCCGCGAGAACGCCCGCGGTATTCCGGACAGTCACATCGTGCTGGCCGGCTTTTCGCAGGGCGGAGCCATCGCGCTGCACACTGCGCTACGCCACCCGCGGCGGCTGGCCGGCATTCTGGCCATGTCCACTTACCTGCCGCTGGCCGACACCCTGGCCGCTCAGGCCAGCCCGGCCAACCGTGATGTGCCGATCTTCATGGCCCACGGTCGCGGCGACACGGTGATTCCTCACGATTTCGGCAAGCGCTCCGGCGATTTTCTGGTCACCAGCGGCTATCCGCTGGAGTGGCACAGTTATCCGATGGAGCATTCCCTGTGCCTCGAAGAAATCCGCGATATCGAGGACTGGCTGGTCCGGGTGCTGGTGGCTTCTTAGGCTGGCCGGCGCTTGAGCAGGTGGGCGACGATGAAGGACAGCACCGTCTCGCCGCGCTGGTTCAGCGCTTTGTATTGGAGGCGTGCAATACCCCGGTCGGGCTTCGAGGAGGAGGGGCGCACTTCGAGCACCTCGACGTCGCTGTGCAGGGTGTCGCCCGGGCGTACCGGCGCGAGCCAGCGTAGCTCGTCGATTCCCGGCGAGCCCATGCTCGACCCGGCCAGCACGCCGCTCTGGATGAAGAGCCTGAAGCACAGGGCCAGCGACTGGAAGCCGCTGGCTATCAGCCCGCCGTAAGGCGATTCGGCGGCAGCCACCGCATCCAGGTGAAAGGATTGGGGGTCGTAGCGGAAGGCGAAGTCGATGATTTCGCCTTCGGTGAGGGTCAGGCCGCCGCTGACAAAGCGGTCGCCGGCGTTCAGGTCGTCGAGGTAGCGGGTATCCATGTCGTTATCTCCGGGCGCGTGGGCTGGGTTTGGCGATCTTAGCCGATACGTTCCGCGCCGAGGACTTCTTCACAGATCGCCAGCCACGCCCGTGCGGCATGCGACATGTAGCGGCCTGGTTTCCAGATCAGTGCGACGTTCCAGTCGATGGACGAGTTCGCCAGCGGGCGCACGGCGAGCTCGTCGCCGACGTTGAGGCGGGCTAGCAGCGGCGCCGGCATCAGCGTCGAGCCCAGCCCGGCGGCGGCCATCGCGACGAGAAAATCCCACTGGCCGCTCTGCGCGGCGATATGTGGTTCCAGCTGCGCGGCGGCGAAGGCTTCGCGGAGCTGACGGGTCAGCGAGAAGTCATCCGGCAGCAGCACCAGCGGCTCGTCACGCAGGGCCGTCAGCTCGACCGCGGGTTGCCGTGCCCACCTTGCATGACGGGCGCCGACAACCAGGATCGGATAGCGCCCGAAACTGCGGGTTGCCAGGGTGAGGGCCGGGTTGGCCGGAAGCAAGGTGACGCCCACTTCCAGCTCACCGCTGGCCACCTGTTGTTCGATCACCTGGCCGCCGTTTTCCTGCAGCGTCAGGCGCAGGCCCGGATGGCGTTCGCAGAAAGCTTTCACCACCGGCGAGAACAGCAGGTTTGCCATCGGCGGGATGCCCACGGTCAGCTCGCCGCGGGCGAGGGCAGTCAGGTCGGTCACTTCCCGCGACAGTTCGCGCACCACGCCGAGGGCTTCCTGACCGCGTTCGAAGAGGATGTGCCCCACGTCGGTCAGGCGCACATGGCGGCCTTCGCGGATCAGCAGCGGCTGGCCGATCTCGTCTTCCAGCTGGCGAACCATCTTGCTCACGGTGGACTGGGTCACGTGAAGCCGGTCAGCTGCCACCGTGAAGCTGTTCTGGCGGACGGTTTCGACAAAGTAGCGGAGGGCACGCAAGTCCATGATCTATGAAAAAAATGACTTTATGGAATGAGTTTAAGTCATTACGCGACTTTTTCTTCGCTTCTATACTTTTGGGCTAACTCATCCGCCGAGATGAGCCCCCAAAGTTCGAGGATCGGAGAAAACAGCATGCCCATGGACCGTATTCGCCTTGCCCGTCTGCGTGACCGCATCATGTCGCCGGAAGACGCCGCGATGTTCTTCAAGGACGGCATGACCGTCGGAATGAGTGGCTTCACCCGCGCCGGCGACTGCAAGGCAGTGCCCTTTGCGCTGGCCGAGCGGGCCAGCCGCGAGCCGCTGCAGATCACCCTGATGACCGGCGCGTCCCTGGGCAACGACATCGACAAGGTGCTTACCGACGCCAACGCAATTTCGCGCCGCATCCCCTTCCAGTCCGATCCGACCCTGCGCCGCAAGATCAACGCCGGCGAGGTCATGTTCATCGACCAGCACCTGTCCGAAACCGTCGAGCTGTTGCGCTCGAAGCAGATCGCGCCGGTGGACATTGCCGTGGTCGAAGCCACGGCCATCACCGAGAACGGCGGTATCGTGCCGACCACTTCGGTCGGCAACTCGGCCAGCTTCGCGGTGCTCGCCAAGAAGATCATCGTCGAAATCAACCTCAAGATGCCGCAAGAGCTCGAAGGCCTGCACGACATCTACATTCCCACCTACCGGCCGCACCGTCTGCCGATTCCGCTGATTTCGCCGGAGCAGCGCATCGGCCTGCCCTTCATTCCCGTCGATCCGGAAAAGATCGTCGCCATCGTCATTACCGAGAAGGCCGACAGCCCGTCCAACGTACTGCCGCCCGACAGCGAAACGAATGCCATCGCCGGGCATCTGAACGCGTTCCTGATCCACGAGGTCAAGGCCGGGCGTCTGTCGCCGTCGCTGCAACCGCTGCAGGCCGGTATCGGTACCATTGCCAATGCCGTGCTGCACGGCATGCTGGATTCGCCCTTCAGCGACCTGAAGATGTATTCGGAAGTGTTGCAGGACAGCACTGTCGAACTGCTCGACGATGGTCGCCTGACGTTTGCGTCGGCCTCGTCGGTGACGCTCTCGAAGGCAAGCTACGAGCGTGTGCTCAGCCAGATCAATCATTACAAGAACCGCCTGGTGCTGCGCCCGCAGGAGATCAGCAACCATCCGGAGGTCATTCGCCGGCTTGGTCTTATCACCATCAACACGGCGCTGGAATGTGACATCTACGGCAATGTGAACTCCACCCACGTGGGCGGCACGCACATGATGAACGGCATCGGCGGTTCAGGTGACTTTGCCCGCAATGCCCATCTGTCGGTCTTTGTCACCAAGTCGATCGCCAAGGCGGGTGCAATTTCCAGCATTGTGCCGATGGTGTCCCACGTCGATCACACCGAGCACGACACGGACATCATCGTCACCGAACACGGTCTGGCCGACCTGCGTGGTCTGGCGCCGCGTGAGCGCGCCCGCCAGATCATCGACAACTGCACCGATCCGCTTTATCGGGACATTCTGCGCGATTACTTCCTGCGTGCCAGCCGGCGTGGCGGCCACACCCCGCATCTGCTGCAGGAAGCCTTTGCGTGGCATTTGCGTTACGAGCAGCAAGGCTCGATGCTGGCCCGCCACCCGGCCGAAGCCTGACCCCAAACCGGAGCGTGCGCAGGCCACGCTCCCGGCGCCTTCGGCCATCGATACCGCCCTTCGATCCGGAGTCCTGTTGTGTTCGCCTGCATTCTCCCCAAGGCCACCCGCGTTCCGCGTCCTCTCCCCGCGGAGCGCGGTGCTGGTCTCATTTGGCTGTCGATCAGGCTTCGATCCGCACTTCGGCCGTGCCGCTGTGCATCCGTCCGATGATCGCTGCGGCACCAAAACCGCCTTTGCGGAAGACTTCCAGGACGGCCTGTGCCGCGTCCGCCGAACAGGCGACCAGCAGACCACCGCTGGTCTGTGCATCCGCCAGAAGGCTGCGTTGCCATTCTTCGATGCCCGCGTCAAAGCGTACCGCAGCGCCGCAACTGGCCAGATTGCGGGCGATGGCGCCGGGACCAATGCCTTGTTGTGCAAACGGAATGGCCGCCGGCATGACCGGCAGAGCCGCTGCGCTAACCGTTGCACCGAGGCCGGCGCCGCGGCATACCTCGAGCAGGTGACCGAGCAGGCCGAAGCCGGTCACGTCGGTGAGCGCATGCACACCGGGCTGGATCGCCAGGGCCGGCCCGACCTTGTTCAACTGCGTGGTGGTGGCGATCATCTGGGCGTAGCCGTCGGCATCAAGCACGCCCTTTTTCATGGCCGAGCCGAGAATGCCGACGCCCAGCGGCTTGCCGAGGATCAGCACGTCGCCATCACGGGCGTCACGGTTGCGCTTGATTACGTCCGGGTGGGCAATGCCGAGCGCGACCAGGCCGTAGATCGGTTCCGGCGAGTCGATGCTGTGGCCGCCGGCCACCGGGATGCCGGCTTCGGCACAAATGCTGGCGCCGCCTTCGAGGATGCGACCGATGGCTGACAGGGGCAGTTTGTTCACCGGCATGCCGACAATGGCCAGCGCCATGATCGGTGTGCCGCCCATGGCGTAGACATCGGACAGGGCGTTGGTGGCGGCGATGCGCCCGAAGTCGAAGGGGTCATCGACGATGGGCATGAAGAAGTCGGTGGTGGCGATCAGCGCCTGCTGGTCGTTGAGGCGCCACACGGCGGCATCGTCGGCCGTTTCAGTGCCGACCAGCAGGTCGGCAAAGGGCTGGGCGGCGGGCATGTGGGACAGCATCTCGCTCAGTACGGCGGGGGCGATTTTGCAGCCGCAGCCGCCGCCGTGAGACAATTCAGTAAGTCGCAGGGGTGCTTCAGTCATCTCTTTTTTCCTGTCCGGTCAATTCGTTATCGTCATGTCTTCCCATTCCGCGCCCTTTTCCGCCAGCATCGATCAACTTGACGAGTTCGATACGATCATTGACGTCCGTTCGCCGGCGGAGTTTGCCGAAGACCATATTCCCGGTGCGATCAATTGTCCGGTACTCGACAACGAGGAGCGGATCCGGGTTGGTACGCTCTACAAGCAGGTGTCGCCCTTCGAGGCGCGGAAGGTGGGGGCGGCACTGGTGTCGCGCAACATCGCCCGCCATATCGAGACGCATTTTCTCAGTAAGCCGAAAGGCTGGAAACCTTTGATTTACTGCTGGCGAGGCGGACAGCGTAGCGGATCGATGACCGTGGTGCTCGGCCAGATCGGCTGGGCCGCCCGACGCCTGGAAGGTGGTTACAAGACTTTCCGTCAGCGTGTCCTCGCCGATCTCGACACTTTGCCGCCTACGCTTGGTTTCCGCATCCTGTGCGGGCCGACCGGCAGCGGCAAGACGGCACTGCTCGACGCACTGAGGGCCGCCGGTGAGCCGGTGCTGGATCTCGAGGGGCTGGCAGTCCATCGCGGCTCGGTGCTGGGTGGCGAGCCGAATAGCGTCCAGCCTTGCCAGAAGGCTTTCGAGACGGCCCTGTGGTCGGTCCTGCGAGGCATGGACTCGCCACGCCCGGTGTGGGCCGAATCGGAAAGCCGGCGGGTTGGCCGCCTGCATCTGCCGAGCGCGCTGTTCGAGCGCTTGCGCGATAGCGAGTGCCTGCGCATCGAAGCGCCGCTGGCGGCACGGGTGGATCATTTGCTTGAACGCTATGCCGATCTGATTGCCGACCCCACCGACTTCAATGCCAAGCTGGAGCGGCTGGCTGGCCAGCATGGGCATCAGCGGGTAGGGGAGTGGCAGGCAATGGTGAGTGCGGGTGAGTGGCCTGCGCTGGCCGAGCAACTGGTTACCGACCACTATGATCCGGCCTACAGGCGCGGTGGCGAGGGGCTTTATCGGCGCTCGGGGATGGCCGAGGTGCTGGCGCTGCCGGCGCTGGACGACGCAACGCTCGGCGCTGCGGCCAGGGCGTTGGCGGCCCGGCCGCTGCTCACGCCTTGATCCGCTCGGCGATCTCGGTGAGTGTGGCCTCGAGCCCGTCGGCCAGATCCGAAGCCAGGATCGTCAGCTCCGGACGATTGTCGCGGGCGGCGTGCTCGGTTTCGAAGGCCAGGTCTGTCAGGCTGCGCGCCATGATGTTGCCTGCCGATCCTTTCAGCGAGTGCGCCAGCCGCGCGAGACTCTCGGCCTCGCCGTTGGCTGCCGCCATCCGTAGCCGTTCCACCATCGGAGTCTGGCTGCTGGTGAACAACGCCAGCAATTTGCCGACGAATTCCGGTTTTCCGGCGTAGCGGGTTTCGAGGTCCTGCCACAGGATCATCGCGGGACGCGTTGCTTGCCCCTTGGCTGGACTGTCGGGTCGAGGGCAGACATGTTTCAGGATGGTGGCGACCAGAAGGTCGAGGTCGATGGGTTTTGCGATGTGGTCGACCATGCCTACGGTCAGGCATCTGGCTTTTTCCTCGGCCATGGTATGGGCCGTCTGGCCGATGACCGGCGGGTGGCCGGCTTCTGCGCAGATGCGCCGAGTGGCCTCGTAGCCGTCCATTTCCGGCATCTGGATATCCATCAGCACAACGTGGAAGGCGTCTGCGCCGGCTTCGGCGAGGCGCTCGACGGCGCCGCGCCCGTTGTCGACGATTTCGACGCGGGCGCCTTCCGACAACAAAAGCTCCTCTAGCACCATCTGGTTGATTTGATTGTCCTCGGCCACCAGGACCGAAATGCCGGCCAATCGCTGCAGGTCATCCGGGGCGCAAGGGTCTGATGGGCGGTCGTACATGAACGGGATGCCTCCTTGTGTTTGGTGCGTCCGCTGGCCGGATGACCTGCCGCAACCGCGAGGCGATTGTGCCTTGCGGTCGTGGCAGGCTGAATTCCCTACAGGACTTCTGCGGCGTGATCGGCCAGGCGCGAGCGCTCGCCGCGCTGCAGGGTGATGTGGCCGGAATGCGGCCAGCCCTTGAAGCGGTCCACCACATAGGTCAGGCCCGACGAGCCTTCGGTCAGATACGGCGTGTCGATCTGCGCGATGTTGCCCAGACACACCACCTTGGTGCCGGGGCCGGCACGGGTGATGAGGGTCTTCATCTGCTTGGGCGTGAGGTTCTGGGCTTCATCGATGATCAGGAACTTGTTGATGAAGGTGCGCCCGCGCATGAAGTTGAGCGACTTGATCTTGATGCGGCTCCTGATCAGGTCACGCGTGGCGGCCCGGCCCCATTCGCCGCCCTCGCCGGTGGTGCCGTTGAGCACATCGAGGTTGTCCTCCAGTGCGCCCATCCACGGCGCCATCTTTTCTTCCTCGGTGCCCGGCAGGAAGCCGATGTCCTCGCCGACCGGCACGGTGACGCGGGTCATGATGATCTCGGAATAGCGCTTGGTTTCCAGCACCTGGGTCAGACTGGCGGCGAGCGTGAGCAGGGTTTTGCCGGTGCCGGCCTGGCCAAGGAGGGTGACGAAATCGATCTCCGGGTTCATCAGCAGGTTGAGCGCGAAGTTCTGCTCCCGGTTGCGTGCAGTGATGCCCCAGGTGTTGTTCTTCTGGTGGGAGTAGTCGATCAGGGTTTCGAGGGTGACCGTGCGCCCGGCCTTTTCCTTGACCCAGGCCTGCAGCGGCTGCTCGCCCTCCTGGAAGACGAACTCGTTGATGAGCAGGTCGGGGGTGTTGGGGCCCTTGATCTTGTAGTAGGTGCGGGTTTCCTGTTTCCAGGACTCCATGTCCTTGCCGTTGGCTTCCCAGAAGGCAGCATCGATCTCCTTGGTGCCGGTGTACAGCAGGTCGGTGTCTTCGAGGACCTTGTCGTTGAAGTAGTCCTGCGCGGCCAGGCCAAGGGCGCGGGCCTTGATGCGCATGTTGATGTCCTTCGACACCAGGATCACTTCACGCTTCTTGTCGTACTTCTCGAAGAGGTGCATCACCACCGCGAGAATCTGGTTGTCGCCCTTGGCGGTGGGCATCGCGGCCGGCAGCTGGACGTTGATGGCTTCAGTCTGCAGGAACAGGCGGCCGCTGGCCAGCTGGCTGGACGCGTCGACGAGGCTGATGCCCTCCTCGATGCCATCCGGGCAGGCGTTCACGATTTCGTCGAGGCTGCGGCTGGCCTGACGTGCGTTGCGGGCAACTTCCGACATGCCCTTCTTGTTTGAATCGAGCTCTTCGAGGGTCATCATCGGCACGAAGATGTCGTGCTCCTCGAAGCGGTACAGACTGGTAGGGTCGTGCATCAGCACGTTGGTGTCGAGAACGAACAGCTTGGTGGAGGCTTTCTTGGACTTCGCGGGGCGTCGGGTGGCCATGGTCGTCGTTGTTTCTCGGCTGTCGTTGAGAGGGGGCAGGGGCTTCAAAGGGTCTTGATGTAGTCCAGTACTTCCTGGGCATGGCCGGGCACTTTCACGCCGCGCCATTCGCGGCGCAGGATGCCGGCGGCGTCGATGACGAAGGTGCTGCGTTCAATGCCGCGTACCTGCTTGCCGTACATGTTCTTCATTTTCATGACACCGAACAGCGTGCAGGCGGTTTCTTCCGGGTCGGAGACCAGATCGAAGGGCAGGGACTGCTTGATACGGAAGTTCTCGTGGGATCTGACACTGTCCCGGGAAATGCCCAGCACGACGGTGCCGGCAGACAGAAACTCGGGGTTGAGATCGCGGAACTGCTGGCTTTCGGTGGTGCAGCCGGGCGTGCTGTCCTTCGGGTAGAAATACAGCACCACTTTCTTGCCTTGAAGGGCCGACAGACTGAGGGTCTGATCGCCGGTGGCTGGGAGGGTGAAATCGGGTGCGGCCTGATCAAGCATGGTTCCTCCGTAGGATGAATTCCGGTATCAGCCTAATCCCAAGCCGCTGGACTGGCAATCCATCCAGCGTGAAGAATGCCGCTCAGGCTGGATCGAAAAGTAGTGCGGCAGCCACGGTGCGATGCTCGGCAACGAGAATGTTGTAGGTGCGACAGGCCGAACCCAGATCCATCACCTCCAGCCCGATGCGGGCGTGGATCAGCGATTTCATCAGCTTCGGGTGTGGAAAGCGCTGTTTCATGCCGGTGCCGAGGATCAGGATCTCGCAGCCGAGCCCGGCCAGACGCTCGAAGGAGGCTTCGTCGAGGGCATCGAAACCGCCGTTCTGCCAGTCTGTTTCGATGCGTTCGGGCATCACGATGACGCTGCTTTCGTAGCGGGTCGGGCCGATCATTACGTGCCGGGCGTCGTAGCGGGCGATGGTGTTGTACTGGTCGCTTTTGTCGAGGTGGAGTTTCATGATGGATTGGGCTCTCGTGCAGTGTTCGGGCCTTGATTTGCCCGGTCAGGGTGGCTTGGGTAACATTATAGCTTTGCGTCGTCACGCACCTGCCCGGGTTTGCCCCCGCGGGTACCCCGACGCAGGGCCAGGATCATGAGCCGCCACACCAAATCGCGGGGTACTGCAAAGCCGCCCGCACTCACCAGCAAGGAAACGGAAACCGCCGTGCAACCAATCCGCAAGTCCGACAAGCTCGCCAACGTCTGTTACGACATCCGCGGCCCCGTGCTGCAAAAGGCGAAGCAGATGGAGGACGAGGGTCACAAGATCATCAAGCTGAACATCGGCAACCTGGCCGCGTTCGGTTTCGATTCGCCCGAAGAAATCCAGCTGGACATGATCCGCAACCTGCCCAACGCGGCCGGTTACTCCGACTCCAAGGGCATTTTCTCGGCCCGCAAGGCGATCATGCATTACACCCAGCAGAAGCACATCAAGGGTGTGACGCTGGAAGACATCTACGTGGGCAACGGCGTCTCCGAGCTGATCGTGATGGCCATGAACGCGCTGCTCAACACCGGTGACGAAGTCCTGGTGCCGGCCCCCGATTACCCGCTGTGGACCGCCGCCGTGAGCCTGTCCGGTGGCACCCCGCGCCATTACATCTGCGACGAAGCCAACGAATGGCTGCCCGATCTGGACGATATCCGCGCCAAGATCACGCCGAACACCCGCGCCATCGTCATCATCAACCCGAACAACCCGACCGGCGCGGTCTATCCGGACGACACCCTCAAGGCCATCGTTGCCATCGCCCGCGAGCACGGACTGATCGTCTACGCCGACGAGGTCTACGACAAGGTGCTGTACGACGGCATCGAGCACACCTCGATCGCGTCATTGTCGGAAGATGTATTCACCGTCACCTTCAATGGCCTGTCGAAGAACTACCGTTCCTGCGGCTACCGCGCGGGCTGGATGGTGGTGTCTGGCGACAAGCGTCCGGCGGCTGACTACATCGAAGGCCTCAACATGCTGGCCTCGATGCGTCTGTGTGCCAACGTGCCCGGCCAGTACGCCATCCAGACCGCTCTCGGTGGCTACCAGAGCATCGACGATCTGGTGTCTCCGGGCGGCCGCATGCGGCGTCAGCGCGACCTGGCCTTTGAGCTCATCACCGCCATTCCAGGCGTGAGCTGCGTCAAGCCCAAGGCCACGCTGTACATGTTCCCGAAGCTCGATCCGAAGATGTATCCCATCCAGGACGACCAGCAGTTCATTGCCGAACTGCTTGAAGAGGAGCGCGTGCTGCTGGTGCAGGGCACCGGCTTCAACTGGCCGACCCCGGATCACTTCAGGCTGGTCTTCCTGCCCCATGAGGACGATCTGAAGGTCGCCGTGGGCCGTATCGCCCGCTTCCTGGAAAACTACCGGAAGCGTCACGGCACCTGAGCATTTGCGGGGGCGCGGCTGATGTCGCGCCCCTTTTCCACTTTTAACACTGACCTTTTCACTCCCCAAAAGACCATGAAACCCATCAATGTTGGCCTCCTGGGCATCGGCACCGTCGGCGGCGGCACGTTTACCGTTCTCAAGCGCAACGAAGAAGAAATCACCCGCCGTGCCGGCCGGCCTATCCGCATTACCGCGGTGGCCGACAAGAACCTCGAACTGGC
>APMI01005910.1_pt1 | contig 21775 bp, 16 predicted proteins | sample 667938 | NCBI WGS metagenome assembly APMI01 (sample SAMN01084076, study PRJNA167559) | wastewater metagenome | biome: Wastewater | place: Denmark: Ejby Moelle, Odense | collected 2011-11-28
GAGATAGCCGGTGCGCAGGCGCATCTCGATCCGGCTCGGCTGGCATTCGATGGCGAGGCACGAGGCGCCCGCCATCACCGCCGCCAGCGGCTGCGCCCCGCCCATTCCGCCCAGGCCGGCGGTCAGCAGCCACTTGCCCGAAAGATCGCCGCCGTAGTGCTGGCGGCCCATTTCCACGAACGTCTCGTAGGTGCCCTGCACGATGCCCTGCGTGCCGATGTAGATCCACGATCCGGCGGTCATCTGGCCGTACATGGCCAGGCCGCGCTGATCCAGTTCGTGGAAATGTTCCCACGTCGCCCAATGGGGCACGAGGTTGGAATTGGCGATCAGCACGCGCGGGGCATCGGCATGGGTGCGGAACACGCCGACCGGCTTGCCCGACTGGACCAGCAGCGTTTCATCGTCGCCCAGCCGCTTCAGCGTCTCGACGATCCGGTCATAGCTTTCCCAGTCGCGCGCGGCGCGGCCGATGCCGCCATAGACGACGAGTTCCTCTGGCCGTTCGGCCACATCGGGATGCAGGTTGTTCATCAGCATCCGCAGCGGGGCTTCGGTCAGCCAGCTTCGTGCGGAAAGTTCGGTGCCGGTGGCCGGGCGGATGACGCGGCTGTTGTCGATACGGGTCATGATTGTCCTCTCGCGAAATCGAGACATGCTTCGAGCATCGTGGTGAGCACCGAACGCAGCGCTTCGGCGCGTTCGGGCTGGTAGGGGGATGGCCAGTTGGCGTGATCCAGCGGCCCGGCGGGATCGTCCATGTAGCCCCGGCAGGCGAGTTCCATCTGCACGGCGTGGATGCCGTCGGCGGGGCGGCCATAGTGCCGCGTGGTCCAGCCGCCCTTGAAGCGGCCGTTGACGACGTGGTCGAACGGGGATGCGGCGGCGATGCCGGCGATCATTTCCGCCAGCGAGGGATCACAGGCCGCGTTGTCGAACGTGCCGATGTTGAACTGGGGCAGCGTGCCATCGAACAGGCGCGGCACGACCGAGCGGATCGCATGCGCGTCATAGAGCACGACCCGTGTGTGGACCTGCCGGAGACGCGCGATCTCGGTGGTTATCGCCGCGTGATAGGGGGCGAAATAGCATTCGCGCCGCCGGGCGATCTCCGCCGCGTCCGGTTCTGCGCCGGGAAGGTAGAGCGGTTCGCCATCGAACGTATCGACCGGGCAGAGCGCGGTGGTCGCCTTGCCGGGATAGAGCGATGCGCCCGAGGGATCGCGATTCACGTCGATCACGCTGCGCGAAATCGTGGTGCGGATCGTGGTCGCGCCCAGCGTGGTGGCGAAATCGTAGAGCCGGTCGATCCACCAGTCGGCATCCTTGCGCGCCAGCCACGGCGAACGGAACGCCGGCGCGACATCGTCCGGAATGTCCGTTCCGGTGTGGGGGAAGGCCACGACCAGCGGCGCATCGCCCCGGTGGATATGGAGCCAGCCGGTCATGCGATTCCCGGCAGGTCCGCGCCGGTCGCGGTGGCGAGCGCGCCCGAACGGACAAGGGCGTTGGCCGCTTCCATGTCGGGATGGAAATGGCGGTCGTCGTCCAGATGCGGCACGTGCGCGCGGATCAGGGCGCGGGCGGCTTCCAGCGCCGCGCTCGATGCCAGCGGGGCATGAAAATCGCACCCTTGCGCCGCGGCCAGCGCCTCGATCCCGATCACGGCGCTGGCGTTGCGCGCCATGCCCATCAGGCGGCGGGCGCCGTGCGCGGCCATCGAGACATGGTCTTCCTGGTTGGCCGAGGTGGGTATGGAATCGACGCTGGCGGGATAGGCGCGCTGCTTGTTCTCGCTGACCAGCGCGGCGGCGGTGACTTGCGGGATCATGAAGCCGGAATTGAGGCCGGGCCGGGGCGTGAGGAACGCGGGCAGCCCGGACAGCGCGGGATCGACCAGCATGGCGATGCGCCGTTCGGCCAGCGAGCCGATCTCGCAGATCGCCAGCGCGATCATGTCCGCGGCGAAGGCGACCGGTTCGGCGTGGAAATTGCCGCCCGAAAGCGCCTCGTCGGTCTCGGGGAAGATCAGCGGGTTGTCGGTGACGCCGTTGGCCTCGATCGCCAGCGTCGACGCGGCCTGTCGCAGCACGTCGAGCGCCGCGCCCATCACCTGCGGCTGGCAGCGCAGGCAATAGGGGTCCTGCACGCGGGGATCGCCGGTGAGGTGCGAGGCGCGGATCGCGGAGCCGGCCATCAGTCCGCGCAAGGCATCGCCCACCGCGATCTGGCCCGGCTGACGGCGCAGCAGGTGGATGCGCGGATCGAATGGCGCGTCCGATCCTCTGGCGGCCTCGGTCGAAAGCGCGCCGGTGACAAGCGCGGCCTGAAACAGCGTTTCCGCCGCGAACAGCCCGGCCAGCGCGTTGGCGGTCGAGAACTGCGTGCCATTGAGCAGGGCCAGCCCTTCCTTGGGGCCGAGCACGGCGGATTCCAGCCCGGCTTTCGCCAGCGCGGCGGCGGCGCTCATCCGTTCGCCCGCGAAGAATGCCTCGCCCACCCCGATCATCGCGGCGGCCATGTGCGACAAGGGGGCGAGATCGCCCGATGCGCCGACCGAGCCTTGCGCGGGCACGACCGGGGTTACACCGCGCAAGAGCATGGCTTCGAGCAGCGCCACCGTCACCGGCGCGATCCCCGACGCGCCTTGCGCCAGGCTGCCCAGCTTCAGCGCCATCATCAGGCGCACGACCGCGATGGGCGACGGTTCGCCGGTGCCGGCAGCATGGCTCAGCACGATATTGCGCTGAAGCGTGGCTAGATCGGCCGTGTCGATGCGCACGCTCGCCAGCTTTCCGAAGCCGGTGTTGATGCCATAGACCGGTTCGCCCCGGTCGAGAATGCGCTCGACCGCCGCCGCCCCCGCCGCGATCGCCGGGCCGGACGATGGCGCGAGAGATACCGGTGCGCCGGCGTGGACGCGCTTCCAGTCGGCCAGCGATACCGAGCCGGGGGTAAGGACGAGTGCGGGGTTCATTTCCCTCTCCAGATACGGGCATGGAGCGGGTTGAAGCCCATGCGATAGACAAGTTCGGCCGGGCTTTCGACGTCCCAGATCGCAAGGTCGCACCACCGGCCGGCTTCCAGCGTGCCGGTCTCGTGGCCAAGGCCCAGTGCCCGCGCTGCGTTGCGGGTCACGGCCGTCAGGCATTCCTCCACCGTCAGGCGGAACAGCGTGGCGGCCATGTTCATCGTCAGAAGCAGCGAGGTGAGCGGCGAGGTGCCGGGGTTGCAGTCGGTGGCGATGGCGATGGGCACGCCGGCCGCGCGGAGCTGGTCAATCGGCGGAAGGTGCGTCTCGCGCAGGAAATAGAACGCGCCGGGCAGCAGCACCGCCACGGTGCCGGCCTGCTTCATCGCCGCGATGCCGTCCGCGTCCAGTTGTTCGAGGTGATCGGCCGAGAGCGCGCCGTGGCGGGCTGCCAGCGCCGCGCCGCCAAGGTTCGACAACTGTTCGGCATGGAGCTTGACCGGCAGGCCCAGTTCCCGCGCGCGGGCGAATACGCGTTCGATCTGGGCGGGTGAAAAGGCGATGCCTTCGCAGAACCCATCGACCGCGTCGGCCAGCCCGGCAGCGGCCACGGCCGGCAGCATCCGGTCGCAGACGAGGTCGATATAGCCATCGGCATCGCCGTCGGATTCCGGCGGCACGGCGTGCGCGCCCAGGAAGGTTGTGCGGATCGTGACCGGGCGTTCGCGGCCCAGCGCGCGGGCGGCCCGCAACAGGCGGGCCTCGCTCTCGGGCGAAAGGCCGTAGCCCGACTTGATTTCCACCGTCGTCGCACCTTCCGCGATCAGCGCGTCGAGCCGGGGCAGGGCGCTGGCCACCAGGTCGGCCTCGCTCGATGCGCGCGTGGCGCGCATGGTGGAACGGATGCCGCCGCCGGCGCGCGCGATGTCCTCGTAACTGGCGCCGGCCAGTTTCATCTCGAACTCGCCGGCGCGGTTGCCGCCGTGGACGAGGTGGGTGTGGCAGTCGATCAGCCCGGGCGTGATCCAGCGTCCGGCGCAATCGATCGTGCGCGTGGCTTCGAAAGCGGGGGCGCTGCTCGCCGCGCCCGCGAACACGATGCGGCCTTCGTCCGCCGCAATCACTCCGTCATCGACCACGCCCAGTCCGGGCATGTGCGGGGCCAGCGTGCAGAGCCGGGCGTTTTGCCAGATCGTGTCGCAGCGCATCGCATTTCCCGTGAGTCGTTGTTCTTGGCAGCGCCTTCAATAATGTATAGACAAAATGAGCGCAAGGCGGAGTCGGCCATGGTGGACAGCATGATCGAAATGACGGAGGGGGCGACGGTTTGGCATCTGGCGCAGGCGCTGCTGCCGGATGGCTGGGCGCACGACGTGCGGATCGGGGTCGTGTCGGGGAAGATCGCTTCCATCGCAGCGGGGCAGCCTGTGCGGGCCGGCGACGTGCGGATCGGCATCGGCGTTCCGGCCGTGGGCAATCTGCACAGCCACGCGTTCCAGCGCGCCATGGCCGGGCTCACCGAAATCGGCGGGCACGAAGGCGACAGCTTCTGGAGCTGGCGCGATCTGATGTACCGCTTCGTCGGCGCGATCGGCCCCGATGCGATGGAGGCGATCGCCGCGCGCGCCTATATGGACATGCTGGAAGCGGGCTTCTGCCGGGTTGGCGAGTTCCATTACCTGCACCACGATCCCGAAGGGGGCGCCTATGCCGATCCCGGCGAAATGGCCGCGCGCCTTGCCGCTGCTGCTGCCGAAACGGGCATCGGGCTGACGCTGCTGCCCGTATTCTACGCGCACGGTGGTTTCGGGGGGCAGCCGGCCAGCGCGGCACAGCGCCGTTTCCTTGAGAGCCCGGACAGCTTCGCTCGGCTGACGGCGGCAAGCCGCGCCGCCCTTGCCGGCCTTCCCGATGCGGTGGTCGGCATCGCGCCGCATAGCCTGCGTGCGGTGAAACCCGATGAACTGGCGGAAATCCTGCCGCTGGCGGAGGATGGACCGGTCCATATCCATATCGCAGAACAGATGCGCGAGGTGGAGGATTGCCTGGCGTGGAGCGGTGCGCGGCCGGTGCGCTGGCTGCTGGACCATGCCCCGGTCGATCGCCGCTGGTGTCTTGTCCATGCCACGCATGTCGATGCCGGCGAGCTGGCGGACATGGCTCGGTCTGGCGCGGTCGCGGGGCTGTGCCCGATCACGGAAGCGAATCTGGGCGACGGCATTTTCCCGGCGCGCGCGTTCGTCGATGCCGGCGGCACCTTCGGGGTGGGATCGGATTCCAACGTCCGCATCGATCTGGGCGAGGAACTGCGGCTGCTGGAATATGGCCAGCGCCTCGTCGTGGGGGCGCGCAATGTGTTGGGCGAGCCGGGTCTTTCTACTGGACGAAGCCTGTGGCAGCGCGCGGTGGCCGGCGGTGCCCAGGCGCTGGGCGTACCCGGCGGCCTTGCGGTCGGCGCGTCAGCCGATCTCGTCGTACTGCGCGACGATGGCGATCTTGCCTTGGCGCGCAGCGGCGATGCGATGCTCGATACGTTCGTCTTTGCTGGCGGCCGGCGCGACATCGCCGATGTCTGGCGCGCGGGCGATCGCGTCGTGATCGATGGACGCCATCGCGATCATGCGGCTATCGAGGCGCGGTATCGGCGGGTGGTGAAAGGGCTGCTGGAGGCATGACGCGGGGAAAGGGTGCGGAAACGCTGTCGCTGAGCCAGCGCATCCGCGCCGATATCGAGGAAAAGATCATGTCCGGCGCGTGGCGGCCGGGCGATCGCATCCCCGTGGAGCATGAACTGGCCGCGCAATATGGCTGCGCGCGCATGACCGTGACGCGCGCTACCGAAGCGCTGGCCGAAGCGGGCCTGATCGTGCGGCGCAAGCGCGCCGGATCGTTCGTGGCGCAACCCCGCATCGAATCCGCCGTGCTGGGCATTCCCGACATTCCGGCGACGATCGCCGAGCGCGGCAAGGCCTACGATCTGCGCTTGCTGTCCGCGCGGCAGCGTGTGGCGGCGGCGGGGGGCGAGGAAGATCGCTTTGGCGGCAGCGGCGATGTGCTGGAAATCGATTGTCTCCATCTGGCGGATGGCATTCCGTTCGCATTCGAACACCGGCTGATCAGTCTGGCCGTCGTTCCTGCCGCGGCGGAAGCGGATTTCAGCAGGACCCCGCCGGGTACCTGGCTGCTGGCGCATGTGCCGTGGACCGAGGCGGAGCACCGCATCGGTGCGCGAGCCGCCGATGCGCGTGCCGCCGAACTGCTGAACATTGCCAAGGGCGCGCCCTGCCTGATGCTGGAGCGCCGGACATGGCGCGGCGATGCGCACGTCACCTGGGTAAGGCAGCTGTTTGCGGCCGACGCATTCGATCTGGTGGCGCGCTTCACGCCGAAAGGCGATGCAGCCGGATAACGCGGGGCTGGCCGTGATGGCGGCCGTGGCTACGGAACGTGCTTGGTGTCTCGCGCGGATCGCGCCATCATGGGGCCACGAATCCATGGAGAGGATGCGTGTTTCTAGATCTGGACAACTATTGGCCGCCGCAGGAGCCGATCAGGCCAGGGCCTGAGCGCCGGCCGACGCTGAGCAAGCGGCGCGAAAGGGTATTGCTGGGCGTGGTGGGGGTGAACCTGCTGTTCGTGCTGGCGGCGCCCATAGCCGGGATGACATTCATCGATGTCGTGCTCGCGCTTTTCAAATGAAGGACGTGGGTGCCTGAACGCACGCGGCAAGGCACGAAAGCCCCGCGAAATGCGGAGGCAGGGAGAGAACGGGATATGGCGCAGGCAGAGGCCCTGACGACGGCAGCATCGACGGCAGCATCGACGGCGGAACGGACCGCCGCGCTTTTCACCTTCGACGAATTCATTGCGTTCTGGGCGGAAGACAGGCCGGACCGCGCCGCGCTCGACGGCCCCGATGGCGTCGTCACCTACCGCGAACTGGATGAGGTGACGCGCCGCATCGTCAGCGGCCTGTTCGATATGGGGCTGGTGCCGGGCGATCGCATTGCATGGTTCGGCAAGAACAGCGCGTTGTATTTTTCGTTATTCTTCGCGGTGGCGCGGGCGGGCATCGTGATGGTCCCGGTCGGCTGGCGGCTCGCCGCGCCGGAGGCGGCGTGGATCGTGCAAAACGCGCAGGCGAAGGCGGTATTTCTGGGCGATGGCTTCGATGCGATGCGCGATACCTTCGCGGCCGTGGAGGGCGTCGCGCGGTGCATCACCGCCGGTGAAGCGCGCGCATGGATCGCCGCGGCGGAGCCCCGTCCCTTCCAGCCGGCCGGGCTTCATGATGCGGTCCTGCAACTCTACACCTCGGGCACGACAGGCAATCCCAAGGGCGCGGTGCTGTCCAACCACAACCTGTTCGGGTTGCGCAAGCAATCGCGCGGGCAGGAGCTTCCGCACAACGTGCTGGCCGAGGACGAGGCCATTCTCGTTGCCATGCCTTGCGCGCATATCGGCGGGACCGGGCTTGGCGTCATGGCGCTGGCGGCCGGCCTTCCCGCGATTATACTGGCGGAATTCGAGCCGCGCGCGGTGTTCGATGCGGTGGAACAGAAGGGCGTGACGCGCTTCTTCATCGTGCCGGCGGCTTTGCAGATGCTGCTCAATCACCCCGATTGCGCCAGCGTGGACTACAGCCGGTTGCGCTACATCATCTATGGCGCCTCGCCGATCCCGCTGGAGCTTCTGCGGCAGTGCATCGCGATGTTCGATGCGCAGTTCATCCAAGCCTATGGCATGACGGAGACCACCGGCACGATCTGCATGTTGCCGCCGGAGGATCATTCGGTGGACGGCAACCAGCGGATGCGATCGGCCGGCAAGCCGCTGCCGGGCGTGGAGGTGCGCGTGGTGGATGGCGAAGGCCGGGAAGTGCCGCAGGGCAGCATCGGCGAAATCCAGACCCGCTCATCGAACAACATGCTGGGCTACTGGAACCTGCCCGACGCGACGCGGTCGGCGGTCAGCGAGGACGGCTGGATCGCGACCGGCGACGCCGGCTACATCGACGCCGACGGCTATGTCTACATGCACGATCGCATCAAGGACATGATCATCTCGGGCGGCGAGAACGTCTATCCCGCGCAGGTCGAAAGCGCGATCTACGGGCATCCCGATGTGCTGGAAGTGGCAGTGATCGGCGTGCCCGACGAAACCTGGGGCGAAGCGGTGAAAGCGGTCTGCGCGCCCAAGCCGGGGCACGCGATCGACCCGGCGAGCGTGATCGCGTGGGCGCGCGAACGGCTGGCCGGCTTCAAGGTGCCCAAGAGCGTGGATGTGATCGCCGCGCTGCCGCGCAATCCATCGGGCAAGATCCTGCGCCGCCAGTTGCGCGAACCCTACTGGCAGGGGCGGGAGCGGCAGGTCAACTGACGACGCTTGCCGGGCGCCCTTCGACGCCCGGCAAGGCCCCCTCCAGCTCTCAGGCGTATTCCCACATCGGGTTGCCGCGCTGCCCCGTCCGGCGGTTCGGCGGCATGCCGAGCTTGCGCAGCGTTTCGTCGGCCGACTGGTACCAGCTGCCGATCTGGTAGATCCGCTTGGCGTCCGCCCCACCAGCAACATCGCGCCCGATTTCCTCGGAAATGCGCACCATCTGTTCGATCTGCTGCACCGAGGTCATCCGTTCGCCCTTGCGGCGCCAGATGTTGTCCTCGATCCCCACGCGGACATGGAGGCCCAGCGCGATCGCGATCGTGTTGAACGGGATCACGTTGCGCATGATCGATTCGATCGTCAGCACCGCGCCATCGGGCACGCGGCGGGCGAATTCGATCAGGTCGGCCGGGTGCGTGCCCGATGCACCGCCGCCGATGGCCACGTAGTTCAGGATCAGCGGCCCCATGTATTCGCCCTTGCGGATCAGCCGCTCCACGGTTTCGAACTGGGCGATGTGCGCCAGCATGAAATGCGGCTGGATCTGCGCGTCACGCAGGCGCTTGAGGTGCTCCAGATAGAACTTCGGCCCGGATTCGAGGTACATGTCGCGATAGGCGAGGGCATAGGCCGGGTTTTCCAGGATCGTGCCGTCGACATCGCCGTCCATCATCAATTCGGTAATGTTCATCTGCGTGGTGTTGATCGCGATCGTCACCTGATCCGGCTTGGGCGAAAGGTCCGCGAGCATGTGGCGCGTATCGTCGCTCAGCCACTTGGCTTCGGCGCCTTCGCCTTCGGGCGCGAAGGAGATCGATCCGCCCACCTGGATCAGCATGTCGGGACAGGCGGTGCGGATGCGGTCGACCATCTCGTTGAACATCGAGATGCGCTTCGATCCCTGGCCGTCGGCCTCGCGGCAATGGAGGTGCAGCACCGAGGCGCCGGCGTTGTAGCAGTCCACCGCCTTTTGCACCTGTTCCTGCATCGAGACGGGGATGTCTTCGGGAAAATCGCCCGGCAACCATTGCGGGCCATAGGGCGCGACCTGAATGACCAGCTTTTCCTGGTTTTCGGGCAGCAGGCTATCGTCGAGAAAATGCATGTCGGGCCTCCTTGAGCTGCGGCTGGCTTACGCGGGGACTGGCGCGAGGCGGCGCGCCTTCATTTCATCGGCAAGCATCGGGGCGCCCAGCGCCACCGAATGAATGCCCAGCACGGCCACGCATTGCAGCACGGCCATGATTTCCTCGGGCGAGGCGCCCAGATCGAGCGCCTTGGCGATGTGGCGGCGAACGCCCGGCGCGTACATGTGGGTGCAGGAGGCATCCACCGCGATCGCGATCAGTTCGTAGGTCTTGGGATCGAGCACGCCCCTGGCGATCGGATGCGTGCCCATCGCCATGAAGCGTTCGACCCATTCCGCATCGATGGCGGCGGCCTCGTCCCAGGCGGCATTCCATTGCCCCTGCGCGCGCATGGCGTCGCAAACCGGTGTCTGGCTCATCGCTCTCTCCCTCGTTCGTCGTTGTTCGGAATAGGCGGGACGGGGTGTTCAATCTTTCTGATTTGCGCTAGAATATTTTCAATATGAGCCATATCGCCCGCCTGACCGTTCGCGCCGCGGCCGTTACCGGCATGACCGCGCTTTGCCGCAGTTATGGCGTGGATGCGGGGCGCGTGTTGCGTGCGGCGGGATTGCCGGCGGACATCGAGGCACAGCCGGACCGGCGGGTGCCGGTAACGGCCGTGAACGAAGCGCTGGAGCGGGCTGCCGTGGCCTGCGGGCGCGATGATTTCGGGCTGCGCCTTTCCGAACTGCGCGGTTTTTCCAATCTCGGCCCGATCGGCCTGATCGCACGCGACGAACCCAGCGTGGGATCGGCGCTGGCCGCTATCGAGGCCTATTTGCCCCTGCATAACGATGCCTTGGCCGTAACGCGCGAACTCTTCGGCGATGTCGTCGTCCTGCGCTCCGCCATCCTCGTGCCCGGCCCGAAAGTGCAGGCGCGCGATATTGCCGTCGCGATGCAGCATCGCATTCTCAAGCAGCTTGCCGGACCCGCGTGGGAGGCGGAAGAGGTATGCCTGACCCGTTCACCGCCCGCCGATGTGTCCCGCTTCCGGCGCGTGCTGGGCCCGCACGTCCGCTTCAATGCCGAATTCGATGGCATCGTCGTCCGGTCCGATCTGCTGGAGCGGCCCAATCCCATGGCGGAGGAAGGACTGCGCTCCTACGCCAGCCGGCTTTTGCGGATCGGCGATCCGGGGCAACCCGAAGCGATGGCCGACCGGGTCCGCCGCGTCCTGTCCTTGCTCCTTTCGAGCGGCCGTTGCACGGCGGAGCATGTCGCCGCGCAACTGGGCGTGTCGCGACGGACGCTGACGCGCGCGCTGGAGATGGAAGGAACCCGTTTTCTTGCGCTGCTGGACGAAGCGCGGATCGACGTGGCGCGGCGGCAACTGGAGGCGAAGGCGCGAAGCCTTGCCGAGATCGCAGACCTCCTGGGCTTTTCCAGCGCATCGGCGTTCAGCACCTGGTTCCGGCATCATCATGGCATCACCCCGCGCGATTGGCGCAACCGGGCATGAATGGTTGCGCCAATGCGGCTTGAGTTTTGCCGTCGCGATCCCTAGCCCGATCCGGCAACGGGACAAGGAAGTCGGGGCGTGGAGGCAGGCAAGCAGCAAAGAGCGCTCGAAGGTGTCCGGGTACTCGATCTCTCCCGCGTGCTGGCCGGCCCCTGGTCCACGCAGATTCTGGCGGATCTGGGCGCGGACGTGCTCAAGGTCGAACTGCCCGGGAAGGGAGACGATACCCGTAGCTGGGGACCTCCCTTCCTGAAGCTGCCGGACGGTTCCGACGATCCACGCGAAAGCGCCTATTATCTCTGCGCCAACCGCAACAAGCGTTCGGCCGCGATCAACCTCGCTCATCCCGATGGCGCGGCGCTGATCCGGCGGCTGGCCGAGCGGGCGGACATCATGGTGGAGAACTTCAAGGTCGGCGGCCTGGCCAAGTATGGCCTCGATTACGACAGCATGCGCGCGATCAATCCCCGCCTTGTCTATTGCTCGATCACGGGCTTCGGCCAGACCGGCCCTTACGCCGATCGGCCGGGGTACGATTTCGTGGCGCAGGGCATGGGCGGTTTCATGTCGATCACCGGGGAAGAACACGGCGGACCGCTGCGCGCCGGGGTGGCCATGGCCGACATTTCCACGGGCATGTACGCCACCGTTTCCATGCTGGCCGCGCTGCGCCATGCCGAACGGACGGGCGAGGGCCAGCATATCGATATCTCGCTGCTCGATACGCAGATCGCCACGCTGGCCAACCAGGCGTCGAACTGGCTTGTCGGCGGCGTTAATCCCGGAAGGATGGGCAACCGCCACCCTACGGTCGTGCCCTACAAGACCTTCCGCGTGAAGGATGGTGAGATCATCATCGCGGTGGGCAACGACGGCCAGTTCCGCAGTTTCTGCGTGGAGATGGGTCGGCCCGAACTGGCGGACGATCCCCGCTTCGTCACCGGGTCGCAGCGGTTGATCAACCGCGACGCGATCGAGGGCATCTTCCAGGAAATCGTGGCCGATCTGGAAGGCGGACCGCTGGTGGAACGGCTGGTGGCCGTCAATGTGCCGGCGGGACCGGTGAACACCATCCGCGATATCTTTGCCGATCCGTTCATCGCCGCGCGCAAGACGGTGCACCGGTTCGTGCGCGAGGACGGCGTGGAGATCCCCGCCGTGGCCTTTCCGGCCAAGCTGTCCGCCACGCCGGCCGACTATCGCCATCGCCCGCCGCGCATCGGTGAAAACACGCGTGAATTGCTGCACGAATGGCTGGTGCTGGACGATGCGGAACTTGCCGCACTCGAAGCGGGTGGCGCGGTGGTGCAGCGATGATCCAGCCGTCGCCGCGTCCGGACGGCGGCGCGGCAGTAAGAATTTGATGATGAAGATATGCCAATAGCGAACCATGAAGGATTCGCCTGGCGGATGGGGGATGTGGTTGCGGCGCGCCTTGCTGGCGCTTGCCGCAGTGTTCGCCATTGGTTTTGGATCTGCCGTACAGGCCGCGCACTGGCCGTTGCCACACTCCCTTTGCCACGCCGTCAGCGTGATGGCGCAATCGCCCCGTGCCGCGCCGCGTTCTCCCTATTCCTGCAACGGTACGCCAACCGGCTATCAACGCGGAACGCTGTGGCTGCGGGTCGATCTGGACACGATTCCGATCCCGCGAAACGATCTGGTTCTCAGCATCCACAACACCCGGTTCGACGCCTTGTCGGTGGGCTTTGTCTATGCCGATGGCGTAACCGCATGGCAGGGCGTGCACGGCGGCGATTTCGGCACGCACTGGCGCCCCGGCGCGCAGATTGCGTTCGCGGCGCCTGATCGCGAAGCGCCGTTGCGCACGATCGTGCTGCAATTCGACCGCCTGACCAGCTACGATCTGCTGCGGATGCGGCTGGCGACGCAAGGCGATGGTGCGCTGGAAGTGGTGGCGCTGGCCGCCTGTGTGGGCGCCGCGCTGATGCTGCTGTTCATCGCGGCTCTGTACAATATCTCGCTGTCTTTCGCGGTGCGCCGGCAATTCCCGGCCTGGCAGGCCGCGTGGGCGGGTTGCATGGTGATCTGGGGGGCCGTCTGGTCGCAGCTCAACCTGTTCGTGCTGCCCGGCATGGCCGGCAGCTTTTCCGCGCAGCTTTGTACCGGGCTATCGTGCCTCGCGGTGATGCTGGCGACCTTCGGCGCGATCACCGCGCTCGACCGCCGGGAGATACCCGTTGCCCTGCGGATCGCGACGCTGGCGCTGGGCATCGGCATCGGCGCGCTGGGCGTGCCCTTGAGCTTCATGCGCGCGGGGCCGTTGGAATTCTGGGCCTCCGTGCTTGGTATGCTGGTGCTTGCGGATCTGACGGCGATCACGGTCAGCCTGACCATCGCATGGCGGCGCGGCAACGCGCTGGCGCGCGATTTCGCCGCTGCCTGGGCAGTGCCGATGATCACGCTGGGGGTGACGCAGTTCCTGCCGACGGACCGGCTGTTCTGGGGCGGGGGATCGCAGATGCTGGTCCTGCTGGCGGCGACCTGGCAGACGATCTGGGTTTCCGTTTCGGCGACGCGCCGCCTGGGCCGTCTGCGTGTAGAGCGCGATCATGCCTTGCAGGCCGAAGCGATAGCGCACGATCTGGCCCGTCGCGATCCCCTGACCGGCCTCCGCAACCGGCGCGGCTTTACGGAGGCGATCGAACCGATGGTATCGGGTGCGGCCGCCGGTGACAGCCCCTTCGCGCTGCTGCTGATCGACGTCGATCGCTTCAAGGTGGTCAACGATACGCACGGGCACGATGCCGGCGATCAGGTGCTGTGCATCATCGCGCGGCAACTGGAACGGTGGGAGGGCGCGCTGTGCCTGCCGGCCCGCTTCGGGGGCGAGGAGTTCGCCCTGGCAATCAGCGGACTGCATGCGTTCGCCGCGACCCAGTTCGCCGAAAGCCTGCGCGAGGATATTGCCGCGGCCGACTATGGCGCGGTTATCGGCGCGGGGCGCATCACCGTGAGCATCGGCCTCGCCACCGCGACCGAGGATGCGGATTTCCAGATTCTTTACCGGCAGGCAGACCGGTCGCTGTACGAGGCCAAGCGGCGGGGCCGCGATTGCGTGGTTGCCAGCGGTCCGCGGCCGGACGATGGTCTTGCAGTGGACTTGGTAGCCTGACCCCGGCAGACGCTGTGGCTCAGTTCCCTGCGTCGATCCGTGCCTGGATCTGCTTGTAGAAGGCTTCGCGTGCCGCCGGCTCCGGCCCCTTGCTCGCGCGCGTCCAGTCGGCGTTTGACGCGATCACCAGCTTCCGCTTCGGATCGATGAAAATACCCTGCCCGAAAATGCCTTGCGCGGCGACCGAGCCATCATCGTAGGTCCACCACTGGAAGCCATAGCCTTTGCCCGGGTGGCCGATATCCTTCTGCTTGGTTGTCGCCTGCGCGAACCAGTCGGTGGGCACGATCTGCCGGTCGCCCGCCTTGCCGTTGGCCAGCACGAACAGCCCGAACCGCGCGAAATCGCGCGTGGCGGCCTGGAGGCAACAACCGGCGATTTCATGCCCCGTCTTGCCCTTTAGCCATGTCGCCTTGGCTTCCATGCCGGCGGGCTGCCAGACCTTTTCCTGCAGGTACTGCGCCAGCGGCTTCTTCACCGCCGATGAAACCAGCACGCCGATCAGGTTCGTCTCGCCCGTGTTGTAGTGCCACACTTCGCCAGGTGGGTGCGCGCGCGGCAGCTTGCGCATGTAGCTGACGGTGGCGTCGACACCGGGATCGGGCTTCGCGGTGTTGAAACGCGCGACATCCGAATTGGGGTCTTCGTAGTCCTCGTTCCAGCGCACGCCGGAACTCATTGTCAGCAACTGGCGGATGCTGACGTCGTCGTAGGCGGAGCCGCGCAGGTCGGGAATGTACTGGCTGACCTTGTCTTCCAGACTTCGGATCGCGCCGTCCTGAATCGCCGCGCCGACCAGCGTCGAGGTAAACGACTTCGCGACCGAGAAGCTGGTCCATCGCCCTTGCGCGTCGAAACCCAGCCCGTAGCGTTCGAACCGGACCTTGCCATCCTGCAGGATCACGATCCCCGCTTCGCGCTGCTTGGCGAGATAGTCATCGATCCCTGGAATCGTCAGCGGTTTCCCTTCGGGCAGGGCCAGCGGATGCGGCGATGGCGCGATCTCGTTGGCCTGCGCCAGCAACGGCAGGCGGTCCATTGCCCGGAACGCGGCATCGCGCTGGCTTTCGGACCACATCAGCACATCGGCATTGGTCGGCATCGCGGCAAGGATGCCGCGCGTTTCCTTGTCGAGACTGGCGTACCAGCCGCCTCCCGCCGCCAATGCCACGATCGCAATGCCCAGCGCGATGGTTCTCTTGCGCATACCTTCATCCTCCCGTTCGTTGCCCGGCCGGTTCCTCCGTGCCGTTGTGCTGTTCGGCGGTCAGCATAGCCATTCACCTGGTGGACGAAAGGGGTTGATGTGTCGTTCCGGACGTCAGGCTGCGGCGTCCTCAACCGCGTTGGAGCGCTGGACAAGCTCCACGAAATTGCGTGCCGTTGGAGACAGCTGGGCATGATGGACCAACCATAGCCGCGTCTCGAGCGGCGGGGAAAACTGGCGGTAGACCAGATTGTCCACGTGGAGGCGGACCAGCGATTCGGCGAGGATCGTGGCGCCGAAGCCCGCTGCTACCAGGCCGAGCAGGGTGGCCAGCCCGTTCGCTTCGTGCGCCACCCTGGGCTGAACGGCGGCCTGTTCGCACAACCAGAAGAAATGTTCGTTGAACCCTGCTCCGGCCGCCGCGCTGTAAAGCACCAGCGGCTCGTCGCGCAGGTCGGCGATGGTGGGATCGAGATCGCGTGTGGCGAGCGGGTGATCCTTACGCAGGGCCAGCACCATGCTTTCCTCTATCAGGCAGGTCGCGGTCAGATCGGACGAGAGCAAGGGCTTGCCGAACCCGCGGATAATCGCCACCTCGATTTCGTTTTGCGCCAGCGCGTCGAGTTGTTCGTCGCGGCCCAGTTCCTCCAGCTTCAGCTCCACTTCCGGGTGCGCCTGCCGGAAGTGGTACAGCGCCTGCGAGATTTTCGGGACGAACGGCGCGGACGCGGTAAACCCCAGCGCCAGGCGCCCGATTTCCCCCCTCTGCGCGCGCCGGGCGGTGTGCGCGGCATAGTCCGCCTGCTGCAAGGCCAGCCTCGCTTCGGGCGCGAACAGTTCGCCTGCGCGGGTCAGCCGCACGCGCCGGCTGGTCCGGTCGAACAGCCGCACGCCCAGTTCATCCTCCAGCGCGCGGATCTGCTGGCTCAGGGGAGGTTGCGAAATGCCGAGCCGCGCGGCGGCGCGGCCGAAATGCATTTCATCAGCCACGCACAGGAAATAGCGAAGGTGCCTGAGATCCATCAGTTTATGTTGCTCTGCATATCAATCATGCCGTATTATATATTAGACGCAACATGACGGAAAGCGCATGGAGCGGCACCACCGCCGCCACGTTCCAGTTGGCGGTCTCTTGCTGTCGCGGAAGCCTTGGGGTCGGGCTTCGGTCGCAGGCGGCAATCAGGTGCATCCGGGGAGAGGAAGCGTGAACGGACTTTTCCGCGATGTGCGGAGAAGGCGTGGAGTCGTGAATGTTCAATATCGTCAAGATCGCGTTGCACCGTCCCCTGACCTTCATCGTGATGGCGATCCTGATCGCCATCGGTGGCGTGCTGGCGGCGCTGCGCACTCCGGTCGATATCTTTCCGGACATCCGCATCCCGGTGATCGCCGTGGCGTGGCAATATTCCGGCCTGCCGCCCGACGATATGGCGGCGCGCATCATCACCCCTTACGAACGCACGCTGACAACCACCGTCAACGATATCGAGCACATCGAAAGCCAGTCCTTCCAGGGCATTGGCATCGTGAAGATCTATTTCCAGCCGGGCGCGGACATCCGCACGGCGACCGCGCAGGTCACCTCGATCTCGCAATCGGTGCTCAAGCAGATGCCACCGGGAATCACCCCGCCGCTGATCCTGAACTACAACGCTTCCACCGTGCCGATCATCCAGCTTGCCATGTCGGGCAAGGGCTTGTCCGAACAGCAACTGTTCGATCTTGGCCAGAACCAGATCCGCCCGCAGCTGGTGACGGTTCCGGGCCTTGCCATGCCCTATCCTTCGGGCGGCAAGCAGCGCCAGATCCAGATCGACCTCAATCCGCTGGCGCTCCAGTCCAAGGGCCTTTCGGCGCAGGACGTGGGCAACGCGATTGCGGCGCAGAACCAGATCAACCCCGCCGGCTTCGTCAAGATCGGGCCGACGCAGTACAGCGTGCGCCTGAACAACGCGCCGGATTCGGTCGCCGCGCTGAACGACTTGCCGGTCAAGGTGGTCAACGGGGCCACCATCACCATGCGCGATGTGGCCTTCGTGCGCGATGGCAGCGCGCCGCAGCAGAACGTGGTGCATGTCGATGGTCGCCGGTCCGTGCTGCTCACCGTGCTCAAGAACGGCGCGACCTCGACGCTGGCCATCATCGATGGTGTGAAGACCACTTTGCCCAAGATCGCCGCCGGGCTGCCCGATGCCCTGCGCATCGTGCCGGTAGGCGACCAATCGCTGTTCGTGAAGGCGGCGGTCAGCGGGGTGATCCACGAAGGCGCCATCGCGGCGGCGCTGACGTCGCTGATGATCCTGCTGTTCCTTGGCTCGTGGCGGTCCACCGTCATCATCGCGTTGTCGATCCCGCTGGCCATCCTTGCCGCGGTCGCGGCGCTGGCGGCGTTCGGTCAGACGATGAACGTGATGACGCTGGGCGGGCTGGCGCTCGCGGTCGGCATCCTCGTCGACGACGCGACGGTAACGATCGAGAACATCAACTGGCACCTGGAACAGGGCAAGGGCGTGATGGAGGCGATCCTAGACGGCGCCGCCCAGATCGTAACGCCGGCGTTCGTTTCGCTGCTGTGCATCTGTATCGTGTTCGTGCCGATGTTCTTCCTGCCGGGCGTGGCAGGCTTCCTTTTCGTGCCGATGGCGTTGTCGGTGGTCTTCGCCATGATCGCCTCGTTCATCCTGTCGCGCACGCTCGTTCCGACCATGGCCATGTACCTGCTGAAGCCGCATCAGCCGGAGAGCGAGAACCACCACCTTGCCGGCGCGCCGCGATCGCGCAATCCGCTGGTCCGCTTCCAGCGCGGGTTCGAACGGCGCTTCGAGGCAATCCGTGATAGCTATCTCGGCCTGCTGAATCGCGCCCTGGAGGCGAGAAAGCCCTTCATTGTCGGCTTTCTCGCCGTGGTGGTGCTCTCGTTCGGGCTGCTGCCATTCCTGGGCAGCAATTTCTTTCCCAGCGTCGATTCCGGCCAGATCGCGATGCATGTCCGCGTGCCGGTGGGCGCGCGGATCGAGGATACGGCGGCGCGCTTCGACCGGATCGGAACCGCGATCCGCCAGATCATCCCGGCAGACCAGCTGGGATCGCTGACCGACAACATCGGCTTGCCGGTCAGCTCGATCAACACCGTGTACAACAACAGCGGCACAATCGGCCCGCAGGACGGCGATATCCTGATCGCGCTGAAGGAAGGGCACGAGCCGACCGATCGCGTGGTATCGCGCCTGCGCTCCGAACTGGCGCGCCGCTTTCCGGGCACGACCTTCGCCTTCCTGCCCGCCGATATCACCAGCCAGATCCTGAACTTTGGCGCGCCGGCCCCGATCGATGTGCAGATCACGGGCAGGAACGTGCAGGCATCGCGGGTCTATGCCCAGAAGCTGCTGGCGCGGATGAAGCTGATCCCCGGCCTTGCCGATGCGCGTATCCAGCAACCGGCCAATGCGCCGCAGCTCAACGTGGACGTCAGTCGCGCCCGTATCGGGCAATATGGTCTGACGGAGCGCGACGTGACCAACAGTCTCGCCGCTTCGCTGGCCGGAACCTCGCAGACCGCACCGGTGTTCTTCGTGAATCCCGAAAACGGCGTGCAATACCCGGTCGTGGCGCAGGCGCCGGAGTACCTGTTGGATTCCGTCAGCGCCCTTTCGAACGTGCCAGTCTCCGGCGCGGCCGGCAGCGCGATCCAGCCACTCGGGGGCCTGGCCGGTGTTTCGCGCGGGAATACCGTTCCCGTCATTTCGCACTATAACATCCAGCCCGCGCTCGACATCTACGGCACGACCGAAGGACGCGACCTGGGCGCGGTTTCGGGTGACATCCAGGCGGCCATCAAGGCGCTGGAAAAGGAGCAGCCCAAGGGCGTGAACGTGACCATCCGTGGCCAGTTCGCCACGATGAACACGGCGTTTTCGGGCCTGGGCTTCGGCCTGATCGGCGCGGTGGTGCTGATCTACCTGCTGATCGTCGTCAACTTCCAGAGCTGGGTCGATCCCTTCGTCATCATCACCGCGCTGCCGGCGGCGCTGGCCGGGATCGTGTGGATGCTGTTCGGCACCGGCACCACCTTGTCCGTGCCAGCCCTGACCGGCGCGATCATGTGCATGGGCGTCGCCACTGCGAACTCGATCCTTGTCGTCAGCTTCGCGCGTGAGAAACTGGCGGAGTTCGGCGATGCCAGACGGGCCGCGCTGGAAGCCGGTCTCGTCCGCTTCCGCCCGGTGCTGATGACGGCGCTGGCCATGATTATCGGCATGGCGCCGATGGCGCTGGGCCTCGGCGAGGGCGGCGAACAGAATGCCCCGCTCGGCCGCGCCGTGATCGGCGGCCTCGTCTGCGCCACTATCGCCACGCTTTTCTTCGTTCCCGTTGTTTTCAGCTTCGCCCACCGCAAGCGGAAGGTCGAAGCCACGTCCCCGGAGCTGCAACCCAGCCATGCATGACACGACTTCGCATACCGAACAGGAAATCCAGCCTTCCATCTCGTCCGGTCCGGACAGCCGCGGGTTGAAGCGCGCCGGGATGGGCGCTGTGGTGGTGGCGCTGGCCGTGGTGGCCGTGGGCGTGGGCGTGCGCATCCATGCCACGGGCACGCTGCGCCAGACCGCGGCCGAGGCGGCGATCCCCACCGTCAGCGTGGTCGTGCCCAAGGCCGATGCCGATGGCGCGCCGCTGGTGCTGCCAGGCAACGTGCAGGCGTTCAACAGCGCGGCGATCTATGCGCGGACCAACGGCTATGTGCGGCAATGGCTGGCGGACATCGGCGATCGCGTGCGCGCGGGGCAGGTGCTGGCCGTGCTCGATGCGCCCGAAGTCGATCAGCAGTTCGCCGCCGCCCGCGCCGATTACCAGACGGCGCTGGCCAACCAGCGACTGGCCGCCACCACGTCCGCGCGCTGGCACGCGATGCTGGCGCAGGATGCCGTTTCACGGCAGTCGGCTGACGAGAAGGCCGGCGATCTTGCCGCGCGCACGGCGGTATCGAACGCGGCGTTGGCCAATGTGAAGCGCTTGCAGGCGCTGCAGGGCTTCACCCGGCTTTCGGCGCCGTTCGCCGGCACTGTCACCAGCCGATCGGCCCAGGTGGGCGCGCTGGTGGTGGCGGGCAACGCCTCCTCGCAGCCGTTGTTCACGGTGTCGGACACGCACCGGATGCGCATCTATGTGAAAGTGCCGCAGAACTATTCCGCCGATATCGCGCCCGGCATGGCGGCGGATCTGAGCCTGCCGGAATATCCCGGCCGCACGTTCCATGCGGTGCTGACGCGCAGCGCCGGTGCCGTGGACGCGCAGTCCGGGTCCGTGCTGGTGGAATTGCAGGCCGACAACCCCGATGGCGCCCTGAAGCCGGGCGCCTTCGCACAAGTCAGCTTCAAGGTCGGCGGTGGTGGAGGCAACGCGGTGTCGGTGCCGGGCAGCGCGATTCTCTACAGTAACAAGGGGCCGAGCGTGGTTGTCGTGGGGCAGGACAACCGCGTGACCGTCCGTCCGGTGACAATCGCGCGGGACGAAGGCGCCACGGTGCTGCTCTCGTCCGGCGTCGCGAGGGGGGAACGCCTGGTCGATACCCCGCCCGATGCGATCCAGACCGGCGACCGTGTGCACGTGCAGGCTTCCGAAAGCGGAAAGGCCGGCAAGTAATGCGCGCGGGCAAGGTGGCTTACGCCGCGCTGCTGCCGGCATTGCTGGCGGGCTGTTCGATGACGCCCGCCTACCATCCGCCCAGCGTGGCGGTCCCGGATGCCTTCAAGGAAGTGAAGGGGTGGGCGGCGGCAACGCCGATGGACGGCGCGGCGCGCGGGACATGGTGGAAGGGTTTCAACGACCCGGTGCTCGACGATCTGGAAGACCGCGCCGAAAAGGCCAGCCCGACGCTCGCCGCCGCGCTCGCCCGCTACGATCAGGCGCAGGCGGTGGTCAAAGGCGAGCGGGCCTCGCTGGTGCCAGAGATTGATGCCAGCGGCAGCTTCGCGCGAACACGCGTGTCCGCCGACCGCCCGCTGTCCAATGGCAGCGCGCAAACCTACAACAACGCCATTGTCGGTGGCGGGTTGAGCTACGAAGTGGACCTGTGGGGCCGTATCCGCGCCTCGGTTTCCGCCGCGCGCGCGGAAGCGCAGGCGAGCGACGAGGACGTCGTCTCGGCCCGGCTCAGCCTCCAGACCTCGGTGGCGGACGCTTATGCCCGGTTGCGCGGGCTGGATGCCGAAGCCGAACTGCTGCGGCAGACGGTGGCGGCGTTCGAGCGGGCCTATGACCTGACGCGGACACGCCATGATGGCGGCATTGCCTCGGGCATCGACGTCAGCCGCGCCCTGACCGTGCTGGGCAATGCGCGTGCGCAAATAGCCGCCGTGGCCAGCCAGCGGGCGGCGACCGAGCACGAGATCGCCGCGCTGGTGGGGGCGGTCGCCTCGGACTTTTCCATTGCGCCACGCGCGCAGCCCTTGCTGCCGCTGGCGCTGGCCACCGGGGCTCCCGCCGC
>APMI01000464.1_pt1 | contig 21757 bp, 16 predicted proteins | sample 667938 | NCBI WGS metagenome assembly APMI01 (sample SAMN01084076, study PRJNA167559) | wastewater metagenome | biome: Wastewater | place: Denmark: Ejby Moelle, Odense | collected 2011-11-28
CAATCCTGTAAAAATAGCTTCCGAAAAAGAAGAAGTGAAGATGAAAAACGCACACACGGTAAAACTAGAAGAAGGAGGAGGCGCTTTTCACGAGAAAAAAGACAAGAACAAGAAGGAAAATTGGGGCGGTCCGCACAAAAGAAAACCTGCTAAAAAAGTGGGTGCAAATAGAGCGCAACAAAAATCAAAGTCGAAATCGAAGAGAAAAAAATAGACTCATCTATTTCAGAAAAGGTTTCATTTCTCTTGCCCAGATTTGATAACCTTCCGGTTTCATGTGTAACATGTCTTCCAAAAACAGATCTTTACGCACATTTCCATTTACATCGTTCATTGCTCCTGTAATGTCGATATAATCAGCATTTTCCTTTCTGTGCATAAATTTTTTAATCAATTCGTTTGTTGCCAAATATTTTATCCAAAGATGTTGCCGACTCGGTGATAACTTTATTGAGATATAATCAACCTGAATATCCGGATAATAATCCCTGATTTCGCAATAAAACTTTTTGAATCTCTTGAAAACCTGTCTTGGTTTTAATTCTTCATCAGCGGCAAAATCGTTTTCGCCGCAATAAATAATAATTTGTTTTGGCGAATAAGGTTGTAACAATTCTTTTGAATAAAAATTGAGGTCGGATAAAATTGAGCCGCCAAATCCTCTGTTAATAATGGTCTTATCGGGAAAATAATCTGAGACATTAGTCCATCTTGTATATGAGGAACTTCCTAAAAGAAGTATTGCATCTTTTTTAGGTGGATTGTCTTTATTTAATTGGTCAAAATATTGAATATCATCCCAAAAAGTAGGTTTGTTTTGTGCCGAAATATTTAAAATTAAAAAAAAAGAAAGGTAACAGAAAATAGTTTTTTCATTGATCACAATTTATTTTTTGATTATTTGGATAGGCTTTGCATCATTAATCATCATATAATGTGTTTCCACGTTTTGCCGAGCTTTTGAAAAACTGAAAGGAACCTCACCGTTTCAAAAAAACCGCATAAAAAAACTCCCCGAAAATTTTCGAGGAGTCATAATCGTAATTCAAATTTCGTAGTTCGTATTTCCTAGTATCTGTAATATTCCGGCTTATAAGGTCCTTCAACCTCTACACCGATGTATTTAGCCTGTTCTGGCGATAAAGTTTCCAGTTCTACACCAATTTTTTTAAGGTGAAGCATCGCTACTTTTTCGTCTAATTTTTTAGGCAACATATAGACTTGGTTTTCGTAAGCATCGCTGTTTGTCCAAAGTTCAATTTGTGCCAAAGTTTGGTTGGAGAATGAATTACTCATCACAAAACTTGGGTGTCCTGTAGCACAACCAAGGTTTACCAAACGACCTTCTGCAAGGATGATAATGTCGTTTCCATCCACATTATAAATATCAACTTGTGGTTTCACAGTAGATTTTGTAGAACCATAATTTTCGTTCAACCAAGCCATGTCAATTTCATTATCGAAGTGACCGATGTTGCAAACGATGGTTTTGTCTTTCATTTTTTTGAAATGTTCACCTCTTACGATGTTGTAATTTCCTGTAGTCGTGATGATGATATCCGCAGTTTCAATTACGTTGTCGAGTTTTTTCACTTCATAACCTTCCATTGCCGCTTGCAACGCACAGATTGGGTCGATTTCTGTAACTGTTACGATAGAACCTGCACCTCTGAAAGAAGCGGCAGTTCCTTTACCAACATCACCAAAACCACAAACAATTACTCTTTTTCCAGCCAACATCACGTCTGTTGCTCTTCTAATCGCATCAACCGCAGATTCTCTACAACCATATTTATTATCGAATTTGGATTTGGTTACAGAATCGTTTACGTTGATTGCAGGCATTACCAAAGTTCCTTTTTCCATTCTCTCATAAAGTCTGTGAACTCCGGTTGTAGTTTCTTCAGAAAGACCTTTGATGTCTTTTGTCAATTCTGGGTATCTGTCGAAAACCATATTTGTTAAATCTCCACCATCATCCAAAATCATATTTAAAGGTTTTCTGTCTTCACCGAAAAACAAAGTTTGCTCGATACACCAATCGAATTCTTCCTCGTTCATTCCTTTCCAAGCGTAAACAGGAATTCCTGCAGCAGCAATTGCAGCAGCAGCGTGGTCTTGCGTGGAGAAAATATTACAAGAAGACCAAGTAACATCTGCACCAAGAGCCACCAAAGTTTCAATAAGAACCGCAGTTTGAATCGTCATGTGAAGACATCCCGCAATTCTTGCTCCTTTTAACGGTTGAGAAGGGCCATATTCTTCACGAATTGCCATTAATCCCGGCATTTCTGCTTCGGCAAGCTCAATTTCTTTTCTTCCCCATTCTGCAAGGGAAATGTCCTTTACTTTGTAAGGTACGTATTGTGTTGTAGTTTCCATTTATTTTAGAAAATTTTTGCAAAAATACGACATATTTTTTTAAGTTTTTTTGAAGAATAGAACAATTTATAAATTCAATTAAAATATTGATAGGAGTGGGCTTTAGACCGCTTTTAAAAGGAGGAATTTATAATTGGCTTTAGCCAAAATTTATAATCAAAAAAACTCCGCCACAAAAATTTCGCGACGGAGTTTCGGTTTATAGAGAAAAATGAAATTTTTCGATTAAAGAAGCCACGAAGCGGCGACATCAACAGCAAGGGGTGAAGCCTTGTAAAATATAAATTAACGTTATTTAAGCCACGAATTGGCGACATGAGAGATTTTCAAGAAATTTTCAAAAAATTACTTCCAACCACCTCCCAATCCTTTATAAATATCCACCACCGCGTTCAACTGGTTTTTCTTCGCTTCCACCAGTTCCATTTTGGCGTCCAGAGCATCGCGTTGATTCAGTAAAACTTCCAAATAATCGGCGCGGGAATTTATGAATAGCAAAACTGCGATTTCGTTACTGTCGTCCAATGCTTTGGATTGTTCGGCTTTTAGTTTATAATAACCGTCCATATTTTTGATTTTCGACATCAAACTAGAAACATCCAAATACGCATTCACGACCGTTTTGTCATATTCATATAATGCCTGAATTTGTCTTGCATCCGCCGTTTTAAAATTTGCTTGAATTGCGGTTTTGTTAATCAACGGACCAGCAATATCTCCAACAAGATTTGATGCAATACTTTCCGGAATTTTGGTTAAATAAGTCGGATTAAACGCCTGCAGACCCAAAGTCGCACCAATATGAAGCGACGGATAAAATTCTTTTCTTGCGGCTTCCACATCCAATTTTGCGGATTTTAAGTCCAATTCAGCTGCTTTGATGTCGGGTCTGTTGTCCAAAAGTTCATTCGGAATTCCGGTGTAAACGGCTTGCGGAACGAGTTTCATAAAGTTTTCCTTATTTCTCACAATCGGTTGCGGAAATCTTCCCAAAAGAGAATTAATGATGTTTTCCTTTTCTGTAATTTGTTGGTGATGGATTAAACGGCGGCTTCTTCATTTTTTTACTCTTTTTTCGAGCAGGAAACCAACATTAACGCGCTGCACAAAGCAATGCCTGAAAATAATTTAAACATAAAATGATTACGTTTTTAGAAAGATAATTTTGAATTTTTTATGTGACTTATGTATTCAATTCATAAAATTAAACACAAAATTTTCCGCTGATTATTATTGATAATCAACTTCTTAAAAGAAAATAAAAATTTTAAATACGGAGGTTTCTCAGAACGAGATACCGTTTTGAAGTAAGGACAACTTCAGGATTAAAACCAGTGAAATCTGATTTTCCGTTGAGTAAAAATATCAGACTTGAAAAAAGTGAAAGTGCAGCAACAAAAGTAATAATGTCGGTATCCAGTCCCTGAAAATTATCCTCAGTAAGCGTAGTTTTTAAGAATTTTTCAAAATTTTTCTTGTGCTGCTTTTTTTCGACATTTTGGTGAAAGTGAGAATTTTTTGCGGTTGTTTGTAGAGAAATTGTTGTGTTTGAAATGTCCTGACCTAATGCTATTTCATAACTATTTCCTACAATAAATACTGCAAAAATTACGGCTAAAAAGTAAATTATTCCCTTTTTCACGGTACAAAATTACAAAGCTTAATATAAAGCTACAATCCAGATGACAAAATTTAATGAGAATTTAATGTTTTCATATATTTGTTAAAATTTAATATCAATGCCGCTTTACCGAGATTTTTCTGACCAAAATGCCACTATTCTTTTATGGAAGTATGACGAAAATGAGGAATTGAATGAAGAATTTCTTTTGGAGAAGGAAGACTACGAAAAGATTAAAGATTATCACCCAACGAAGTTAAAGGAACATCTTTTGGTAAGAAAGATCTTGAAATCAGTTTTACCCCATCACAAAATTCTTTACAAAGAAAGAGAACCTTTCCTGTATCCCAAAGATTTTGAGATTTCGATTACCCATTCCTTTCCTTTTGCGGCTTTGGCAATTTCAAAAAATAAAGTAGGAATCGATATCGAACCTTTTAACCAGAAAATTTTAAGGATTAAAGACAAATTTCTTTTTCCTGAAGAGGCCGAATTTATTGAAAAGAGTAGGGAAGTTGCTTATCTCACGGTAATTTGGTCACTGAAAGAGAGCCTTTATAAAATTCACCACTCGAATTATTGGTCGCTAAAAAAGCATTATGAGGTAAAACCTTTCGATCTGGATTTTCCTTACGGAATTAGGTGCAGGGTTCACGACGAAAAAGTTTCCGATTTGTTTAAAGCGCGAGTTGAATTTTTTGACAACTATTGTTTGACCATTGTGGATTGAGGTTCGAGATACGAGATGCGAGCTTTTTAAGAAACTCAAAAACTTCCATTCTCAAACTCTTAATTCCTCAAAACTCAACGACTCACCCACAAAATCACAAGCCTAATTTCTCTGCCACTTTACGCTGTTCTTTTGCCACATCGTAAAGCAGGTCAAGAATTTCGCTTAAGTTTTTCAGTTCCGTTAAATGAGTGATTCTATTCGGGTCGCGACGGTTGAAAACTTCGGTTTCGCTGATTTCTTTTTTTCTTCTTTCCAAGAGTTTTTCTACGGAATCCTCAGGTTGAATTTGGCTTTCTTGAAGTGTTTGCTCAAATGCAGTCTCCTGATTCAAGATGAGATCAGTTGCACGGAGTTCCGCCGAAATTTTGGTGTTCCAACCTTCGAAATCAATTTCAGGGTATTGGTCTGCACTTTTTGTATATTGGGAAAGAGAAGCAATATAGGCGGTAATCAAATGCCCTGTGTTGACGAATTGGTGTACATTTTCAAGGCTTTTCTGCTGGTTTTTGGGATCGGAAATCATGCGTTGAAAACTATCGGAAAGATTTGCCAAACTGATGATGGCGTCCTTTCTTTTCAGCTTGTAGTTTTCAATCCCTAATTTTTTTTCTGAGAAAAGGTCCATCACCGCTCTAAAATATTCAAGATTACTGATGGATGACCGTTTCATCAAATCGATATTTTGTGTATGTTCCCAAACAGGAAGAACGAAATAGGAGACGACGAAAGCGACAATTCCTGCAATTGCCGTATCAAGAATTCTATCTTTAAAAATAAGGTTTACATTTCCGGGATTGAGGAAATTAAAACTCAGAAAAATATAGATCGTCATAAAAAAAACTGCCCAAGAATATTTTTCCTTTAAAAGACTGAAACACATAATCATACTAAAAAAAAGCATTACTAAAAGTGCAGTGGTGTCTTTCACAAAAAATAAAATTCCATAAGCAATTACGGCACCTGCAGCAGTTCCGTACAAACGAAGCAGATTTCTATGTTTTGTCGTGGAATATGCAGGTCGCATAATCGCAACAATCGTAATTAAAATCCAATACGAATGACCAATTCCCAAAAATTGGAGTTTGGAAATGGAATAACCGATTAACAAAGCAATTGTGATTCTAATTGAATGTCGAAAATGTGATGATTTTAATGAAAAGTTGCTTAGCAGAACTTTCAGGTTCAGCTTTTCGTTGTTGGTCACGAATTTTTCTAAATCAAGGCCGCTCGAAAGACTTTTCGCCAAGTTTTTGTCTTGACTGAAAACTTTGTACATCGTTTTGATTTCATCCGCGATGTCGGTAATCCGAACCAAAATCAGACGCATGATCATGAAGTTTTCAAGAGTTTCGGGATTTAGTTTCTCGTTTCTTAAATCGAAATATTCTTCAAAAATTTTTTCGAGTTCAGAGTCGATATGATGAATTGGTTTAGCCTTAATTCCACTTTGTAAGGCGATGCCGATGTTTGTAAGTTCTTCTGAAAGTTTAGACAAGTAGTCACTCAGTGAATTCAAAAAACCGCTCTTCCCGAAACTTTCCTGCATTTTTCGGTAGTCGGTTTCCGAAGTCATCAGTTTTTCATGCAAATCGATTGAATTTAGAAACATCAACATTAAAAGACGGCTTGTTGTGGTAGATTCGTTTACAATTTGTCGGGTCTTGAAAACGGTTTCGCGGGTTTCTTCCTGTAAATTTTTAATCTTTATCTGTTGCGAGATGACGTGTCGGTGAAGCTCATCAAAATCAGGGTTTTCTAGATAGAATTTGGATTTAATTTTTAAATATTCTGCCAGTTCAAGATAGTTTTCACCAATCATTTGTCCTGCCAATTTATAAGGCTGAATTTTAGAAACAATCAGAAATATCAGAAAATAACAAACCGATCCGGCAAAAAATATCAATAAACTTTTAAAGATGTTTTGCCCCGTTAAATGTCCGTCGATAAAGATGCCGAGAACGACCAACGAAAGTCCGCCAACTGCCGCCAATCGTTGTCCATAAACACCAATGAGGGAGAAAAACATTCCGAAGAGAATGATTTCGAGATAAATTAGTAGAGGAAAATCTTTAACTAAACTTGCCACGGTCGCAACTATTAAAAAACTGAAAATCGCGAGAAGCAAAGCATTCCTTCGCCTGATAAATGGTCCGGCTTGATCCGTTAATCCCACAAAACTGGTTGCAAGCGGAAACAGGAAGAATTCTTTCAGCAAACCGAAATGCGCCAAAATAATACTTGGAATTACAATCGCCAAAGAAATTCGCACGCCGGAATAAATCGACTGGCTGGTTGCAAATTTTTTCAGTTCGGTGGCGTAGTTCATTGTACAAATTTAAAGTTTTATTCCACAAAAAAAGTCCCAACGAATCGGGACTTTGTTTTAAATCTGATTTTGATTAGTAATCTGCGTTGGATGATTCTTCGCCGATATTCCAGGTGAGCCCGAATCTTAAAGTGTTGTCCAAAGCGGAATTTACTTTTGATGTATTGATGAGGTAAGACATATCCAAACCAAAAGATTGGTATTTTAACCCAACACCCACTGTTGCGTATTGTCTTCCCCCTTGTTCAGGACTTTCATGGAAGTAACCTCCTCTTACTGCGAAAGCGTTGTCGTACTCATATTCCACAGCGCCACTTAGCATTAAGCTTTTCGGGTTGCTAAAAGATTTCCCGATTCCGGACATTACGCCCACGTTTGGTACGTTTCCAGTTTTATCGGGTCCAGGAACCAAAAGTTTTGACGCTTCGAAATTTATTCCCACGCGATTTAAATCATCAATAAATAAATCGTAGCCCGCTCCTAAACGAGCCATTGTTGGCAAATAAGATCTTGACTCGTCATCTCCGGTATAATCCAGTCTTGGTCCTAGATTTTGGATGGCAAAACCACCTCTTGCACGGCCTTCAAAGTCGTTGATACTGGTGTGTTTTTCGGATTGAAAATATCCTGAAACATCTACTGCAAAGGAATTCGCTGGTTTTAAAGTATTGTCGGAATTGAATCCACCAGACAAATCTGAACGGATAAATCTACCTGTAACCGCCATGGAATAATAGTCTGAAAGCTTTAATCCGTAAGCAACGTCAATGGAAAACTCATTTGGTTTTGCGGTACCTTCCTGAACAACTTCCGTCCCCACAAGTTTTGTTAAATCCACAGAACCCATGTTGAAATAATAGATGCTTGCGGAAATGGTGGCTCTTTCCTCATCTCCTAAAAATTGATGATAGGCACCGTATAACAAAAATACATCATTAGTAAGTTTACTCATGTAAGGAGTATAGTTAACTCCTACAGCAGAAGTTGTTTTACTGAAGGGGTATTTTGCTGCGTTCCAAAACTGGGAAAAAGCGTCTGTTGTAGTTGCCACACCTTGATCACCCATTCCACCTGCTCTTGCATCAGGAGAAATTCTTAAGAAGGGAGCTCCGGTAAGTACCGGGTAAATATTTCCAATTTGAGAATAAGCGGCGACACTCATCCCTAATCCCAAACCTAAAAAGAGTTTTTTAGTCAATGTCATAAAATCGTTTTTTTCGTTTATAGAATTTTTATTTTAATAATACCATTTTCTCAACAGCTGTAGCACTTCCTTTACATTTATCCTGGTTCTGGCTTTTAGCGTAAATTTTGAAGATGTAGGTTCCTTTTCCAACGGAATCCCCAAAATCATCTTTTCCATCCCATTCAATCGCGGTTCTTGGCGTACGGAAACCTTGGAAGAAAGGTTCTGCCGTTACAGCAGTAGAAATGGTTTTTACCAGTTTTCCAGTGATGGTGAAAATTTGCACATTTACGTCTAAAATATCATTGCAATTATGCTCAAATTGAACATACGTCTTATTGGTAAATGGATTTGGCCAGTTTAGCAGTTTGTTAACCACTAAATTTTGGTCGTTTTCGCCCTTAACTACAAAGTTTAACGTGGCAGTTGTGGAATTATTGTTGATGTCCCACACTTTAAAAGTTAATTGATGCGGACCGGGGGTTAAATTTCGGAAAGGATAATTTACATTTCCTTTCTGATAATCTGCTAAACTAGGGTTTGTACAGCCATTTCCTTCCCCAGAAAAATAGAAGTCGTTCAAGACCACCGTGTCGATAATTTTTCCATCGAGAACTACGGTAATGTCGTGGCCAATTCCGGATCCTGTAGAATTGATTCCTTTATCATCGGTGACGCAAGCTAACAAAGTTGGATTTTCATTGGTAATACCGCCATCTGCAAAATTAGTGTTGTTCATATAAAGTTTCACTTTTGGTGGATCATTATCATTAATTCCATCGGGATTAATTCCACCAATGGTTTGCGCCTGGTTGGTAAACACGTCAAACACCTTGTTGTCTGCATAACCTAAAATTCTGCCTGTTCCTAAAGTATAGTTGATGTCTTTCGGTACGTAAAACTCTACGGTGAAAACCCCATCTTTGGCAACTCCAGAAGATTTTACAATAGGCGAACCCTCTTCGGTGTACTGAAGCACTGGATTTAATTTTGGTGATCCATCGTTATTCAGTGTTTTCTTGTTAAGCCTTTTATCAAAAATGTTAATGGCTACTCTTCCGTTAAAAGTATTGTCCAAAGTACCATCTTCCTTATTGATATGTCCTGTAATTTTTACAAAATCAAGAGCGCGGAGCTGACCAGGAACAGGAGATTCAACGTTGTCAATTTTCAGTAAACGTTTTGGTCGGCTCAAAGTTCCGGCAGGATCACCGAGGAAATTTACCTTCAAGTGGTCACTTTGCGGACCTTTTTCAATTTTAGCTTTTAAAAGCGCATCACCAAGCGTGCTGAATTGATCATTGTTTAGAGCAAAAATATTCTTTATCAATATGGAGCTAAACAGTTCCCCGTAAACCACCGAAATCGCACGGCTAGAGGTGATCATTGTTGCGGCACCACCCGTTTTGTGCTTGATCACCTGTTCACCTGCGGAAGAAGTTCCCGGCTCATCCCACAAAGTAAACTCACAAGTTATCGTGGAAACCAAAGGAAACCGTGAATAAACGTTATTGTAATTGTTGAAATTTTGGATATCATCGATGCTCAAGACTCTTTCTTGCGCCCAACCATTAATACCGCCATGACCGAAATAAAGGAGGTACAAACTGTTTCCTACATCATTAGAAATAGCTTGGTTCACTTGCGGATACCGCTGTCCGCCAGAAGCTGACTGAGCCGCAAATGAATCTAAAAATAATTTTCGTACGTTATATTCCTTACGTTCGGTTCCTGTCTCAAACGAATTTACAATTGCAGTATTCACTGTATTGTGGAATGGAAGAACATTGTCCGCATCATCGTCTGCCACAAAATCCAATTTCATCCTCCATTCACCAAAAGGTGTTGACTGGCCTGGAAGAGCGTTGTAGTAGGCAAGGGTTTTGTCGATCAAAAGTTTTGCTTCTGAAACATTAGCTGCAGGAAGTCTTCCTATCGGCAAGTCGGGTAGAAGTGAATAAATATAGGTTGGTGGTTCTGCAGGATTAAGTGGCGCGATTTGCGGAGCGGTCATCACAAAATAATCGTCCGTTACGAAAGAATTAGAATAGGTAGCACTTTCCTCACTTTCATAACTAGGCACAATGTCTGAACCAGGGTTATTTTTACCACGGTGGTCATAAGAGGCGTCGCCTAAAATGAACACATATTTTAATTTTCCAGCAGGAGTATTGAGTTTAGTGACAAAATCTCGAATAGCTGTAATATCTTTACTTCCACTGCTGAATTCATTGTAAATTTTGTTGACATCAACTACGGCTACATTGTATTTATTTTGGTAGTAGTTTGCTAATCTCTGGGCTTGCCCCATCATTTCTGGAACTGTTATCATAAGGTAATCCACATTTTGAAGACCTGATAAGTCCTGATTTTCAGTTTTCCCTACAAATGATGGTAAAAATGCGTCTGCACTCTTGAAAGCCACAAATTCATTCACGAAAAGATCGCTATCTGCAACATACCCGAAATCGAAGTTTGCATTTCCTCCGGACTTGTTCACTTTTCTTGTAACATTGGTAACATCCGAAACTTGCCAAACCTGCTCTATTGATGAAGCATCGCTCATACTAAAAGTATAAGTAGTACCGCTGCCTTCGGAGATATCATAACTTCGGAAATTCATCTGTGCATTATTGAACTTTAAATCCTGCTTATACTGAACTTCTGCATAGTCGAAGAAAAATTTTCCCTGTGGATTTGCTGAAAAGCTGGGAGTAAAATTAAAACTAAGCTGATTGCCGCTAAAGTTGGAGGTATTACCAAAAAAGTAACCCATGACATACTCATTTTTTTCGGTAGCCTGAACGGCAAATACTCCGGATTCCGTATTGTTTAAATTGAAATCAACCTTGTTGCCATTGGATTGATATCCAATAAGTCTTGCACGGTATTTTATAACGTCTGTTGTCTGAAGAGGGAATCTTGTGGTAAAGGTAACTGTCTTAGGTTCGGAAAAAGAATCTCCAATCCAAATACGGCCTACTTTCATCAAATTGAATTTCTCTTCGTTAATATATTGATACTCATCATACCTTGAAATAATGTTGGAGTTTACGTTTACATCGCTATCCTGAATTCTTTTTCCGGGACCTAAATCAAAATTGATGAAATAATAAGCGAAATCCTCATATACATTCATAAAGTTATAAGAATTGTCTGCTCTTGTCTCAAATCTTCGGTTTCCGTTTCCGTTTCTGCCATTGGAAGTTTTGAAAACATTATATCCATGAGGTCCCTGTGCGTAAAAAAGAGCGTAATCATCCTCATTCCAAACACCGTCATTTTCTCCCACCACTTGTATTGCGTCTTCCTGTAAAGCCGCAAATCGGAAATCTTGGTTGTGTTCTGGCAAGGTTAATCCGCCGTTTCCATAGATTCGGAAGTTTTTCGGGTTGATATTTGCCGGGTTGATTCCATTATCGCGTAAAAACTTGGTTGTAATCTTGAAAACCCCTGTTTTATCAACCTTAATTTTAAAGAAGTTTCCAGATTTTAGTGGATTATCGGTAGTTCCGGATCTCTTCGTCAAGTTTTGGTTTAAAGAATTGGTACCACTGTTCACAATACTGAAAGAAGTCAGGCGGTAAAAGTTTCCGTTTTCATTTTTTAAGACAGAAACCCGAAGATTGGTCGTTTTCTCCTTCGTGTAAGGATTGGTGTAGTAACTCACGTCCGCAAAATCTTTTGAAGGAATGCGATTGCTACTGATTTCGAAAAGTTCTTTCGGACTTATTTTTTCCCAAACAATATTGGATATTTGTTGGTCCGCCCCTGAATATTTACTGGTCGAACGATAAAAAACAGAACCTTCTTCGTACACAAAACCATCATTCTTAAATGACGGAACGGTAACACTATAGCTCCCGAAATCCATGATCCGGCTTCCTTCCCATTCAATTTTGACGTTTTGAGAATAAGCCGATATGATAAAAATGTTGATTAATAATAAAGTTAAAATTCGTTTCATCTGAAGTTTTTTTTCGCGGTTACAAATTAAACGAAAAATAATAAATAATAATATCATACAATAAAATTAATTTGTTAACGTTTTGCAAAAAAATCAATACATAATTTGATTTATTAAATAATTTCTTTTTTCTTTGTACTCTGAAAATATCTATATTGACTATGAATAAACTTAAGTTGTTTTCTTTAATAGCGTTGAGTTCCACTATGCTTTTAGTAAGTTGCGGCGGTAGCGGCGGCGGAAAGAAGGGCGGTGGTACAAAACGTTTTACCAGTAAAACCGGTTGGAAACCCAACGATCAGAAAGGTTGGTTCTTCACCGGAAAACAACAGAAACAAAAAGGATGGCCGGGAATGGTTTATGTAGAAGGCGGTACTTTTACCATGGGACTGGTGAAAGACGATGTAATGCATGACTGGAACAATACCCCTAGAAGAATGCAGGTTAGCGCATTTTTTATTGGTGAAACTGAAATTACCAATTACGAATATCGTGAATACGTTACCTGGTTAAAATTTGTATTTCCTCCATCTGATCCTAGTTTTAAAGAAATTTACAAAGGAGCGCTTCCTGATACATTGGTGTGGAACAATAAGCTCTCCAGAAACGATTTCGCGGAAACTTATTTCCGCAGGCCAGAATATGATTACTATCCGGTAGTAGGAGTTTCATGGCTGCAAGCTTCCAGATATTGCGATTGGTTAAGCGACAGAGCAAACGAGAAGGCTTTGATGGAACAAGGTGTCATTTCAAAAGATTTCTATACCAACGATGCGAACAATCAAGGTCCAAACTCATTTAACTTAGACAAGTTCAAAGCAAATGATCCTGAAATGGAAGCGTACATCAATCAACAAAGATTGCAGCAAAAATCAGGGATCAAAACCAGTAATCAGAGAATTATGGCGGCAAACCGTAATGCTACAGCTAGTGTTGTTGAGAAATTCAGGCTTCCAACAGAAGTGGAATGGGAGTTCGCTGCTTTAGGAATGCAAAAAGAGAGAGAATACAACCTTTACCAAAACAAAAAACCTGAAATCGAAGAATTGAAAGGTAAAAAAGGTAAGAATCGTGGGATGTATCTTGAAAACTTTAAGCAAGGACGAGGTGACTATTCCGGAGTTGCAGGTTGGAAAAATGACGGTTCTCCTACAACAGCTGACGTGAAACAGTATCCATCAAACAATTTAGGTATTTTTGGAATGTTCGGTAATGTTGCAGAATGGACCGCAGATGTTTACAGACCCATTATTGACGAAGAAGCGAGTGATTTCAACTACTACAGAGGAAACGTTCCACAAGAAGTGGTGAAAAATGCTGACGGTACTTTCAAAAAAATTGACGCTGCTAAATACGATACACTTGCCGACGGAAGATTAGTTTATAAAGGTCTTCCTGGTCAGTATGAAAGAGAAACAGTTGCGGATAACAGAAATTTCCGTGACGGGGATTTCCAATCCTCGCTTGATGCAGGTTACGGAAGAGCAGAAGACAGTACAACGATGGGCTATAATATGTATAACTCCAAGCAGAAAAGATTTATCGTAGATGAAAGAGGAAGAGTTATTTTACAAAAAGACCCACTTTCAAGAACTACCAGAATTTCCAATGAAGTACGTGTTATTAAAGGAGGGTCTTGGTTAGACGGAGCTTACTGGTTAGATCCAGGTCAAAGAAGATTCCGCGACGAGGCAAAATCTTTTGGATGGGTTGGTTTCCGTGTTGCACAGGACGCTAAATCCTCCGGTAAAGGCAGAACAAAAAGATAATTTTTTAGAAAAATATTTTATAAATCCTTCCGCAATTGCAGAAGGATTTTTTTATTTTTGAACAATGAATCCAGAAACTTTCTATCCGTTATTTTTACAGTCATCCAAAATAACCATCGACAGCCGAAAAATTGAAAAGAATGACGTTTTCTTTGCTTTTTCAGGTGAAAATTTCAACGCGGCCACTCTTGCAGAAGATGCCATAAATAAAGGAGCTTTCGCGGTTATTGTGGAACAGAGAGAATTCGAAAATAAGCAGAGAAAAATCTATTACGTTCCTTCGACTTTGGAATTTTTGCAGCAATTGGCGACGTACCATAGAAATCAGTTGAAAATTCCAGTTATCGCTTTAACAGGAAGTAATGGAAAAACGACTACAAAAGAAATAATCCACGCGGTTTTGTCGCAAAAATTTAATGTTCAGTACACTTTCGGAAACCTTAATAATCATATCGGAGTTCCCCTAACATTGCTTTCCATTAAACCTGAACACGAAATGGCGGTGATCGAAATGGGAGCGAACCATCAGAAAGAAATTGAACTTCTTTGTAAAATCGCACAACCCAATTTTGGCTATATCACCAACTTCGGAAAAGCACATTTGGAAGGTTTTGGCGGATTTGAAGGCGTAATTAAAGGAAAATCAGAACTATATGATGATCTAAAATCAAATGGGCAAACGATTTTAGTCAATGAAAATGATCCTATTCAATTTGAAAAAACGGAAAACTATTCACCCAAAATCACCTTTGGAAAAGAAGGTTCGGATTATTTCTTCGAAGAATTTTCAAAAGACAATTTCGTTGGTTTAAGTTTTAACGGAAATAAGGCACAATCGAAATTAACAGGAAATTACAATTTTACCAATCTCTGTGCTGCAGCGAGTTTAGGTTTTCATTTTGGATTAGACTTCGCGCAAATAAGAGCTGCGATACAAAATTATACGCCAACCAATATGCGTTCCCAAATTTTAGAAAAGAACGGGAAAACTTTTGTTCTGGATACATACAACGCCAATCCAAGTTCGATGGCGGAATCTCTTAAAAATTTTAGCAAATTCGAGGGCTCAAAAACCATCATTATCGGTGATATGCTTGAATTAGGCACTGAATCTGAAGTGGAACATCAAAGTATTATGGAATTGGCTAATTCAATGGGTTTTGATGAAATCATTACCGTTGGTAAACATTTCAAAAACGTAAATAAATCATCGCAAGCTTTCGAAAATTCGGCAGCACTTTCAGAATATTTACAATCTGAAAAAATCAGCTCAAAAAATGTATTGTTAAAGGCTTCACGCGGAATCGCTTTGGAAAAAGCATTGGAATTTATCAATTAATTCAAATCCCAATAATCGTTCAAAATAAGTTTGATATTTTTGAAAGTCATCGGGAAAACGTCACTCATAATTTCCTCCCTATTTTTCCAGGAAACCTCAGAAATCCCTTCTTCTATTTGAGGAACAGGCGTTTCGTCTCCTACAAAATTCATTCGGAACCAGTAGGTCGTTTTGAGGATTTTTTCCCCGTTTCTTTCATTATAAATATGAAAAGTATTGTTGAGAAATTCCTCTAAAATTAATTCCCTAATTCCGGTTTCTTCCTCCACTTCGCGAATTGCAGCTTGTTCCAGCGATTCGCCCTTCTCGATTTTACCTTTCGGAAGATCCCATTTTCCCATTCTTCGGATAAAGAGAATTTCGCCATTTTTATTGCTTACAACGCCACCTGCAGCTTCAACTACTTTGAACATGTGGGTGAAATCTTCCCATAAATCCTCGATATTTTCACCATAAACGTTAAGTTCCGGGCACGAAGTGTTCTCCAAAAGATCCACCGCAATTTCCAAAGTGGCAAAACCCTCGAACCGCAGTTTCTTTTCTATGTCTTCCGGATATTTACTTAAAGTTAATTTTTTTTCATTCACAAAAACTTTATACATTTGCAGCGTTTTAATCATACAAAAATATAAAAATGAATTTAGAAGGACGTAAAGTTGTGGTAAATAAATCGGTAAATGAGCTGGTTGAAATGCTAAACAAGCCCGAAGATTACAAAAATTTGATGCCGGAATCGCTGCAAAGTTTCGAAGTTCGAGACAACGGTTTTAAATTCAGTTTAAAAGGAATGCCGGAAATCGCCTTGACTATCGACGAGGTTTCCGACAAGCAAATCGTGTTGAAATCCGCAAGTTCAAGTTTGGATTTTGCTTTGACTGGAGCGATGAATCCGGTAAACGAAAATCAAACAGAAGTTCAGCTGCTTTTTGACGGAAAATTTAATCCGTTCATCAAAATGATGGTTGAGAAGCCACTACAGAATTTTATCAATTCACTTACAGATAATATTGAAAAACTGTAAGGTTCAATTAAAAATCCCTGAAATCTATTGGTTTCAGGGATTTTTATGTTCAAATTTTTCATTAGTTCGTATAACTCGCAAAGGCTTCTTCCAAACTTCCAAACTTTCCTTTGAATTCCTCAATGGGCGAATCTTGCATGATTTTTCCCTGGTGAATTAGAATCACTCTCGAACAAAGTGCTTCCACTTCCTGCATGATGTGTGTAGAAAGAATCACCGTTTTCTCTTTCCCAATTTCTTTTATCACATTTCTAATCTCGATGATTTGGTTGGGGTCAAGACCGTTCGTCGGCTCATCCAAAATCAGCAAATCCGGTGAGTGCAGGATTGCTTGAGCCAAACCAACCCTTTGTTTATAACCTTTTGAAAGCTGAGAAATTTTCTTCGATTTTTCTGGTACAATTCCTACGAGCGCAATGACTTCATCAATCCTTTTTTTTGGAATTTTGTGAAGATCAGCAACAAAATTCAGGTATTCCTTCACGTACATTTCCTGATAAAGCGGGTTGTTTTCGGGGAGAAAGCCTATGTTTTTTTTACTTTCAATATCGTTTTCTGTAATATCTTTTCCATTAAAGAGAATTTGTCCTTCATCAATTTTCAAAGCTCCGACTATCGATTTCATCAGCGTTGATTTTCCAGCGCCGTTTGGTCCCAAAAGCCCAATGATTTCGCTGTTTTCAATTTCAATGTTAACTTGGCTTAATGCAGTTTGCTCCCCAAATTTTTTGGTTAGTTCAATAACTTGAAGTGACATAAATGATATTTAATGGAATGCAAATTTACATTTATTAAGGAAATTTAGGATAATTTAAAATTTAATTTTATTCATCGGCACCGTAATTGATTTGCTGTTATGAAATTAAGAAGTCTTAAAATTACAGAAAAGAATCTCTAAAAAATAAAAAAAAACCTCCTAAGAAAAGAAGGTTTGATGAAAAGTGAGCGCGATAGGATTCGAACCTATGACCGTCTGCTTAGAAGGCAGATGCTCTATCCAGCTGAGCTACGCACCCATGGCGGTAAAAAAAAATTCCCGAAGGAATTACTAAAAGTCGGGGCGGCAGGATTCGAACCTGCGACCTCCTGGTCCCAAACCAGGCGCGATGACCGGACTACGCTACGCCCCGAGAATTTTGTCCAAAGGTTGCGGAGGGTGTGGGATTCGAACCCACGCGACCCTTGCGGGTCGACAGTTTAGCAAACTGCTCCGTTAACCACTCCGGCAACCCTCCTTTGCAATTATTTGTAAGAACTTCTTTTCTGTAATTGCGAGTGCAAATATATAATAGTTTTCAATATTAACCAAAATTTTTTGCTTAATTTTTTTTGTATTTTTGAAACTTAAATCATCATAAATCATTTAACAATGCGTAATTCGTTATATTTCATCGGTTTAACTTCATTACTATTTTCTTGCGGTTCACAGAAACCTGTACAGAAAGTTGAAGCAAAACCAAAAACATCAATAACAACCAATCCAACTCCCAAAACTCCCGTTCCGCAAAAGCCGCAAGTGAAGCACGAAGGCAGCTATGATTTTTACAAAACCAATATTGGAGATGTAAGCAAAAACGACAATACAATCAGTTACGGCTCAATCGTTTCTGCTGATCCACAAGGTTTTAGAGTGGTAAAGGATTATTTTCCTGCGGTGGCTCAAAATTTTAGGCAGAAATACATCATCCTCCATTATACGGCTTTGAACGATGAGAAATCGGTTTCCGTTTTAACACAACAATCGGTGAGTTCGCATTATTTAGTTAACAATTTAGGTGATAAGGATATTTATCAGTTGGTTGACGAAAATAAACGATCTTATCATGCGGGAATCAGTGCTTGGAGGAATGACAAAATGCTGAACGACACCTCGATAGGAATTGAAATCGTAAATCCTGGTTATACGACAGATGCTTCGGGAGCAAAAATTTTCCCTGATTTTGATGAACATCAGATGAAAAAAGTGGCAGCTTTGGTAAAAGATATTGCAACGCGTTACATGATTCCGCCGACCAATATTTTAGCGCACTCCGATATTGCGCCCACAAGAAAACAGGATCCCGGTCCGAAATTTCCGTGGAAAAAACTGTATGACGAATACCAAATAGGAATGTGGTATGATGATGCTTCTAAAGATGCATTTTTAAACCAAGCCAATTCCGAAGATTTTGCTTTGCAACAAAATACACCACAATTTATCTATAAATTTCAGTCAGCCTTGAAAACTTTTGGTTATGATTTGGCTGCATCTGGAACGATTGATGATGCTACGAAAAAGACAATCGAGGCTTTTCAATATCATTTCCGTCCACAGAAATATGATGGAATTATGGATGTCGAAACTTGGGCAATTTTACAGGCTTTAAACCAGAAATATCCTAATAAATAAATTCAAATTTCAATTCAGAATAATCCGGGCGACTTTCAATCGCCCGTTTCTTATTTTGCTATCGGTGAAAATCAATTTTATGGATTCCACAAAAAATCTTATCTTTTCCACAAATTATTTTTATGGAAAATTTCAGAAATGAAAGCGATTTATTGGGCACATTACAGGTTCCGATTAATGCTTATTATGGAGTTCAAACCCAGAGAGCGATTGATAATTTCAAAATTTCGGGGCAACATCTTTCCTCTTATCCTCACTTTATCGCGGCATTAGGAATGGTTAAGAAAGCCGCTGCAAAAACCAATTATGAATTGGGTTTGCTGGAGGAGAATCTCTACCAAAAAATTGCAGAAACTTGCGATGAACTGATTGCCGGAAAATACCACGATCAATTTCCAATCGACATGATTCAGGGTGGTGCAGGAACTTCCGTGAACATGAATGCGAATGAAGTCATCGCAAACATAGTTTTAGAAAAATTAGGCAAAGAGAAAGGAGATTATCAGTTTTGTTCGCCAAACGACCATATCAATTTATCACAATCCACCAATGACGCTTATCCAACGTCCATCAAAATTGCGTTATTGAATATGAACATCGAATTGGTGGAAAAACTCAAAAAAATTGTTGAAGCTTTCCGTGCAAAAGGGCAGGAGTTTTCAAAGGTCATCAAAATGGGAAGGACGCAGCTTCAAGATGCGGTTCCGATGACTTTGGGACAGGAATTTGAAGCTTTTGCGGCAACTTTGGAAGAAGATATTTCGAAACTCAACGCCAATGCCAATCTTTTCGTAGAAATCAACATGGGTGCAACTGCAATAGGAACGGGTTTGAATGCGCCGCTCGGTTACGCAAATTTGTGTGCGAAGAATTTAGCCCAACTTTCAGGTTTTCCAATTATTTCCGCACCAAATTTAGTGGAAGCAACTCCTGATACAGGTTCTTATGTGATTTATTCTTCGGCAATGAAACGTCTTGCGGTAAAACTTTCAAAAATTTGTAATGATTTGAGATTGCTTTCTTCGGGACCAAGAGCAGGATTTTTTGAAATCAACCTTCCGCCGATGCAACCCGGTTCTTCGATTATGCCCGGAAAAGTAAATCCTGTAATTCCGGAAGTAGTGAATCAGGTTTGTTACAAGGTGATCGGAAATGATTTAACAGTGACTTTCGCTTCGGAAGCAGGACAACTTCAATTAAATGTAATGGAGCCCGTTCTTTCTCATGCCATCATGGAAAGCAATATTTTCCTCGGAAATGCTTTAGATACCTTAAGGGAAAAATGCATTGACGGAATCACCGCCAATAAAGAAGTTTGCCTGAATATGGTGAAACACAGCATCGGAATTGTAACGGCTTTAAATCCATACATCGGATATAAAAATTCTACCGAAATTGCGAAAGAAGCTCTAGAAACAGGAAAGAGCGTTTATAATTTGGTTTTGGAAAAAGGAGTTTTGTCACAAGAAAAATTAGACGAAATTTTGGATCCCGAAAACATGTTGAATCCACATTAATTTGAAAATAACAGTAGGAACGGGCTTTAGCCCGTTTTTAGATCGTGGAAATTCCATTGGCTTTAGCCAAAATTGACAACCTTTAGTAAATATTTTTTTGTTTAATAAATATTTAATAACTAAAATCAATAATTTTAATAAAAATAAATGAAGAAATTTTTAACAACATTATCAATAATAGGAGCGATACTAATGACGAACGCACAAAAATTTGAAACAAAAAAAATCACCGATAAATCCGGTTACACTTACGAAACTGTACAAAACGACAAAACCGGAGTAAGAATTTATACCTTAAAAAACGGTCTCAAGGTTTATTTGGCAAAAAATGATGACGCACCGAGAATTCAGACTTATATTCCTGTAAGAACGGGGAGCAACAACGATCCCTCGGACAATACGGGTTTAGCGCATTATTTGGAACACATGATGTTCAAGGGAACTTCTAATTTGGGGAGTTCCGATTGGGAAAAAGAAAAAGTCCTGATTGCCCAAATTTCTGATTTGTACGAAAAACACAAAGCCGAAAAAGATCCCGAAAAAAAGAAGGCGATTTACAAAAAAATCGACGAAGTTTCCCAGGAAGCGAGTAAATACGCTATTGCAAACGAATACGACAAAGCCATTTCTTCACTCGGAGCAACCGGAACGAATGCACACACTTGGTTGGACGAGACCGTTTACAAAAACAACATTCCAAACAACGAACTCGAAAAATGGCTGAAAGTTGAAAAAGAGCGATTTTCAGAATTGGTATTGAGGTTGTTCCATACCGAATTAGAGGCGGTTTACGAAGAATATAACCGGGCTCAAGACAACGATTCCCGTTTGGTGAATTATGAATTGATGGACGCACTTTTTCCAAAACATCCGAACGGACAACAAACTACGATCGGAAAATCGGAACACTTGAAAAACCCTTCAATGGTCGCAATTCACAAATATTTTGACGAGTATTACGTACCAAATAATTACGCAATGGTTTTGGTGGGTGATTTAGATTTCGACAAAACTATAAAATTGGTTGATGAATATTTCGGGACTTTTAAATTCAAGGAATTGCCGATGAAGAAAATGGTTTCCGAAGAACCGATGACCAAAATCGTGGAAAGAACAGTGAAAAGTCCTTCCGCACCAAGACTTCAAATGGCGTGGAGAACTGATTCTTACGGAACTCAGGAAGCTCGACTTGCAGATTTGGTTGCCAATATCTTGACCAATTCCGGCGAATCAGGTTTGATTGATTTGAACATCAACCAAAAACAAAAAGCGTTGCGCGCATTGGCTTATGAATCTGCTTTCAAAAATTATGGAGCTTTCTCGATGGTGATTGTTCCGAAAAATAACCAAACTTTAGATGATGCCAAAAAATTGTTGTTGGAGCAAATTGATTTAGTTAAGAAAGGTGATTTTCCTGATTGGCTAATTCCGGCAATCGTGAACGATATGAAAATCCAACGTATGAAAAGTTATGAAACTGCGGATGGTTTGGCGACACAACTTTACG
>APMI01006390.1_pt1 | contig 21728 bp, 14 predicted proteins | sample 667938 | NCBI WGS metagenome assembly APMI01 (sample SAMN01084076, study PRJNA167559) | wastewater metagenome | biome: Wastewater | place: Denmark: Ejby Moelle, Odense | collected 2011-11-28
CCAGCCGCTGTGTGGGGCCGGAAAGCAGCGCCTCGAGCCGGGGCAGGGCGCGGCCAAGGTCGCGCAGGCGCTGATCGCGGCGTTGGTGGCCCTGCGACAGGGCGCGCAACAGGCGGGCCGACAGGCTTTCGACCGTGGCCAGCAGCTCCAGTCGCACCGGAACCGCCAGTTCGGCGGCGGCGGTGGGGGTGGGCGCGCGCAGGTCGGCGGCATGGTCGATCAGCGTTTTATCCGTCTCGTGCCCGACGGCAGAAATCAGTGGAATCCGGCTGGCCGCCGCCGCCCGGACCACGATTTCCTCGTTGAAGCCCCACAGATCCTCAAGACTGCCGCCGCCGCGCGCCACGATCAGCACATCCGGTCGCGGGATCGGGCCATCCGGCGGCAAGGCGTTGAAACCGCGGATGGCGGCGGCCACCTCTGGCGCGCAATTCTGGCCCTGCACCGCCACCGGCCAGATCAGCACATGGCGGGGAAAGCGATCGCGCAGGCGGTGCAGGATGTCGCGGATCACCGCCCCGCTGGGCGAGGTGACAACCCCGATCACCTGCGGCAGATAGGGGATCGGCTTTTTGCGCGCCGGATCGAACAGCCCTTCGGCCTGCAAGGCCGCGCGGCGCTTTTCCAGCATCGCCATCAGCGCACCCGCCCCGGCGGGCGCCACATCCTCGACGATCAGTTGATACTTGGACTGGCCGGGGAAGGTGGTCATCCGGCCGGTGGCGACGACCTCCATTCCCTCCTCTGGCCGAACCTGCATCCGGGACACCTGACCCTTCCACGAGATCGCGGCAATCACGCTGCGATCATCCTTGAGGTCGAAATAGAGGTGCCCCGAGGCTGGACGCGATACCCGCCCCACCTCGCCCCGCACGCGGACAAGGCCGAACTCGCCCTCGATCACGCGTTTCACGGCGCCGGACAGTTCCGACACGGTGTATTCGGGCTGGTTGCCCTGCGGAGCGGCGTCTTCAAAAATATCCATGGCCTGTTTTGCCCGCCGCCGCCGCCTTGCGCAACCTGTCAGTCGTCTTGCCCCGGCGTTTGATCGGTCCAGCGCCACAGCGCGCCGACACGGCGGCGGTATAGCAGCAGGGCCGTTCCCATCAGCGCCAGCCCAAGGACGATGGACCCCCACCACAGGGCGTTGACCGCGACAAGGAGCACCGCCATGCCGGCGCCCATGATGGCCCATTCTATCCAGGTCGCCGGGGGCATCACCACCCCGGTTTTCGGCGACTTGTGGTCGTCTTGCCCGCGCATCCGCTTGCCTCGCTGGCGTGGTGGTCATAAGACCCGTTCATCATAGACCAGCAGGGGCGCGCCATGAACATCCTTATTCTCGGCAGCGGCGGGCGGGAACATGCCTTGGCCTGGGCGGTCAAGCAGAACCCCAAGACTGACCGCCTGATCGTGGCACCGGGCAATGCCGGGATCGCGGCAGTGGCCGAATGCGCGTCTCTGGACATACTGGATGGGGCTGCGGTGGTGGCTTTCTGCGAGGACAACGCGATTGATTTCGTGATCGTCGGGCCAGAGGCCCCCTTGGCGGCGGGGGTGGCCGATGCCTGCCGGGCCGCTGGTTTGCTGACCTTCGGCCCAAGTGCGGCTGCGGCGCGGCTCGAGGCGTCGAAAGCCTTTACCAAGGAAATCTGTGACGCCTGCAACGCCCCGACGGCGGGCTATGCGCGCTTCACCGAGGCCGAGGCGGCGAAGGATTACATTCGCAAGCAAGGTGCGCCGCTGGTCGTCAAGGCCGATGGTCTGGCGGCAGGAAAGGGCGTGATCATGGGTATGACCTTGCCGCAAGCCCTGGCCGGAATCGACGAGATTTTCGGCGGGGCCTTTGGCGAGGCGGGCGCCGAGGTGGTGATTGAAGACTTCATGGCGGGCGAGGAGGCCAGCTTCTTCATCCTGTGTGACGGGGTGAATGCCCTGCCGATCGGCACCGCGCAAGACCACAAGCGCGTGGGCGATGGCGACACCGGCCCGAACACCGGCGGCATGGGCGCCTATTCGCCCGCGCCGGTGCTGACCGATGCGATTCAGCAGCAGGCGATGGACGAGATCGTGCTGCCGACGATTGCCGAGATGGCGCGGCGCGGCACGCCCTATCAGGGGGTGCTTTACGCCGGGCTGATGATTGAGAACGGTCGCAGCCGTCTGGTCGAATACAACTGCCGTTTCGGCGACCCGGAATGTCAGGTGCTGATGATGCGGCTGGGCGCGCAGGCGTTGGACCTGTTGCTGGCCTGCGCCGAGGGGCGGCTGGATCAGGCCCGCGTCAACTGGGCCGACGATCATGCGATCACGGTGGTGATGGCGGCCAGGGGCTATCCGGGCAGCTATGAGAAGGGTTCGGTCATCAAGGGGCTGGGGCGTCTGCCGGAAGACAGCCGCCATATGTGCTTTCACGCCGGAACGGCTGAGCGGGATGGGCAGATCGTGGCCAATGGCGGGCGTGTTCTGAACATCACCGCGCGCGGCAATGACCTGGCAGAGGCGCGCAACCGGGCCTATGCGATGATTGATCATGTGAACTGGCCCGAAGGGTTCTGCCGGTCCGACATCGGTTGGCGGGCGCTTTGACGGCGTAGGGCCATATCGGCCCTTGCGCCCCGCGCCCCCCCCGCATAAAGAAACGCCGATTTTCCGGGCCTGGGGGGAAGACCATGCCGCTTCTGGTGATGAAATTCGGCGGCACTTCGGTGGCCGATCTGGCGCGCATCGCGAATGCCGCCCAGAAAGTGCAGCGCGAGGTCGAGCGCGGCTATGACGTGATCGTCATCGTCAGCGCGATGTCGGGCAAGACCAATGAGATGGTCGGCTGGGTCGAGCAGACCTCGAAACTGTATGATGCGCGTGAATACGACGCCGTTGTCGCCAGCGGAGAGAATGTGACGGCGGGCCTGATGGCGCTGCGGTTGCAGGAAATGGGTATTCCGGCGCGGTCGTGGCAGGGCTGGCAGGTGCCGATCAACACCACCAGCGCGCATGGATCGGCGCGGTTCGTCAGCATTCCGCGCGAGAATATCGACGCCAAATTTGCCGAAGGCTTCAAGGTTGCCGTCGTCGCAGGCTTTCAGGGCCTGTCGGCGGAAGGCCGCATCACCACGCTGGGGCGCGGTGGCAGCGACACCACCGCCGTGGCCTTTGCCGCGGCCTTTGGCGCGGAACGCTGCGACATTTATACCGATGTGGACGGGGTTTACACCACCGACCCGCGCGTCAGTTCCAAGGCGCGCAAGCTGGACAAGATTGCGTTCGAGGAGATGCTGGAACTGGCCAGCCTTGGCGCCAAGGTTCTGCAAACCCGCTCGGTCGAACTGGCGATGCGCTACAAGGTGCGCCTGCGCGTGCTGTCATCCTTTGAAGATACCGACGAGACCAGTGGCACGCTGGTGTGCGACGAGGAGGAAATCATGGAATCGAAAGTCGTCTCTGGCGTGGCCTTCAGCCGTGATGAAGCCAAAATGACCCTTGTGACCGTCGAGGACCGGCCCGGCGTGGCCAGTTCGATCTTCGGCACGCTGGCCGATGCGGGGGTGAACGTGGACATGATCGTCCAGAACATTTCCGAAAAGAACTATGGCACGCATACCGGCGCCGTGACCGACATGACCTTTTCGGTGCCCACCAATCAGGTGGCGCGGGCGCAAAAGGCGATGGAGGATGCCAAGGCGGCGGGGAAGCTTGCCTATGACGATCTGATCGCCGACACCGATGTGGCCAAGGTTTCGGTCGTGGGCATCGGGATGCGCAGCCAGGTCGGCGTTGCCGCCAAGACCTTCAAGGCCCTGGCGGCGGAAAACATCAACATCAAGGTCATCGCAACCAGCGAAATCAAGATCTCGGTGCTGATCGACCGGAAATACATGGAACTGGCGGTGCAGGCGCTGCACGACGCGTTCGAGCTGGACAAGGCCTGACGGCAGGCCTGGGTCGGCGGAAAGATGCGAAGGGCGGCCCTGATGCACGGGGCCGCCCTTTTGTTTCGCGCATTTCCGGGGCATGGGCCGATGTGATCACATTGTTGCCAAATAAGTCTTTCTTCACGACCCAGCCCGCATATAGATAAGTAAAAGCACGAAAGTACTCTGATGTCCGAACGCAGCGAAAGCGACAGCCGCAAACTTCTGCGCCGCCTGCGCGATGTGCTGGCGACGCCTGCGCAGGGGCAGGAGCGGCTGGACCAGATCACCCATCTGATCGCGGATTCGATGCGGACCGAGGTGTGTTCGATCTATCTGTTCCGCGATGCCGAGACGCTGGAACTTTGTGCGACCGAGGGGCTGAACAAATCCGCCGTGCATCAGACCCGGATGAAACTGGGCGAGGGGCTGGTGGGTCGTGTGGCGCGCACGGGCCTGCCGGTCAACACAGCCGACGCCCCGGCGGAAAAGGGGTTCCGTTTCATGCCGGAAACGGGGGAAGAGATTTACTCTTCCTTCCTTGGCGTGCCGATCCAGCGGGTTGGTGAAAAGCTGGGCGTTCTGGTCGTGCAATCGAAAACGGCCCGCGAATTCTCGGACGAAGAGATCGAGGCGCTGGAAGTCGTGGCCATGGTGTTGGCCGAGATGACCGAGCTGGGGGCGCTGGCGGGCGACGGGATGCAGGCGCTGCACAAGCAGCCGGTGATGTTCCGCGGCGGCACTGGACAAGAGGGCGCGGCGGAAGGCCGGGTCTGGCTGCACGAGCCGCGGGTGGTGATCACCAATCCAGTGGCTGACGACCCCCTGACCGAGATCGACCGTATCCGCGAGGCGGTGGGTGTGTTGCGGGTTTCGGTCGATGACCTTCTGGAGGCCGAAAGCCTGGACAAGGACCAGAAGGCGGTGCTGGAGGCTTACCGGATGTTCGCCCATTCGCGCGGCTGGCTGCGCCGGATGGAGGAAGATATCCAGCGCGGTCTGTCAGCCGAGGCGGCGGTGGAAAAGGAACAATCCACCGCGCGCGCCCGGCTGGAACAGGCGCAGGATGCCTATCTGCGCGACCGGCTGCACGATCTGGATGATCTGTCGAACCGGCTGCTGCGCATCCTGACCGGGCAGGGCAAGGACACCGGCGCGACCATGCCCGACAACCCGATTCTGGTGGCGCGCAACATCGGGCCGGCGGAACTGTTGGACTATGGCCGCAAGCTGAAGGGTGTGGTGCTGGAGGAAGGCTCGGTCGGCAGCCATGCCGCCATCGTGGCCCGCGCGCTGGCGATTCCGATGGTGATTCACGCCAAGCGGGTGATCTCGGAGGCACTGAACGGCGATCACGTTCTCGTCGATGGCGATAATGGCGTGGTGCATCTGCGCCCTGACGACACAGTGGCGCGCAGCTTCCGCGACAAGATCGCCATGCAGGCCGAGGCGCAGAAACGCTATGCCTCGTTGCGCGACCTGCCCGCCATCACGCTGGACGGGCAAGAGGTTGCGCTTTACATGAACGCGGGCCTGATGGCCGATCTGCCCAGCCTGGAAGGATCGGGCGCCGAGGGCGTGGGTCTGTTCCGCACCGAATTGCAGTTCCTGATCCGCAACCAGATGCCAAAGCGCGAGGAGCTGGCGGTGCTTTATGCCCGCGTTATGGACGCCGCCAAGGGGCGGCCCGTGGCGTTCCGCACGCTCGACATCGGGTCGGACAAGGTGCTGCCCTACATGAAGCCCAATGACGAGCCGAACCCCGCGATGGGCTGGCGCGCAATCCGGGTGGGGCTGGATAAGCCCGGCGTGTTGCGGATGCAGTTGCAGGCGCTGATCCGCGCAGCCAAGGGCCGTCCGCTGACGGTGATGTTCCCGTTTGTGGCAGAGTTTTCCGAGTTCATCGAGGCGCGCTCGGCCATGCTGCGCGAGTTGCACCGAGAGAAATCGCTGGGCCATGCGATTCCGGCCAAGCTGGAAATCGGGGCGATGCTGGAAACCCCCAGCCTGGCCTATGCGCCGCAGGATTTCTTTGCGATGACCGATTTCATCTCGATCGGGGGCAATGACCTGAAGCAATTCTTCTATGCCGCCGACCGCGAGAATGAACGGGTGCGCAAGCGCTATGACACGCTGAACCTGTCGTTCCTGTCCTTTATCGAAACCATTGCACAGCGTTGTGCGCAGACGGGGACACGGCTGTCATTCTGTGGCGAGGATGCCGGGCGTCCGATCGAGGCGCTGGCCCTGGCGGCTATGGGATTGCGGGTGCTGTCGATGCGCCCGGCCTCGATCGGGCCGGTCAAGGCGCTGCTGCGGCGGGTTGACCTTGGGCAGGCGCGGACAGTGATAGATGCCGCGCGCAGGGCGGGCGAGGCCTCGGCGCGCGGCCGGCTGACCGATTGGCTTGCGGGTCTGCCGCAGGGCTAGGCTGCGCGGGACAGTCCGTCGCAGGTCGCATACGAAGGGGCGTTGACGTTTCCCAAGCGCAGGCGTATCCGTTCCCCCCGTGGCAATTTGTGACCGGATTGCGGGCCACGTTAAACAAACCGCTAAAGAGGTAACGGGATGCTTTCGCACCCCCGAGCCTTTGGTCTCGGGGGTTTTGTTATTCCAAGGGCCGAAACGATGACGAAAAAGTGGAACACGCGCACGCAACTGGTGCATGAGGGCAGCCGCCGCAGCCAGTATGGCGAGATGGCCGAGGCGATTTTCCTGACGCAGGGCTTTGCCTACCCGGATGCCGAGACGGCCGAGGCGCGGTTCATCAAGGCGGGGGACGATGAATTCATCTATGCCCGCTACGGCAACCCCACCACCCGCACCTTCGAGGAACGCATCGCGGCGCTGGAAGGCACCGAGGATGCCTTTGCCACCGCATCGGGCATGGCGGCGGTGTCGGGCGCGCTGACCTCTCTCTTGCGGGCGGGCGACCATGTGGTTTCGGCCCGCGCGCTGTTCGGGTCGTGCCTCTACATCCTTGAGGAGGTGCTGGCGCGGTTCGGTGTCAAGGTCACCTTCGTCGATGGTGCTGATCTGGATCAGTGGCGCGCTGCTGTCACGCCGGGCACAAAGGCAGTGTTCTTCGAATCGATGTCGAACCCGACGCTGGAACTGGTGGACATTCGCGGCGTTTCCGAAATTGCCCACGCCGCGGGCGCGCTGGTGATCGTCGATAACGTCTTTGCCACACCTATCTTTTCCCGCGCGGTGGAACAGGGGGCGGATGTGGTCGTCTATTCTGCCACCAAGCATATCGACGGGCAGGGCCGGGCGCTGGGCGGCGTGGTCTGCGGCAGCCGCGACTATATCCGCAAGGTGCTGGAACCCTACATGAAGCATACCGGCGGCTCGATCAGCCCGTTCACCGCATGGATCATGCTGAACGGCATGGCAACGCTGGATCTGCGGTGCCGGGCGATGGCCGACAGCGCGCTCAAGGTGGCGCTGGCGCTGGAGGGGCATCCGAAAGTGACCAAGGTGATCTATCCGGGCCTGCCCAGCCACCCGCAGCACGCCTTGGCCATGGCGCAGATGGGATCGGGCGGCACCTTGGTGACGTTCGAGGTGGCGGGCGGCAAGGACGCGGCCTTCCGCTTCATGAATGCACTGGAGATTGCCAAGATTTCCAACAATCTGGGCGATGCCAAGTCGATCGCGACCCATCCCACCACCACCACCCACCAGCGCCTGCCGCAGGAGCAGAAGGACAGCTTGGGCATCACGCCCGGCCTGATCCGCTTCTCGGTGGGGCTGGAGGATGCGGGCGACCTGATCGCCGATCTCAATCAGGCGCTGGAACGCGCCTGACGGTGCAAGCCATGTCGCAAAGATAATGTCGCAAAGATGATCCGGTGTCGTCTTTGCGACGTAATCCTTCGGCAAGGCTTGGGTCGCGGGGCCATTTGCCCTATATGTCGGTCTTGCGCCTTTTGAACAGGGAGCGCTGCCATGAACATTCACAGGCCGGACCTTGACCGCAAACCAAGCCGGGACGAAGCCGAAGCCGCGCTGGCCACGCTGAAACTGTGGGCTGCCCGTGCCAGTGAGGCGGAGATCGTCGCGCTGGACCCGCAGGCCGGTGCCTTGGTGGGGCAGGGCTATCCCGTGATGTCGCGCGACTATCCCGAAGGTTTTGTGGCCGATGCAGCTTACAGGGCCAGCTTGCCCGATCTGCAAAACGGCCCGTCCAGCCTGATCGTCGGCGAAAAGGCGGTCATACAGCACGTCGGCATTTCCAATTTCCGCCTGCCGATCCGCTATCGCACGCGCGACGGTCATGATCAGAACGGTGGCCCCCTGACGCTGGAAACCAGCGTCACCGGCACCGTCAGCCTGGAGGCTGAGAAGAAGGGCATCAACATGAGCCGCATCATGCGGTCGTTCTATGCCCATGCCGAACGCGACTTCAGCTTTCAGGTGATCGAGCACGCGCTGGAAGATTACAAACGCGATCTGGGCAGCTTTGACGCTAGGATCCAGATGCGTTTTTCCTTTCCGGTCAAGGTCGAAAGCCTGCGCTCTGGCCTGCAAGGCTGGCAGTATTACGACATCGCGCTGGAACTGGTCGATCAGGCTGGCGTGCGCAAGCGCATCATGCACCTTGATTTCGTCTATTCCTCAACCTGCCCCTGCTCGCTGGAACTTTCCGAACACGCCCGGCGCACGCGCGGGCAACTGGCTACACCGCATTCGCAACGGTCGGTCGCGCGCATCTCGGTCGAGGTCAAGGATGGCCCCTGCCTGTGGTTCGAGGATATCATCGACCTCGCGCGTTCCGCCGTGCCGACTGAAACGCAGGTCATGGTGAAACGCGAGGATGAACAGGCCTTTGCCGAATTGAACGCAGCCAACCCGATCTTTGTCGAGGATGCCGCCCGCAGCTTCTGCGCAGCCCTCTTGCGCGATGGGCGGATCGGCGATTTCCGCATCGTCGCCAGCCATCAGGAAAGCCTGCACAGCCATGACGCGGTGTCGGTCCTGACCGAAGGCCCGACCTTTGCCGCCGAAAGCCTGGATCCGCGCTTGTTTGCCAGCCTCTACCACGTCGGCTGAGGCGCCTCTGGCTGGCGGCGCTGCCTCCGGCGGGAGTATTTTGAAGGGTGCAAATGGAGGAGTTCTGCTTGCATTTGCACCTTTTGAAATACTCCGGGGTGCGCGGCGGTTGCGCCACTGGTTCAAGCGACCGACGCGCGGGGGGCTGGCCCCCGCCGCCGTCAGCCGGGTTTGACGTAGGCCGTTTCAGCCCCTATCCCTGCGGGCATGATTGATCTTCGCCCCATTGCCTATGTCGTCGGGCGTGTCCTGATCGTGCTGGCCATCCTGATGCTGGGGCCTGCCGCGCTGGATTGGCGGGCAGGCAACCCCAATGCGATGGATTTCCTGGAGGCTGCGATCATCACCGGGGGCACCGGGCTGGCGCTGTCATTTGCCACCGCCAATGCGCTGGCGCGCGGGCTTAACCTGCGGCAGGCCTGGGCGATGACGGTGGCGATCTGGGGGCTGGCGCCGGTGTTCGGCGCCTTGCCCTTCGTGATGGGCGCGCCGCACCTGCCCTTTACCCAAGCCTATTTCGAGGCGGTGTCGGGCATCACCACCACCGGGTCAACCGTCATTGTGGGGCTGGATCACCTGCCGCAAGGCACGAACCTGTGGCGGGGATTGCTGAATTTCACCGGCGGGCTGGGGATTGCCTTTGTTGCCATGATCTTCCTGCCGGTCATGCGCGTTGGCGGGATGCAGTTCTTCCGCACCGAAGGTTTTGACACCTTCGGCAAGGCGCTGCCGCGGGCGACCGACATCGCGCGGCAGTTGGTGATCGTCTATTTCGGGTTGGCCGTGATCTGCGGCATCACCTATCGCGCCTTGGGCATGTCGGCCCTGGATGCGGTGATCTGTGCCATGTCCACCATCGCGACCGGGGGCTTTGCGCCGATGGATATCTCGTTCCAGAAATACCCCGGCGCCATCGAATATGCCGCTGCCGCTTTCATGCTGGCGGCCAGCCTGCCCTACATCCGCTATGTGCAACTGTTGAACAACCAGCCGCGCGCTATGTGGCACGACCCGCAGGCGCGGGCCTATCTGCGCTGGACGGGGTATTCGGTGGCCTCGGTCACCCTGTGGCGGGTGCTGACCTCGGATCAAGGGGTGGAGCCTGCGTTCCGCGAGGCCTTGTTCAATCTGGTGTCGATCCAGTCTTCGACCGGATTCTTTTCCGGCAGTTTTGCCAGTTGGGGCGGTTATGCGCTGGTGGTCTCTTTCGTGGTGGGGGTGATCGGGGCCTGTTCGGGGTCCAGCGCCGCCGGTCTGTCAGTGTTCCGCGTGCAGGTGGCGGCGGCGGCGCTGGCGGCCGAGTTGCGGCGGATCGCCAGCCCCAGCCGGGTGGTCAAGGTCAAGTATGACGGCCGCGTGGTGGGCGAGGACGTGATCAGCGGTCTGATCCTGTTCATCACCGGCTATGTGTTTTTGCTGGGGGTGATGACGGTTGCCATGACGCTGCTGGGCGTGGATGTGATTTCTGCCCTGTGGGGGGTGTGGACGTCCATTGGCAACGTCGGCTTTGGTTTCGGCCCGCTGGTGGCGCGGACCGGTACGTTCATAGACTACCCCGATGCCGCCATCTGGATCATGACGGCGGCGATGTTGCTGGGGCGGCTGGGGTTGCTGGCTGTGCTGGTGTTGTTCCTGCCGCGCTTTTGGCGAGACTGATCAGTTCCAGCACGAGACCAGCACCGTCATTCCCAACGCCGCGCGGTTCAGCGCATCGGGCGTGGCAATGGGGGCCGTGGCGTCTTGCGACGTGGCGGTCAGCCCCGCCTTGGTCAGCACCGAAGACAGCACAGTCGAGGGGACGGCAAAGGCCACCCCTTCGGGCAGCGCCTTGCCCTGTGGCGCACCGCCGGGAATCAGCAGGCCCACCACGCCGCCGCGCGGGTCCAGCACCGGGCCGCCCCGATCACCGTCCAGAACGGGAGCCGAAAGGCGGGCGAGATTGGTCTCTCCGTTCAGGCCCTTCGCCTCCTCAAAATTGCCGAAAGTCAGGACCGGGGCGGGCAGCTTGTCTTCGTAGGAATAGCCTGCGACGGCCAGTTCGGTGCCCGGCGCAGGGGCGGGGACGAGCTGGGCAAAGGCGGGGGGCGACAGCGGGGTTTTCGGTGTCAGAAGCGCGATGCCCTGATCGGTCAGCGTCACGGTTGCCTCGGTATCGTGGTCAATCGTCACGCGGGTGCATTGCGCCACGGCATCGGCCACAGTGGCCACGGTGCCCTTGGCATCGACGAAAAAGCCCGAACGGGAAAGCGTGGGCCGCTTGACCTCCAGCCCCGCCAGAAGCCCTTGGCGCACCGCGTCTTCCATCGGCACGAGGCCAGGGTCCAGCGCCTTGTCGCCCACGGGCCTGAAGGTGGATTCCAGCGCGGGCAGGATGCGGGCCATCTTGTCGGCCACAGCCGGTTTCCAGACCACGAGATAGCCCTTGACCATACCCCGGTCGGTGGCGGCATAGGCATAGCTTTGCACCTCCGGCCCGGCGGCGTTGATGGTAAAGCTGTCTTTGCCCTTCGACCGCTCCCCCTCGGGCGGCACGTCTTTCAGGGTTTGCAGCAGGTCATAAAGGCCCGCCAACGCCTCGGCCCCGCCGGGTTCGGAAATCAGCAGGATCTTGATGCCAGAGCCGTTCTTCTCGCGGTATTTGACAAAGGGCGGCTCATAGCCGTCAAACTCTACCGCGCCGAAGGGCAGGGTGATTTCAATCCCCGCCTCGGCCACGCTTTCGTTGCGAAAGCCGAACTCGGCCTGATCGGTGTCATAGCCGTCCAGCAGGGCATTGCGCTGGCTGGTGGTCAGGATGCCCGTCACCTCGTACCCCTTGGCCTCTTGCCAGGCGGCCATCGAGGCGCGGGTGCCCTTGCCGAAAGCGCCGTCATGGCCGCCGTTGTAAAAGCCATACCAGGCCAGCGCCTTTTGCAGATCGACGCGCTGTTCGGGGGTCAGCAGCGCCTCGGACGCGCGGGCCTCGTCGGGGCTTTCATCGGCGGGCTGGGTCACCGCCGGTTCGGGCGTCGCGTCGGGGGCCGTCTGGGTGGCAGTCTGGGGCGCAGGCTCGGGCGTCGCCGCAGGCGTCGCGCTGGTCCTGTCGATCACCTTGGGGCCAAAGCCCGCGCCATCGGCGATGAAGGCGTCATCGGGGATCAGCCCTTGCGACTTCAGGTCGTTCAGTTTGCCCGCCGCCTCGGCCGGCGCATAGGGCCCAAGGACGATGGCGATCCAGCCGGTGCGGGTCTTGTATCCGGTCACATCGGGGAAGATCGAGGCCCAGGCATCGGCGCGGTCCTCTGCCTTGGTCATGTTGGGCTGCGCCTCAACCTGCACCCAGGCCTGATCCTGCGCTGCTGCTGCCGTGAAGATGCCGAAGGCGGCGACAATTGCCGCAAGCAAAGTCCGAAGTGCCATATACCTGCCCCAAATTCGGTGGCCCCTGCGAAACATGCCCCGCATTGACCCTTTACCGCCTCTTGCCTATGGAGAGGCAGCATTTCAAGAGGCAGTCATGGCCGAAACCCGCAAAGCGCCCCGCTCGTTTCAGGAAATCATCCTGCGGCTTCAGAATTACTGGGCCACAAAGGGCTGCGCGGTCTTGCAACCCTATGACATGGAAGTGGGCGCCGGCACCTTCCACCCGGCCACAACCCTGCGGTCTTTGGGCACAAAACCCTGGGCGGCGGCCTATGTGCAGCCCTCGCGCCGTCCGACCGACGGGCGCTATGGTGAAAACCCGAACCGCCTGCAGCACTATTATCAATATCAGGTGATCATCAAACCATCGCCCCCCGATTTGCAGGCTTTGTATCTGGGATCGCTGGCCGAGATCGGGCTGGACCCGGCCCTGCACGATATCCGCTTTGTCGAGGATGACTGGGAATCGCCGACCCTTGGCGCCTGGGGTCTGGGCTGGGAGGTTTGGTGTGACGGCATGGAAGTGTCGCAGTTCACCTATTTCCAGCAGGTCGGCGGGCATGATTGCCGCCCGGTCTCGGGTGAGTTGACCTATGGGCTGGAACGTCTGGCGATGTATGTGCTGGGCGTGGATCACGTCATGGACATGCCGTTCAACGACCCCCAGTCGCCCATTGCCCTGACCTATGGCGACATCTTCCGCCAGACCGAGGAAGAATACAGCCGACACAACTTTGACGGCGCCACGACCGAGATGCTGTTCCAGCATTTCAAGGACGCCGAGGCAGAGTGTGAGCGTCTGCTGGCCTTTCCGGCGGATGACCCGAAAACCGGCAAGCGCATCATCATGGCGCACCCCGCCTATGACCAGACGATCAAGGCCAGCCACCTGTTCAACCTTCTGGATGCGCGGGGGGTGATTTCGGTCACCGAACGGCAGGCCTATATCGGCCGTGTCCGGGCACTGGCCAAGAAATGCGCCGATGCCTTCCGGCTGACCGAAGCCGGGATGGACACATGAGCTGGGGCAAGTTCCTTGCAGGGGGAATCGTGGTGATCGCACTATTGGCAGGCGCGGCGATGTACTGGCTGCAAGAATACGCCTATTACCATGACGCCAGCTTCAAGCCCGGCGCCGAGATCATGCTGACGACGATCGAGGGCCGGACGCCCGAGCCGATCATCGCCGACCATGTGCAAGGCATCGACGCCGACAGTTCGCCCCTGCGGTTCCGCGCCTGTTTCCACACCTCGATGGATCAGGCGATGCTGACCGAGACCTATGTGGCCTACCCCAAGGCGGTGCCGCTGAACGGGCCAAGCTGGTTCAGTTGCTTTAATGCTGCCGAGATCGGCGAGGCGCTGGAAAAGGGGCAGGCGCTGGCCTTCCTGTCGCAATCGAACATTGCCCCCGAAATTGACCGCGTTGTTGCGGTTTTCCCCGATGGCCGGGCCTATGCCTGGCACCAACTTTCCCCCGACGCAGGCGAGTGACATGGCCGACCTTCTGATCGAACTCTTCTCGGAAGAAATCCCCGCCCGGATGCAGGCCAAGGCCCGCGAGGATCTGCGGTCGCTGGTGACGAATGGTCTGGTCGAGGCCGGGCTGACCTATGCCAGCGCCGGTGCCTTCTCTACCCCCCGCCGTCTCACGCTGGCGATTGAAGGGCTGACGGCAGAAAGCCGCCCGGTGCGGGAGGAACGCAAAGGCCCGAACACCACCGCGCCCGCCGCCGCCATCGAAGGCTTTTTGCGCTCGACCGGCCTTACGCTGGAGCAGCTTGAACGCCGCGCCGACAAGAAGGGCGAAGTGTTCTTCGCCGTCATCGAAAAGCCCGGCCGCGCCGCCCCCGCGATCATCGCCGAGGTGCTGGAAGCCACGATCCGCAATTTCCCCTGGCCCAAGTCGATGCGCTGGGGCAACGGCACCCTGCGCTGGGTGCGCCCGCTGCATTCCATCCTCTGCCTTCTGTCCGACGACACGGGTGCCCATGTGGTGCCGATGTCGGTTGAGGGCATCACGGCAGGCAACACCACCGAAGGCCACCGCTTCCTCTCGCAAGGCCGCTTCCCGGTCAATTCGTTCGACGATTACGCCGTGAAACTGAAACGCGCTCATGTCATGCTGGACACGGCAGAGCGCGAGGCTGCAATCTGGCAGGGCGCGCAGAACCTCGCCTTCGCCGCCGGGCTGGAGGTGGTTGAGGACAAGGGCCTGCTAACCGAAGTCGCGGGCCTAGTCGAATGGCCGGTGCCGCTGATGGGCCGCATCGCCGACGCCTTCCTGCATCTGCCGCCCGAGGTGCTGCAAACCTCGATGAAGGAACATCAAAAGTTCTTCTCGGTCCGTAACCCAAAGACCGGGCGGATTGAGGGCTTTGTCACGGTGGCCAACACCGAAACCACCGACCACGGCGCGACGATCCTGAAAGGCAACCAGAAGGTGCTGACCGCCCGCCTCTCGGACGCGCGCTTCTTCTGGGAAAACGACCTGCGGGTGGCCAAGGCGGGCATGGGCGAATGGCTGGATGGCCTGAAATCGGTGACTTTTCATAACGCATTTCTGAGGCTTGGCAGTCAGGCAGAACGTATTGCCCGTATTGCAGCCCTTGCCCGCGAAATCGCCCCCTTGATCAAGGCCGACCCGGAAGTGGCCGAAAAGGCCGCCCGCTATGCCAAGGCCGACCTGCGCTCTGCCATGGTGGGCGAGTTCCCCGAGCTTCAGGGCCTGATGGGCATGTATTACGCCATGCAGGCCGGTTTCGGCGATGACGTGGCCTTCGCCGCCCGCGACCACTATTCCCCCCTCGGCCCCACTGACGATGTGCCCACCGCCCCCGTCTCGGTCGCCGTGGCGCTGGCCGACAAGATCGACACGCTGACCGGCTTCTGGGCGATTGATGAGAAGCCGACCGGGAGCAAAGACCCGTTCGCCCTGCGCCGGGCGGCGCTAGGGGTTATTCGGTTGGTACTGGGGAACAAATTGAGGGGCTCACTCTCACTCGTTTGTTCTTCGGCGCTCGAAGGTTATTTTGATAGAGGACAACAACTTTCCCAGTATGTTCGGTTTACCTACCCTGATGGGCAATATCGGCGCATATCAGGTGTAGGTAGGACTTTTCGTGATGCACCGGTTGGCGCTATTTTTGCCGAGGGCGTCAACGAGCCGCTATCGGATGAAGAACTCAAAACCCACATCTCAAGCCACACCATCCCTGGGAATGATGTGGCGAACGAAGTTTATCGGCTGAGACTTCCGTATTCAGTGGTGCCAGACCTCCTCTCCTTCTTCCACGACCGCCTCAAAGTCTTCCTCAAAGACCAGGGCATCCGCCACGATGTGATCGACGCCTGCCTTGCCATGCCGGGCAATGACGACCTCACCCTCCTCGTCAAACGGGCCGAGGCGCTGGCGGCTTTCCTGAAAACCGAGGACGGCACCAACCTGTTGCAAGGCTTCAAACGGGCCAACAACATTCTGACTCAGGCCGAACAGAAGGACGGCGTCGAATACTCCTTCGGCGCCGATCCCAAATTCGCCGAGACCGACGAAGAACGCACCCTCTTCGCCGCGCTCGACCGCGCCGAAGCCACCATCACCCCTGCGATGAAAGCCGAAGATTTCCCCGCCGCCATGGCCGCCATGGCCGCCCTGCGCGCGCCTATCGACGGCTTCTTTACATCCGTACAGGTCAACGCCGACAACCCGATCACCCGCCGCAATCGCCTGAACCTGCTGCACCGCATCCGCGCGATCTGCTCTGGCGTGGCCGACCTGACCAAAGTGGAAGGCTGACCCCCTTCATCTTGGCCTAAATATCCCGGGGGTCCGGGGGCAGCGCCCCCGGCGTTCTCCAATTGCTCCCCTTTGTCGCGGGGGGCAGCGCCCCCGGCCTTTCCGCTTGCACCACGCCCGGGCCGGTATATCCTGCCGCCAACAAAAAGGTGCTGCGGTGCAGAAAATCTCGCCCATTCCAGAGTTCACGGTCGTTACCCCCACGGCAGAGATCCGTCCCGCATTGCATGGCTGGCGCGCGAAATGCCTGCAAAGGTTGGTCCGGCTGGACATGCCAGTGCCCACCACCGTTGCCCTGCCGGCCCAGACCGTGCGCACCATCGCCGCCGGCCATCCGTTCGACAGCCGCGCCATCCTGACCCATTTCGGCGAGACGCCGCTGATCTCGATCCGCCCCAGCCCGGAAAACCCCGACTGGGGCGGGCCCGGCACGATCCTGAACGTCGGCATGAACGCGGCCCGCCACGCAGCCCTTGCCGCCCGCCACGGGCAAGAGGCGGCAGACACCATCTATATGCGCTTTGTGCAATCCTACTCGACCCATGTCGCCCGGCTTGACCCCGATATGTTCGAAATCGGCAAGCCCTCTGCCGCCGCGCTGAAAGAGGCGCTGCGGCAGTACGAGCGGGAAATGGAGGAACCCTTCCCCGAAGACCCGGCGCGCCAGCTGTCCGAGGTGCTGCGTTCCATGGCCCGCGCGTGGGAGGGCACATCGGCCCGCCTGCTGCGCCAGGCCAAGGGCGCCCCGGCAGAGGCAGCCCTGGGCCTTGTGGTGCAGGCCATGGCCCAAGGCATCGGGCAGGGGATTTCGGGCGCGGGCGTCATCCAGTTCGTCGATGGCGTCACCGGGCTGCCGCAGGTTACCGGGCGTTATCTGGGCCAAAGCCAGGGCAGGGCGGCGCTGACCGAGGCGCAGTCGCTGTACCTGACGCGCGACAAGCGCGGCCCCTCGCTGGAAGAACTGGCGCCAGAGGTTTTTGCCGATCTGGTCCGCCATGGTGCTGCCTGCCGGGCGCGGCTGCGCGAGGAAATGCAGATCGAATTCACCATCGAAGATGGCCACTTGGCGGTGATTGACGCCATAAAGGTGCAGCGGTCCTCGCGCGCGGCGCTGCGGATCGCGGTGGCGCTGGCCGAGGACGGGGTGATCAGCCAGAACGATGCAATCCTGCGGGTCGAACCGCGGGCGCTGTCGGAATTGTTGCACAAACAGGTCGATCCGCGCGGCGCCCGCGATGTGTTCGGGCAGGGCATTGCCGCCAGTCCGGGGGCCGCTGTGGGCAAGATCGTGTTCTCTTCCGATGCGGCGCAGGCCAGTGCCGCACGGGGTGAGCCTTGCATTCTGGTGCGGCGTGAGACCGCGCCAGAGGATATTCGCGGAATGCACTCTGCCGCCGCCGTCCTGACCGAGCGGGGCGGGGTGACCAGCCACGCGGCGGTGATCGCCCGGGGCCTTGGGGTGCCTTGCGTGGTGGGGGCCTCTGGCCTGCGGCTGGATCTGAAAGACCGCAAGCTGACGGCAGCGGATGGCAGGGTGTTCCGCGAAGGCGACCTGATCACGCTGGACGGCACCAAGGGTGAGGTTCTGGCTGGCGCGGCGATGCTGTTGCCGCCCGCGTTGGACGAGAGCTTCCGCAAGCTTTTGGGCTGGGCCGACCAGGTGCGCGACATCGGCATTCGCGCCAATGCCGACACGCCCGCCGATGCCGCCACCGCCCGCCAGTTCCTGGCCGAAGGCATCGGGCTGTGCCGCACCGAACATATGTTCTTTGACGAAGACCGCCTTGTGGTGATGCGCGAGATGATCTTTGCCGACACGCCCAAGGACCGTGCGGCGGCGCTGGCGCGGCTGTTGCCGATGCAGCGGGCCGACTTTGCGGGCCTGCCGGTCTGCATTCGCCTGTTCGACCCGCCGCTGCACGAGTTCCTGCCTCATGACCGTGAGGGGATGCGCGAACTGGCCGAGGCGCTGGACAAGCCCCTGTCCGATGTGATCCGCCGGGCCGAGGCGCTGACCGAGTTCAACCCCATGCTGGGAATGCGCGGCGTGCGGCTGGGCGTGGTGCTGCCGGAAATCTATGCCATGCAGGCGCAGGCGATTTTCGAGGCGACGGTCGAGGTGGTGCGCAAGGGCGCCCCGGTGGTGCCCGAGATCATGATCCCCCTGGTGTCGGCGCGGCGCGAGGTGGAGCTGGTGAAGACCCATGTCGATGCCGTGGCGGCGGCGGTGCGGGTGAAGTCGGGGGTGAATTTCGACTATAAGCTTGGCGTGATGGTCGAAACGCCGCGCGCCGCCCTGCGTGCGGGCGAGATTGCCCAGCACGCGGCGTTCTTGTCGTTCGGCACCAATGACCTGACCCAGATGACCTATGGCCTGTCGCGCGACGATGCCGGGCGGTTCATGGGCACCTATGTCAGCCAGGGTGTTTTCCCCGAAGACCCCTTCCACATTCTTGACGTCGATGGCGTTGGAGAGCTTTTGCACATCGGTGCAGAACGCGGTCGGGCAACGCGGGGCGACCTGACATTGTCCATCTGTGGTGAACACGGCGGCAATCCGGAATCCATCGCTTTTTGTCGTAGCCAGCGATTCGATTACGTCTCTTGCAGCCCATTCCGGGTGCCTTTGGCGCGCCTGGCGGCGGCGCATCTGGCTCTGGCCGATCAGGTGGTTGAGGAAAAAATTACAACAAAATCTTGATCTTCTAACTGTTTCCTAATGTGATACATCAAGATTTTCGGCGGAAAACCGCCGAGGACTGCGGCAAAATCGTGGCATTTTGGCCGCAGCGGTGGACAGCCCCGCATACCAGCCCTTAATCCCGGCCCCCGCCGCGGGGCGTTCATGCCGCATGGCCAATGGAAACGGAACCGGGACAACGAGACATGCGCTTGCACACGCTCTGGGCCATCGCGCTGATGGCGCTGAATGGCCTGACGGGGGCGGCCTTCGCCGACGTGACGGTGAGCCAATCCAACGATCCAAAGATCGAGATCGGCCTTCAGTTCGCCGCCCTGATGGGGGCCGAGCATCAGACCGTGGCGGCCTTGCCCGCAGCCAAGCTGAACGCTTTGGCGACAGGGCCGCTTGTGGCAAGGCCCAAGGCTGACACCAAGGCCAAGCCGGAAGAGCCTTTGCTGATCGGCTATTCCGCCGATTGGCTGATGAGCCTGCCTGAACCGCAGGGCGACGCCGAATGGGACTGCTTGCGCAAGGCGATCTATTTCGAGGCGCGCGGTGAAAGTATCCGGGGCCAGTTCGCCGTCGCCGAAGTGATCCTGAACCGGGTCGATGCCCCGGCCTTTCCGAAAAGCGTGTGCGGTGTCGTGACCCAGCGGGGCAATGGCGGCTGCGCCTTCTCTTACGTCTGCGACGGGATCAGCGATGCCATGCGCGAGCCGATGCCCATCGAGCTTGCCGGCCGTATCGCACGGGTGATGCTGGACGGTGCGCCGCGCGGGCTGACCATGGGGGCCACGCATTTCCATACGCGAGGCGTGCTGCCCGGCTGGTCGCGGCGGTTCCCTCAGACGGCGCTGATCGGGTCGCATGTCTTTTACCGGATGCGCTGAGGCCCGCCGTTAGCCCCGCTCGTCGCGGGGCTTGATCAGGATGCCGCCTTCGGGCAAGGCAAGCGGGCGCATCGGGCCTATCCATGGCCCATCTGTGGCGCGGCCTATCGGCCCCGGAGGGCCCCATGACCAGCGACATTCGTCTTGCTTTTGCCCATCCCGAGGAGCGCAGCCAGGCCTCTGCCGGGGCAGATCCGCGCGACCGGATCTCGCTGCGCGACCATCTGGTCGAGGCTGACATCGGCGCCTTTCAAAAAGAACGCGGCCATCGCCAGCGCCTGCTGTTCAATGTGGTGGTCGAGGTGCGGCCTGCGCCACAGCCCCTGAATGACGACGTGGACCGTATCCTGTCTTATGACCGGATCACCGAAGCGATTGCCGACGAACTGGCGGCCGAGCGGTTGAACCTGCTGGAAACGCTGGCCGAGCGCGTGGCCGAGCGCATTCTGGCCGAGCCGCAGGCGATGCGGGTGTTCGTGCGGATCGAAAAGCTGGATGTCGGTCCCTATAAGCTGGGCGTCGAGATCGTGCGCAGCCGCGCCGAGGCGGCGGTGAGGGTGGTGGGGCAGGATGGGGCGGAAAGCGCCGTGCATCCGCTGGTGGTTTTCCTCGACAATGCGGCGATTGCCGCGCCCGATCTGGCCGCTCGGCTGGATGCGTTGCAGGCGCGCGGGCTGCCGGTGATCCTGACAGTGGGCCTGCCTGATCTGCCGCGCCCCGAAACCGGCCACCGTCCCACCCAGCGCCGGGTGGACATGCTGGCCATCGAGCAGAACGCCTGGGTTCTGGCCGCCCGCGATCCGCGCTGTGTGGTGATGGAGACGCGGACCGAGATCGACTGGGCGGTGAAGCGGGGCCAGATGATGGTCTGGGCGCCGTCGAAGATGGTGCTGGATGCGGTTGACGGCCCTCATGCCCGCGATGCGATGGCCCTGGCGCTGTGGCTGGCGGAAACGCTTGCCGCCGAGCGGCTGATCGTTCACGGCCCTGTTGCATTGCCGGCAGGAAGCCGCGTGCCGGTGGAGCGGGCCTGAGCCTTTCCGCTTGTCGGGGGGGCCGGGCGCGCATAATCCCATGCGTGGAACTGGCGGATCGGCCGGGGGTTTCACACCCCCGGACCCCCGTGGGATATTTATCGACAGAAAATGGGGTAGGGGTTGAGCCTATATCTGCGACCGATGGCGATGACGGATGCGGCGCGTCCTGATGGTGCGCTGACACTGGCGGGGGGCTGGTGCTGGTTCGATCGGGTCGAGGTGCTGGAGCGCGGGCAGCCGCCGCGGATTGTGGCGGTGTCGGATCTGTCGGCGGAGCAGATTGCCCCTCTGAGTGCGGCGCGGCCGGAGTTTGGCGGGCTGGCGATGGATGCGCCACGGATCATGGGCATTCTGAACGTGACGCCCGACAGTTTTTCGGACGGCGGGCGGTTCTTGCGGCCCGAGGCGGCGGTGATGCAGGCGCGCCAGATGGCGGCGGGGGCGGAAATCATCGACATCGGCGGCGAAAGCACCCGTCCGGGGGCGACCGAGGTTGCCGTGGACGAGGAGATTGCCCGCACCGCCCCGGTGATTGCTGCGCTGCGCGCCGGCGGGCTGGAGGGGGCGATTTCCATCGACACCCGCAAGGCGGCGGTCGCGCGGGCGGCCTTTGGCGCAGGTGCGACGATCTTGAATGACGTGACGGCCTTGCAGTTCGATCCGGCGATGGCCGGGGTGGCGGCAGATCTGGGCGCGCCCGTGATCCTGATGCATTCGGTTGCGACGCCAGAGACGATGCAGGACGATCCCTGGTATGACGATGTGCTGCTGGATGTCTATGACGCGCTGGCCGCGCGGCTGGCAGAGGCCGAGGCGGCGGGCATTCCGCGGGCCCGGCTGGCGGTGGACCCTGGCATCGGCTTTGGCAAGACGCTGGCGCATAATCTGGCGCTGCTGAACCGTTTGAGCCTGTTTCACGGGCTTGGCGTGCCGGTGCTGCTGGGCGCCAGCCGC
>APMI01005733.1_pt1 | contig 21712 bp, 20 predicted proteins | sample 667938 | NCBI WGS metagenome assembly APMI01 (sample SAMN01084076, study PRJNA167559) | wastewater metagenome | biome: Wastewater | place: Denmark: Ejby Moelle, Odense | collected 2011-11-28
CTTTCTCTCTTGGGTCTTCATCAATGGTTTCCGTTTGGTCGGGCGCTGCGCCGAAGCGCGCCTGCCGGTACCACGCAGCCCCGGCACGGCTCCGGACATCGAAGCCCGCCTTGATGTGCTGAGGATGGCGAGCGTCGTGTTGGCGCAGCAGCTCGACATGGACAGGGTCGCCACCGACTTCGACCGCGGGGAACCGGGCCGGCTGCTGCGCTGACCGGGCACCGCGCCGCTCGTCCGCATACGGGCCAGCAATCCGTGGAACAGGTTGGGTGCAGTAAACCAGGAGCAGTGACACATGAGTCAGATCGACGCTGAACGGCGGACATTCCTTGCAGTCTTCAGCGCCGCACCTATGCTCGGGTTGAGCGCATGCGGAGGCGGGCAAGCCGCCGGCGAAGCACAGGCGCCACGTCCAACTGGCTCCGGTTCGATACGGGTGACCCTGTTGCCGGACCGTCTCGCCCCAGGACAGTCGGTCCAGGCAACCTCCTTGCGTTTGGACGCAGATGGCACGGTGTCCGGCGACCAGTCAGTGGCCTGGACCAGTAGCAACCCTGCGGTCGCGACGGTCACGGCCCAGGGGCGTGTGAGCGCCGTGGCGCCGGGCCAGGCCCAGATCAACGCCGCGTCGGGCGCGCTGAGCGGCACGGGCGTGCTGACGGTGATCGCCGTGGCGCAACCGGGCGAGATGACGCTCGTCGGTCAGATGTACGCGGAGCTGCCGGACTTCATCACCCGGTCGATTGCATCGACGCGGCGCGACCTGATGTACAACCCCCTGCTCACGGCCTACCTGCAGGCCCAGATCGACAAGCTGACCGCGCCAGGGCTGGCGGAGGGCATCGTCGCTCGCGGGCAGGTGCTGTTTCGCGCGTTGCCCAGCCTCGCCGGATCGCTACCTGCGGCCCTGGTCTACATGGCGCCCGAGATGCGGCCTCGCGCGGAGCGCATGTTGAACCTGCTCGCCGCAGTCCTGCCCTTGGCGGAGGACTTCTTCGGCCTGCCCTACCCGCCCGGCCGGATGAAGGTCTGGTACGGCTTTGCCATCGGGAGCGATTCAACCATCGCCATCGAGGATGAAGCCCTATATGCCGCCAGACCGCCCGACACCAAGCAGCCTTACGACGGCGTTGCCCCGCACGAATTGGCTCATGCCTTCATGCCGCACGAGACGCTCAATCAGTTCCTCGAACTCCTGTTTATCAACCAATTGCTCACCGGAGAAACGGCACTGGACCGCTGGACCATCAAACGTGGCTACATCGCGAGCCGGCCGGACAACCAGCAGATCCATGCGCTGCTCGACATCTACGGCCTCATCGGCCTGGACGCCATGCGCACCGCGTATCGCCGCATCTACCCGCTGCGGCCGCCGTTTGCACAACCGCTGGGCTTGGACGCCCAGCAAGTCCTAGTCGACGCCGCGCCGGCGGCGACGCAGGAGCGGGTACGGGCGCTGGCGGCGCGCATCGCTCCTGAGGGCCGCGGGCGCTAGCGCGGCGTCTCGGCGCTGACCAGCATTGCGGGGGGCGATGCCGTCAGGCGGCCCAGGCCCACGCGGGAGTCGACGCGGGAGTCCGGGAGGTGGAGATTGCCGGCATGCTGGGGCCTCGGGCCGCAGGTGTCATTGCGCGAACAAATCCAAGCCTCTCCTCCATCGCTTCCCAAGCCGATCACGTGGACAGGTTCGCGTGCGGCCAGGAGGTCACCCAGGGAGGGAGCGCCTGCAAACGACCGATGGATGCCAGATCCGACTGCCGCCTGGAATCCATGGGTCACCACGACAGCCACATGATTCGGGTGTCGCTCCAAGGCATCACCCACGCTGTCAGCTCTGATCAGCTCAAGCTTGGCCTGGAATGCCTTGGGATCGGCTTGCTGTGCCGTCATGAAGTCGTGGGCCGTGCCGAAGCGCTTCGACTTGAGCGTCATCAGGACGTCGACGGCGTGGCCTTCATGACGCCACTTCCGGACGTCATCCAGAAGCTTCAGCATGGCCTGGCTGCTCTGGCCGTCCTGGTTTGCTGACTGCCACTGGGGGCGGCGGAGCAGTGCCTGGACGTCTGCGGTCGTGCCGTCCGAGGCGAGAAAACGATTCACCACCGCCTGCTCGGCCTCGTCGCGCCCGAGCGCCAGGATGACGGGGCGGCCCTGCGCCAACAGCCCGCAAACCAGTCTCGCCACGAATGCCGGCGCCTGCTCGGTGCCGGGCGTTTCGCCCACCAGGACGATGCGCTCGGTGATCCGGTCGACGTTCAGGCCTGGCTCCGCTTCACAGGACGGGCCGGCCGCGTGCGCGAGCGTTGCAAGGAACCCCAGCGCTGCGGCGCAGAGCGTCTTCACGAGCGGCGCGGCCGGCTGCTGCTTGGGTTCTTGCCAGTTCAACGGGGTGTCTGCCATGGTGGTCCTTCATCAGGAGTTGCGAGAGGTGCCACCTGTTCCACGCGATTCCCATCACCGGCTGGACATGGCCGCCAGCACCTAGGGCCGCCCTGGCGCCGGCAACAACTCGGCAGGGATGGGCGCGCTCGGCGCCTCGGTCATCCACATCACGCTGGAAATCCACCAGCGCCTGCCGTCGAAGTACATCTCGATGCTGTTGACGCCGCGCCCGCGCCGCAGGCCGGATGGGCTGTCGTACTCCGTCTCGTAGGTGGAGTCGACATGGGCGATGTGGCCGTAGGTCCGCAGCTTGCGATGGATTTCCCGCTCACGGAAGCCGCGGTTCGCCAGCGGCTCCGATCCATCGACCAATTGCTGGTGGTTCCACACCTCGACCTGCGGGCGTCCATCGGCAGCGTTCGAGGTCGCCACGAAGCGGATCCACGGCGCGTAGAGCGTGCGGTCGCGCCCCCATTGGCGGGGCTCGCTCGGGCGCACGTTCACGACCTCGTAGAACGCGCGCATCAAACCTTCGATGCTGGAGACGTCTTCGATGCGCTCGGCGACGTGGGGGATGTCGACCTTGGACTCAGCGGGTCCGGCAGCGGCCGCCAAGCCCGCGATGGACAAGGCGGCGAACGACAGCAGCCATCGGGCCGCCTGGCCTGCGGTCCGCCAGCTCACTTGCGGCCTCGCACCTTGCCGAAGGCCCGTGCGCCGCCCGCCGCCGCGACCGCCAGCAGGACCAGTGCCAGCGATGCCGGCTCGGGCAGTTCACCGCCGTCGCCCGCGTTGAGGCTCAGCAGGAAGGACCGCTCGGCGCCTGTCTCCCAGTCGTAGGCCCGGCCCGCGATATAGCCGTTGTCGCCCAGCACCGCGCCCCGCACGTCCCAGTGCCCCAGCGAGCTGAGCAGGTCGTCCAGGTTGAGCATCTGGCCCTGGTCGTAGATGAAGTAGTCGAACAAGCTGTCGTTTCCCGGGGCGGTTTGGGAATAGCCCAGGATTTGCCCCAGGTTGTTGATGTCCCAGGCGGAAGCACTCCGGCCGCCCAACGTGCCGATGTCCTTCATCACGCCGTTCTCGTACAGGAAGATGTGCTCGCCGCCCCCCACCACGGACGACGATCCCGCCATCTGGCCGGCTTCATTGATGGCGCTGGCTCAGCTGCTGCCGACACCGTCGAGCGTGCCCAGGTCGCGCAGGACGCCGTTCTCGTACAGCGTGGCATGCACGACCGAGTCACCGCTGAGGTGCGATGAGCCGACAACCTGCCCGCGGTCATTGATGTCTTCACCCCGGCTGGCGGTGCCGCCCAGGGACGGCAGGTATTGCGTGGCGCCGTCGCGCAGCGTGATGAAGCTGCGATCCTTCGCGAAGTCGTTGTCGTGTCCGCCGAGCACTGTTCCCTGGTTGTTCATGTCCAGCACGCGGCTGTTCAGCGGCCCGATAGGAAAGGCGGTGCCGTCAACGCGGCTGAGGAAGGCGCGCCATTCAAGTTCGCCGGTGGGATAAGTCCCCGCGATGTCCCCGCGATCGTTGATCACGCCATACCCGTTGCCGACGGCGAAACCGGCATCCCGACCGCCCGGGCCCAGTTCCGCGAACCGCTGCGGGCTGGCCGGCGAATCCATGGTCACCCCCAGGACCCTGCCGTTGGCACTGATGGACAGGGCCGCCGCGGCGTACGACGCCGGAGCCAGGTTGGTGTACGTCCCCGCGCTGTACATGGTGGCCTCGAACCGGCCCTCGTATCCGGTCCTGACCCCCACCACCTTGCCCTGCCCATTGACGTCGTAGACGGTCATGCCGGTGAGGTCGGTGGCCGTCCAGCGCGCGGTGGGCGCGGCATGCGACGCGGCGAACAGGGCGCCCAACAGCGTGGCGGCGACGATGCGAAGTGAAAGCTTGTGCGGTGTCATGGCTGGTTCCAAGTCGGAGGTACCTGGTTCCACGGCCTGAACCCGTCGCATCGGACACCCGCCCCCCCCTGAACGAGGGGCGAGGATGTTCTACATCTCCGATCCCTTCGGCACCGGCTTGACCGGACCGATGTCCACCGCACCCCGCACCGAGCGATAGACGGCCTGCTCGACGAGTGTCTGGAGCTGCGTCACGATCATGGCCGGCGGGACCTGCTCAATCACGTCGATGGACCTGGAGTTCGGGTCGCTGAACTTGGTGTGCGAGAACTGCGGCTTGCGCGCGAGGATGGCCAAGGTCTTGGCATCCAGGGTCACACGCTCGAAGGAAATGAAGGGGGCCACATACGCCTTGTCAACCTGCTGCTCCCCGGTGTGCGGATTGATGGTGGTGCGAGCGGAGTCCTCGTACTCCTTGGTGCGATCGATGAAGTCCTCGTCGAGCAGCTTCCACTGGTTGCCCGTGGGCTTGACGTATATGCCGATGCCGCCCAGCCGATTGGGCATGCCCTCGCGCGACTCCCAGGCGTATCTGGGCAGGATGGCCTCAATTCGGTCCCATTCGGCGCGTTGCGGCATCTGGGCCAGTTGCTCTCGCAACGTGTCCAGCACCAACGCATCGCGAGCCTCGAACGACAGGTTCTTCAACTGTTCTGCAAGACCGGGGTTGGTGCTCCAGCGCAGCACCACACGGCGTGAGTCAGGCTCTTCAGCAGCCAGGGCGCTGTCCAGGCCGCGCAGCACGGCCATGTTCAGCGCCTGGGGATCCACCTGCAGCGTACGGCGCAAAAATGCATCCACGCCACGAGCGCGCTTGCCTCTCTGCTTGACGACGCTGAGCTGCTCGCCCAGCGTAGAGACAATGGCGATCGTCTGCGACGGCGCCGCGGCATTCACGACTGACGCGCCAAGAGGCATCGCGATCGCGACTGCGGCAAGTAACGTTTTCAACATGGGTCACATCCCGGCTTGTGCTGCGAGCCGAAGCGCGGCAAGGGCAGCACCATAACCAGGTTTAACGCAGTGACGATGCCTTTTCGGACATACCGACGCAGGCAGTGCGCGACAGTAGATCGTTACCGAAACTCCGCTAATGCTTTCGCCGCTTCCACGGTCTGAGGATGCTCTGGGCCGACGCTGTCCTGCAGGTGCCGCAGGGACTGCGCAAAGGCCTCGCGGGCTCGCTCCGGCTGATGGGCCCGCGCATGGGTCTTGCCCAATTCGAGCCAGACCTGGCCCGACAGCAGCGTCAGCGCCCCAGGCGCCGAGTTCGCACCGGCGGCCGCGGCCTGGGCCTTCTCCAGGTCGCGCAGGGCCTCGTCGTAGAGCCCCTGGCGTGACAGCGCCTCGGCATGCGTCAGCAGCGCCCGCACGACCGTGCCGTTGCTCAAGCCGGCGCGCTGCATGGCGTCCAGCCAGGCGGCCATCACTGCCTGCGCCTGCGCCGGTTGGTCGAGCATCAGGAAACGTTTGGCCTGGACGTAGGCCCACGCGGCGCCCATCGAGGAGGTGACATTGAACTTGACCGCCCCTGCGATGCGCGCCATCTCATCGAAGGACTGCAAAGCCTCGGCCGTCTGGCCTTGCATCGCCTGGGCGAAAAAGCGCGACAGCCACAGGCCCATCGCCTCCGCGGGCGGTGCATTGCCTTTCTGGATGGCGCCTTGCAGCGGGGACAGCTCCTGCAGCGCCGCATCGCCGCGCCCCATGGCCCGCAGCGCATTCGCGCGGTTGTAGATCAGGTAGGAAGGCAGTTCCGCCGTCGGTGAGCGGCGCCTGGCGATCGCAGCCGCCCGCTCCAGGTGCGGCCACGCCTGCCGCGGCCGGCCGGCATTGAGCCACGCGATGGCCCAGTTGTTGTACAGCGAGACCGCAGAGACGCTCTCGCCGCGCCCGAGCTTGTCGAACTGTTCAAGCGTCTGCGAGAACAGCGCGTCGGCGGCGTCGGGCCGGCCCAGCAGACCTTCGACATAGGCCTGCTCACCGAGGATCAACGCCCGCTCCAGGGGCCGGGCGCCAGGGGCAGCATTCAGCCGTTCCAGCGCTAGATTGGCATAGGCTAGAGCCTCCTTCGGCTTGTTGTCATTCCGCTTCCGGATCGCCAATATCCGGTAGCAGAAGGACGCCGAAGCCGCCTCGGTGCTCGGGTCCTGTGCCACCTCCAGAAGCCGCTTCTCGGCGTCGGCGAAGCGCCCAAGCCCCGACCACGCGTGCCCTTGCTGGCAGCGCATCATCTGCATCAGCTCTGGCTCGCGCTTGGCATCCAGTTGGGCGATTGCCTTGGACAGGACGGCGTCGGCCTCCTTGTAATTGCCGTACGAGTTGTACCAGCCGGCCAAAGTCGTCGCGCCCGCAGCATGCTCGAGCGCGTCGCCGTTGCCGTTGCCGTTGCCGTCCAGGAAGCTAGTCGTACGCCCCAATAGTTCGTCCAGGGAGACTCGCTCGTTGCGATCGATGGTCTCGGTCAGCACACGGGCGGCGAACTGCTGCACGGCCAACGACCTCGTGAGCAGTCGTTCGGTGTTCTCGCGCTCGCGATTGGCCTCATGCCACTGCCAGACCGCGACCGCCAGCCCGCCCCCCAACGCCAGGAAGATGGACGTGGCCACCAATACCGCCGCGCGGTGTCGACGCAGGAGCTTGGCCGCCACATAGGCCAGGCTCGGCGTGCGAGCCAGCACGGGCTGGCCGTCAAGATGGCGGCGAATGTCGTCGGCCATGGACTGCACGCTCGCATAGCGATCTCGCGGGTCTTTTTGAAGCGCCTTCAAGAGGATGGTGTCCAGGTCGCCACGCAGGTCCCTGGCCCGATCCGGGTCGTCGCGCTTCGCGGTGCTGCTTGCCAGTGGTACCGGCACCGCCAGTGCCCGCGCTTCCAGCTCACCATAGCTCTCGAACTTAAGTCGATACGGCCTCTCGCCCGCCAGCATCTCGTACAGCATGATGCCCAGCGCATACACATCGCAGGCCATGGTGAGTGGGCGCTGGCCCATCTGCTCGGGCGCCGCGTAGTCGGGCGTCACGGCACGGCCAATCTGGCGCGTGAGTTGCGGGTCGACTTCATCGGCAGGGTCGTCCAGCAGTTTGGCGACGCCGAAGTCCAGCAGGTGGACATCGCCCTTTGCATCCACCAGCACGTTGGCGGGCTTAAGGTCACGGTGCACTATCAGGTGCGCATGCGCATGGCTGACGGCGTCGGCGATCTGCAGGAAGAGTCGAAGCAACTCCGGCACTTCGGGGTCGTGCTCGCGGCACCATTCGTCCAGCGGCTGGCCGACGACGCGCTCCATGGCCAGCCACGGCCGGCCCGCGGCCGTCACGCCCGCCTCGTACAGCCGCGCAATGCGCGGATGTTCCATCGCGGCCAGGATGTTTCGTTCGCGGGCCATGCGCCGCGCAAGGCCCGGCCCGGCGCCCCAGGCGTTAATGGGCAGCTTCAGCGCGACCTGGCGGTGCAACTGCTCGTCGCGCCGCTCGGCGAGCCATACTGCCGCCATGCCACCCTGACCGAGCCGGCTCAGCAGCCGGTAGGGGCCGACCTCGTCGCCGGGCTGGTCGCCCGCCGCATCAGCATCGAGCGGCAGCACACCTTCGACGCCTTCACGTAGGAAGTCGTCAGTCTCCACCTGCGAGCGCACGAGCAGCGCTCGCAGCCGTTCAATGTTTTCAGGGTCTGTCGCCTCGATGCGTGCCAGCCAGGCCGCGCGATCAGCTTCGGACAGCGCCAGCCCTTCTGCGAGCAGGGCATTTAGCCGCCGCAGGCGTCTGACACCGACGTCGGACAGACCTTGCTTCATGCGAGCAGCCGGTCAGCGGCCCAGCAATTCGGCCAGAAGCAGGCGCGCCCGTTCCCAGTGGCGGCGCACCGTGCGGTCGGTGACGCCCATGACGGCTCCGATCTCCGCATCGCTTAGCCCACCGAAGTAGCGCAGCTCCACCAGCTTCACGAGTTGCGGGTCCACCTGCTGGAGGCTCTCCAGCGCCTCATGCACGGCCAGGATCTCGTCGTCCTGTGCGCCAAGCTGCGCGGCTGAGCGCGTGTCAAACGTCACATGCTCGGCGTGGCCGCCGCGGCGGTCCGCAGTGCGCCGGCGTACGAAGTCGATGACGATGCTGCGCATTGTCTTGGCGGCGTAGGCCAGGAAGTGCTCGCGGTCTCGCAGCGCCACGCCGCCTTCGCGCTGCATGCGCAAATAGGCCTCGTTGATGAGCGCAGAAGTGTCAAGCAGCGTGTGCCGCCCCCCATTGGCCAACCGCAGCCGTGCCAGCCGCTTAAGCTCACGGTACAGCGCAGGAAACAGCTCCTGCACGGATTCAGGCGCATCCTGGGTCACTGGCGGGCTGACGTCCTGCATGCGTCTCAGTTTAGGCCAGCACCATTGAGAGTGGTGTTTGAAAGATGGCGCAAAAATCACATGGCCCATTACCTGTGAAAGGCCTGCGATAACCAACGCACTCATGCCAGGACCTGCCGGCTGAAGACAGGCGGCGGCGCAACCTCCCGCAGTGCGCGCTCCAGCGGCTGTAGCACTCGGCCCATCGCGGCCCGTCCTGCTTCCCGCATGCCCGGCAAAGCCGCGGTTTCCCACAGCCCCACGGGCCGCGAGAGCTGCAGTTCGATGGGCATCACCACCTTGCCCAGTGCGCGGCAGGTGTCGAGCCTGGCCTGCATCAGGTTGTTGATGAGGGCCGTGCTGACCTGACCAAAGAGCTTCGACGGCCGGTCCACGCGGCTGGGCATGCGACCCTCGAAGCCCAGCGTCAGCACGATGTCTGCATCGTAGGCGACAGACACCGGCAGCGGATCACAAATGACGCCGTCTACCAGCCGCTGGCCGCCGATCACCACGGGCGGGAAGATGAACGGCACTGCCATGCTGGCGCACAAGGCGTCCGCCAGCGGGCCGCGGTGCATCACCGCCCGCCTGCCGGTGTCAGCACTCGTTGCCACTACGCGCAGCGGGATCGGCAAATCTTCGAGCAGCGAGTCGCCGAAGGCCTCAGACACGCGGGCCACGATGGCGCTGCTGTGCCGCAGCGAGAAGTCCGCATCGAAGCCGGCAAGACGCGGCAGTAGCAGCTGCGCATACGACTTCCATTTGTGGCGGCGCGTCAGGTCGGGCGACCACAACCGCACTGCACGTGCGATGGCGGCCTCCGCCGGCGTGCGGCTCGCCACCAACGCGCCGAACAGCGCGCCAGAGCTGCAGCCGACGACGAGGTCGAGTGCGACGCCGGCATCGTCCAGCACTTCCATCACTCCGATGGCGGCAGCGCTTCGCACGCCGCCGCTGCCCAACACGAGGGCGACCCGCGGCTTCGCGCGACCGGTGGCGGGTTGAAGCATGCGGAGGGCGGAATCGGTGCGTTGTGACAGGTTCATGGTGTGCTCACGACGAGGCAGGCATTACTGCCGCCGAAGGCGAAGGAGTTGGACAAGGCGTGCAGCCGGCCTTCGAGCGGGCGCGCTTTGCCGTAGACGAGGTTCAAGGGCAGCGAATCCGGCTCCCGCAGGTTGCGCGTGGCAGGCACGCTGCGCCGGTGCAGCGTCGCGATGACGGCGGCCAGTTCCAGCGCCCCCGAAGCGCCAAGTGCATGACCGTGCAAGGACTTGGACGAATACACCCACGGTGCGTCGCGGCCGGTGCCGAACACCTGGGCAATCGACTTCGCCTCGACGCCGTCGCCAATGACGGTGCCGGTGCCGTACGCGTTGATGAGCCCGATGTCCTCCGGCGCCAGGCCGGCGTCCTGCACGGCCAGCCGCATCGTGCGCGCCTGGCCGGCCGGGCAAGGCACCGTCCACTGATACGCATCCGCTGCGGCGCTGAAGCCGTCCAGCCACGCATGGATAGTGGCGCCGCGCGCAATCGCCTGCTCCTCGTCTTCGAGCACGAAGAAACTCGCCGCCTCGCCCAGCACGAGGCCGCCGCGGTGCGCGTCGAAGGGCCGGCACGCCTGCGCCGGGTCGTCGCCGCAAGGTGCCAGCATGCGCAGGGCTTCCCATGCCTTCAAGGTTCCGTCCGCGAACGGGGCCTCCGTGCCGCCGACCAGTGCGGTCCGCAGGTAACCGTGCCGAATGGCACGCATCGCCTCGCCCAGGGCCAGCGTCGACGAAGCGCAGGCCGAGGTGATGGTTTGGCTGGCGCCACGCAGGCCGAAACGCATGGCCAGGCTCGCCGACGTGCCGCTGGGCATGCAGCGCAGCAGTGTCGTCGCCGGCACGCGTCCGGTTGCATGGAGCTGGGCGTGGCTCAGGCTGAGCGACTCCGCTGGGCCGGAGCTGTTGCCGGCGAAGACCGCGCACTCCCGCCACAGGCTGTCTGGGTCGGTCATTTCGTCAGCACTCCAGCCGGCATCGTCCAGCGCACGCACGCCAGCCATCCAGGCCAGGTGCACGGAGCGGTCACTGCGCGTCTGCTCCGCGTGAGTCAACGCCGAAGCCCAATCGCCGCGCACGCGCATGCCTGGGACGGGGGCGGCGTAGCGGCTTTGGACGCGTTCGACAGGTGCACCCTCGCCGAACAACCCGCTGCTGAACTCGGCCATGTCGTGGCCCAGGGGCGTGGCGAGGCCGATGCCGGTCACCACTACACGGCGCGGCTGGGACGAGGGGCGAGCGCCGCGGGCCCAGGATGCGGCGGCATTCATCGCAGACCCCGGCGTTGGAGTGTGCCAGCCATGTCAGGCTGCCAACGGTTCCTGGGCTGCCGCGTGGTTGGCCTGCTTCAGCGCATACCGGTGCAGTTCCTCGGTCCAACCCTTGAACAGCTCGAAGACGCGGGTGCTGCGCTCAATGGCGTCGGCGCGCTCTGCCTCGTCCAGCGTCAACACGGCCAGTTCGGCGTGGTCGTTATTCATCGCATGGCCGGACTCCAGGTTGAAATGGAACTCGCCCAAGTAGCGAAGCTCCACACCAGTGATGGCCGTGTAGCGGGTGGCCAGGTCGGCGGTCAGGGCGAACAGCACGTTGCCGGTCTCCTCGATAGCCTCGATGACGGCCAGGCGCACCCGGGGCGTGGCGCCCCAAATCAGGTGTGCGAGCTCATGCGAGAGCAGGCGGTTGCGCGCGCAGTCGTCGCTGAACAGGAACCGCAGGACTTCGGCGGGCGTGGAGGCCGTGTCATGACCCAGCTTGACGAAGTCCTCCAGGTACCAAGGCCAGTGGTGATCGTCCTCGTAGCTGTGCGCATTGATCATCTGCTGATGCGGGTCGTTGCTGGGTTCCACCCGCAGCACGTAGCGGTTCAGGTCGCCGAAGCTCATGATGAAGCCGGCCATGCAAGGGAAGAAGGCCAGCCTGTCGCGCACGCTGAGCTTGTCGTCGCGCAGGAACTCAAAGAAGGGAAGCTTGGCGTACTCGCGCTTCAAACGAAAGATGTGTTGCAGAACGGGTTTCATGGCAATTCAGAAGGATGAACTCGGCCAGGCGGAACGCCGGGCATGAGGGGTATCACGAAAGGAAGTCGAAGGGGCGGACAACGCCCGGCCCCCTTATTCGGAGGTGGCCGTGATCAAGGGGCGCGTCGCCGCCTCGATGCGCGCCAGCTGTTCGGGCTGCAGCATCTCCGCCAGCAGCGCGTTGAACCGCGCATTCAGGAAGCCAGACACCAGGTACTGCCACCGGTAGGCCCGCAGCACGCAGGTCGCCACCTGGGCAGACTCGGAGTCCGTCAGAGTGCTGCCGGCGATCAACTTGAAATAGCCGGCATCCGCCTCGGCCTGGGCCTGCAGCACGCCGTCCACGGCGTAGATGAGCTGGATCAGGTCATCCACGGCGCGGTCCAGGTCGCCGCCGCCGGTCCCGGCGTGCACACGCCGCCATTCGAGCTCGTCGATCACAGCGTGCTGCGACTCCTCGACCCAGTGGAACTTCAGCACGTCTCGGAAGATCGGGCACAGGGCCGCATCGTCCCGGATGCTCTCCAGGTAATGCAACTGGGTGAACAGCTCGATGTGGCAGGTCAATGCCAGCACCGCCCAGTCATGCGCACCCAGCACGGCCTCTGCAATGTGATTGGCATTGGGCAGGAAGCGGTAGCCGGGCGGCATGTCCGCTTCCATCATGTCGTTAAGTCGGCGGAACAGCGCCTGGTGCTTGAGCTCCTCGTCGGTGAACCTCACCAGCGCCTCCAGCGCGACCTGGTCGCCCAGCCAGTGCGCCTTGCTCAGGCCCAGCATCTTGGCGCCGATGAAGCGCTCCACCATGCCGAACATGCTGGCGTAGGTTCGGCCCTGCACCTGGCTCAGCAGGCGCTGTTCGTCGGGCGGCAGGAACTGCAGCCGGTCGACCCGACTCAGCCCGTCGGGCAGGAACTTCAGCGCGAGGTCGAGGCTGCGGCCGCGGATGACGTCCTTGTCGATGTCCCAGCGGATGCGTTTTGATTTTTCGATGCAGTCGGCGTAGCGGTTGCCCGCCTTGCTTAGGGTGCCGTAATCCATGTCTTGTCTGTCAGGTGAGGTGAGGACCGGCGGCACGCAGGCCGCCGGCCAGAAGGGTCACGAAGCTCACTCGAGCCACAGGCGCAGCGTGGGGCGCCAGGCGGGCTGCGCGTCCTCGCTGGTGCGCAGCCACGACACCTTGCCGGTGGCGGCCGGCACCAGTGCCAGGCCGTGGTTGGTCTGGGGCTGGTCGATCCAGCGCTGCACCAGCGCCGCGGCAAGGGGCACGGTGCGCGTGTCCGCCTCGCCACCGGTGAAGCCCGTGATGGTTGCCACCGGCCCGGTTTCCCAGTCGCTGCTGCCGCCGCCCGGCACGGCCCAGCGTTCGCCAGCACCGGTCATGGTCCAGCCAAAGCTCGGGCTGCTGCCCAGCCAGGCTTTGGTGAGCGCCTGCACATTGAGCGAATAGCCGCTGCCGCCCCAGCTGAAGGTCAGCCCCATCTCGGCGCGCAGCACGCGGCGGCCCTGCAGGGACTGCAGGCCATCGAAGCGTAGGAAGCTGCGCACCTCGTAGCCGCCGCTGCCGGCGATGCGGTAGGCGCCAATGGTGGGATCGTTGCTGACGATGCCGCGGCCGCCGTTGTATTGCACGTACTGATTGCTGACGCCCAGGTCCGTGACGCCGGCGTAGCCGTTCAGCCCCTGCCGGAAGACAACCGAGGTGTCAGCCGGCGGTGCGGGCGGATCCACCCGCAACACGAACGGCGTGGCGCTGGCGACGCTGCCGTCATCCAGCACGGCGCGGGCTTCCAGGCGGTAGCTGCCGGCACCCAGCTGCGTGGCGGTATAGGTGGCAGACGCGCCGGCAGCCTCCGCCTTCTTCTGCCCATCCATCCACAGTTCCATACGGACCACGCGGGAAGCCGGCGCGGCGCGCGCGGAGAGGCGCACCGTGGCCGGGGCCACAAAGGCGGGGCCCGTAACTGGCTCCAGCCAGCTCACCTGAACCGGTTCGACCGGTGGCTTTGGATCGGGCGTCGGCGTCGGCGTCGGCGTCGGCGTCGGCGTCGGATCAGGCGCGGGAATCGGCACCGGGCTGTCGGTGAACACCGGCGGCGCGACGACGCCTTGCGTGAGCGCGGAGTCCAGCTTCAGGCTGCCGTCCGCGGCGCGCAGCTCGATACGGCCACCGGGCGCATTGGCGTCGAAGCGCACCGTCGCCACCCGACCGTCGGACAGCTGCACTCGCACGCCGGTCTGCGTGCCGTCGTCGCTACGCGTGGCCTGCTGCACGGCGCCGTTGGCGCCCAACACGTTCAGGAAGAAGCTGGCCCCGGATGATGAGTCCGCGATCTCCACCCGCTCGCCACCGACCCAGGCACCCTGCGCATTGGCCGGCGCCATGGTGTGCACCTCCAGCCGCTGGCTGCCGTTGATCATGGTCATGCGGCCTGGGCCCAGCTCCGGCTGTGCCGGTAGATTCAGCGTCCAGACCTTGCTGACACCACTGCCGGTCGTGACGCGGTCAGCCACGATGACGACGCCTGGCTTCAGGAACAACAGTTCGCGAATGACCTGCGTGACGCCGGCCTGCCGGTTGTAGACCGGCGTGACATCGGCCACCGCGTAGGTGTACTGCGGCTGCTCCACCACCGCCTTCATCTGGCAGGCAGACGACTCCACCACCTGCTGGATAGCGGTGCCGTTGCTGCGCACCAGCCGCACCAGGTTGTGCTTCTCCTCGGCCTGCGCCAATCCATTGCCGGACCGGATGTTGCTGTCCCAGGCCAGCCAGTCGCCACGGAAGAACACGAAGCTGCCCTGGTCGCGGTGGGCGTGGCTCTCGGTGTACGGGCCGCAGATGAAGTTCACGAAGCCGGCGCCCGTGCCCCAGTCGGAGCGCGTCATGAGCTGGCCCGTGCCCGGGCCCCAGTAGGCCGAAGAGAGCTCGGTCAACGAGGCGTCGGGCAGCCTCGGCGGGGCATACATGAAGTCAACCACGTAGTCATAGTTGTGCCGCATGCGCGGAACGGTGGAGGCCTCCAGCGCGGCCTTGGCGACCGCGGACACGCGCTCTTCGGGGAACAGGGTAATCAGGCCCAGCAGGTAGTCGCGGTGATAGTCGAACAATGCCGCCGTCCTGTCCCGCGAATGGTCGCCCGTGGGGGCCAGCCGGTCGAGCGTAGGCAGCAGGCTGTGCAGCTGGTGCGAGATGGACGCCAGCGTGTGCGGCGTTTTCGCGGCGATGCGCTCTCCAGTGGAGCGCTCCCACCAGTCATACAACCGCCACAAGCTAAACATCGCGGTGCCATAGCCGGTACCCTCGCGCGAGCCGCCCCCCTGCAGCTGGCTGTTGAACGCCGGGAACAGCTGGCCGTCCAGCTTTTCCACGCGAAACTTCGCCAGCCAGGCACCCGCGCTCGGGTTTTCGCCGTAGGTGGCCAGGCCGAGCGTCATCGTCGCCCGCAGGAACGAGTAGTAGTAGTTGTTGGCCGGGTTGTTGACAGACCACCCCGTCCAGGGGAAGGGCCTGCCGCCCCAGGTCGCGCCTTCGTGGTTCCAGACATTCGCCACGGCCTGGTTGGCATAGGCGATCCAGCGCGCACGCTGTTGCGGCGTGAGGCGGTCGTACGTCCAGTCATACACCGTGGCCAGGCCCCCAATGTGCTCCCCGACATAGAGGTAGCTGTCGTACGACACGCTCGCTCGGTCGCCACCGGCGATCAGGTTCTCCTCGCCCGCGACGAAAGCATCCGTCATCGCGATGGCATGGGTGGCGTAGCGCTCTTCGCCGGTGAGTTGGTACATCAGCGCCGACCACCAGGCCTCGTAGCCGTAGTTGTTCGCGCCGCCCACCTGACTGTCGACCAAGGCCTTGAAGCGAAGCGCCTGGGGCGAGCCCGTCAAGAGGCGCTGCTGCAGGCAGGCCTTCCAGGCGGCGTTGCTCAGCAGCACCTTGGGGTGCGTCGCCGAGATGGCCGGATTGCCTTCATTGGTGCTACGCGGCGCCATGCACTCGGCGCGCGAATCCACCGGCGAGAACCGGGCGGAGACCGAGCGACTGCCGCTCATCGTCACCGAGCAGGCGCTGGGATCAGTGCAGGCGCCGTCCCAACCGGCAAATACATAGCCTGGTGCGGGAATCGCGCGCACACTCACGGTCATTCCGGCCTCGATGTCGGCGATGCAGGTGCTGCTGCACTCGACCGACGCAGGCACGGTTAACAGTTTTCCCGAGCCGGCGGTGATGGCCAGGTTGAGCCGCTGAGAGGTCGCGACCAGCGACGGCGGCGCGGCCGCCAGGATCTTGGCGCCGGGTGAGTCCGCTGCCTGGATGGACGGTGGGGCGGCATCGCCGCCGCTCCCGCCGCCGCAGCCCAGGAGCAGCAACATCAGCAGCGCGGCCGCCGCGCTGGCGCGGCGTCGGATGGAAGTTCCCATGGTGGTCTGAGGTGTTTGGCACCCGAACGCCCTATTGCGGTCGAGCCCGTCATCAGTCCAACGCAAGCCCTGGGTGTATCGGGACAACCGCGGTGCAACTTTCTGTAAGCAGCCATCAGCGGCGCGGCGTGTCCGGATGGGGAGCAGCCCTGCGTGATACCTGCACTAGCACCCGAAAGACAACGCATGCTGTGCCCTCGCCTCGCTGGCCACGCCCCGTACTGGCTGGGGCTGATGTTGATCGCCGCGCCGCTGCGCGCCCAGACGCCCCCGAACCAGGTCCAGACCTGCGTCGCTTGCCATGGCGAGCAAGGTCGCAGCGCGCAGCCGGATGTTCCCCACCTCGCCGGCCAGCAGCGCGCCTACCTCGCCAACCAACTGGCGGCCTTTCGTAGCGGCGAGCGCAGGAACCCGCTGATGCAGGCCATTGCCGCGCAGCTGACCGCCGATGACATCAAGGCCCTGGCGCACTACTGGAGCGAGCTGCCGGCCACGGGCACTGCAACCTTCGCCGTGATGGCCGCGCTGCCCAGCGAGATGAAGATGCCGCCCGGCTTTCCCGCCGGCTTCACCGCCTACGACCGTGAGCAGGACGAGGCCTCACGCGTCATCACCGTGCGCTACGCAAACGCGTTAGCGATGGGCGCCGCGCGGTCCGGTGGCGCCCCCCCTTCGGGCGCCATCGTCATGAGCGCTGAGTACGCCGCCGTCCTCGGCCCCGACGGCCAGCCCGTCAAGGATGCCCAGGGCCGCTGGGCGACCGGCAAGCTGCGCGGCCTGGCGGGCATGGAGTCCCGAGCCGGCTGGGGAGAACGCGTCCCTGCCCTGCTGCGCAATGGCGACTGGCACTACGGCCTGTGGAGCCCCACGGGGGAATCTCGCCTCAAGGCTCAGCATGCCCAGTGCATGGCCTGCCACCGGCCGCAGGCCGCGCTGCACCACGTCTTCACCTGGGGCGCATTGGCCAGGATGACCGGCCCCTGATGCCTTCGCCTCACTCTTCACCCGCTTCCGGTTTGATGCGCATTCCTCACCATTCCCCCATGATTCGTGCCTTGATCATCGCCGCACTCATTGCGACAGGCGCCTTCGGCCAGCCGGTCTCGGCCGTGCAACTCCAGGTCTCGCCAATATCCCTCCTGCCCGGCACCTCGGCTGCCGGAGTGGTGAGTGCCAACAGCAATGGGCAGGTCACGGGCTATTGCCTGGTTGGTGGCGTTCCACGCGCCTGGTACTGGTCTGCAGCCACTGGAACCCTGCAGATCACGTCGTCGCAATATGGCAGCACGTTCGCCTGGGTCGCCGACGACAATGGCACCTTGTTGGGTAACGGATCGACGGCAAGTAACGAGGTCGAGGCTTTCACGTAGCAGACGGGCAGTGGCTTGCGTCTACTGGACAACGATGGCCGTGCACTTGCCGATGCCCGTGGGTTCAACAACGCGGAGACGGTGGGCGGCAGGAGCAACGTCATCGTCGACAGCGCCATTCCAGCAGCGGTGCTCTACGCGCAGTAAGCCCGCGCTGTTCCCCCCGGCGCCTTGGCGCACGGCGTGAGTGTCACTGCAAACGCAGTAAAAAACCGCCGCACTGTCGCTGGGATAGGCACCGCGACCAGCACGACCGGCCTGCGGGCCTTCGTCCGGGACGCCAGAGGCGGCATACGAGCGCGGAAAGGCCCTGTCGGGACAATGCAATCCGGGGCCGTCGGCGTGAACTCACTCTGCACCGTGGTGGGCCCTGACGGCCCGTCGCGCGCCGCGCTCCGGCAGGGAGGCTCTGGTGCACCGCTTCTGCTGACAAGGGCAGGATCCTCCACGACAGCCTACGGCATCAACGACGCCGGCCAGGTGGTCGGCACTATGGGCAACAGCAATGGCACGTCGAGTGCCTTCCTGTTGTCACGCGCGGGCGGCGTGGTCGATGCCAAAACGCTGCTCGCGCCCGCCAGCAACACGACCCTGGCCCCCCCTTCGCAGCATCACCGCCAAAGGCGTTATTTTCGGCAACGCGACGGATAGCCATGCCGCCATGCTCACGCCGACAGGCACCCTGCGGTGACAAGGCGTCCCGGTGGCGGCATCGGCGACATGGCGTCCTGGTAGCACGGCTTTGCGCCGGGCAGGTTTGTCGATGTGGTGGTGACCGGACAATCGATTCAAACGGTGACGATCGTCGCCAACACCACGGTGAAAAGCCTGTTCATTGGCGGCGGGTCAGTACAGCCGACCGTACGCTTCAGCATGGCGCTCGGCTGGGGTCGGTGTGCGGCATGGTGCTGGTGGAGCCTGGCGGCACGCTCGCCGGAGACGGCCGCATCACGGGCAGCGTGCTCAACCGCAGCTACTGTCAACCGGCGCATTTGCGCATGGACGGCGGCCTGAGCAACCAGGGCGTGCCGATCGCGTGAAGGAATTCAACGCGAGGCGAGACCGGAATCTACGTCCTCACCCGCACATTCACGGACGTCGACCGTTAAATGTTCAGTCAACTGATCAAAGGCGTGACCCCGATGCTCAGGCTCATGAGTTGACCTTCTGAGGTAAGCCTTTCCCTTGACACTTAAAGTTCCGAGTACCAAAGAACTCCGGCGCGTATCGCCCCCCGGGTGGAACTCCCCACTGCGACCACACGCCCACAGGTGTCGACCGCTACCCGTTGGCCACGCTCACTGTCAGGCGTCCCCCACTGCCGCCGGCCAATCACGGTGCCATCAGCAGACAGCTTCAGCAGGAACAGGTCGCCCATCCCGGCCGGCGGCTGGCCAGGCACGATTCGCCCATCGGTCTCCCCAAACAGGATGATCTGGCCCTGGCGGTCGATGGACATGTCGACCAGCCATTCGCCGCCGGCGCTGCCATATTGCCAGCGGTCAAGGACGCGGCCGTCGACGGCATTCACGCGCGCGACGAAAACATCCTGACCGCCGTAAGCTGACGCACCGTGGAAAGATCCGAATACGCTACCGGCGATCAGTAGCTCGCCGTTGCCCAACACCTTGACGGCACGGACCTCGTCCGTTGCCTGCGTCGAGTAGCGCGCGGTCCAAAGCACGGCGCCCTGAGCATCGAGTTTGCGAACAAATGCGCCGCGGGCCGGTCCTGAGCCAACCATGCCGGAGACATAGGTGGCACCATCCGGCCCGAGCGCCAGTCCCTCGACAAGGTCGGGCTCGGGCGACTGAAAGCGGCTCCACCAAGCAATGTCGAGCCGGTCGCGGTCTGTGCCTGCGCTTTGGCGGCGAAACTTCACGACAAAAGGATCCGTCCACGCTTCGAGATAGTTGGAGGGGATGTGCTCGTCGTCATAGCCAGCGACGTGCAAATCACCGTTGGGCGCGACCAATGCACGCCGCGGGTGCTGCGGTCGCGCGTCACCGCTCATCACCGTTCGCCAGTGGTCGGTGCCTTCGTCGACCCAAGCGACAAAGGTGTCGAACTGACCACTGTTGGTCCCACCGTCGAACGCGCCCGTCGTTCGCCCGACGACGAAGACCGTGCCGCTGGGCGAGAGAGCCAGAGCCTCGGCCACATCGGTGCCGGTTGTGTCTAGCCGGGCACCGCTCTCCCAAAGCAGTCGACCGTCAGGCGCTAGCAGCTGCACTACGGCTCGGCTGTTGCCGCCCGGGTCCAGTCGCTCCTGGCCCACCGTCCCGTCAACGTAGCCTGCCAGCCAAATGCGGTTTCGCGCGTCCACGACTACGTCGCTCCAGTCGGCAGAAGTCTGGCGGCTGCGCATCCAGGTGATCTCACTGGGTATCCGGATGCACTGGGGGGACTCTTCGATGGGCACGTCTTCGCCGCGACTGCCGCCGCACCCGGCCATCAAGCAACCGGCCATGGCGGCGGCAAGCATCATCGAGGGTGACGCGAAGCTGCGCGTCCGAGGGAACAACTGCATTGATATCCAATTTCTACAACACGGCCAGCCACTCTAGGAACCGGAGCAGTGGGTGGGAAGTTCTTTTTTCTCAATACTTTTTGTGCATTGATCCGCAGGGCAGAATTCGACCCAGAAGCCGTCATTAGGACCCTGTGAGAAACGACGTTAGCCTCCGGCATATGCGCTACTTCGTCGCGGTGGCGGAGGAGCTCAACTTTCGCGTAGCAGCCCAGCGCCTGCACATCACGCAGCCACCGTTGTCGCGTGCCGTGGCGGACCTAGAGTCCGAGCTGGGTGTCGTGCTGTTGCGGCGGGACAGCCGCAGTGTGCAGCTAACGGCGGCAGGCACCGAAGCGCTCGCGCAGTTCCGAATGTTGCTCGCGCAGACGGACCGTGCAATTGCGCGTGTCGCCGCCATGCGTGAGGCTTTGCCGACGCTGCGGCTGGGCCTGCTGAACTGGCTGGACATCAAAGGCTTGCCGGCGCTGGACGACCAGCTTCGTCGCAGCGGGCTCGTGGCAAATGTTGAGTGCGAGCTGCTGCGCAGCCACGAGGCGGTTGCGGCGGTGAAGCGCGGCGCGCTGGACGCTGCGCTGGTGGCTTCGCCGATCGAAACCCGGAGCTTGTGGCATACGACCCTGGCTGAGCTGACCTTCGCCGCCTGGGTGCCAGAGACATCGCCGCTCGCCCAGCGGCGCGTGCTGTCGCTGGGCGATCTCAACGGCGCGCCGCCCTTCTACCGGTTTCGCCGCAGCATCAGTCGACTGCTCTACGACCACCTCGACCAGCAATACGCCGCGCACGGTTTCGTGCCCGTCCGGGAAGCGCCGGCGAGCGACGTCATGGACGTGCTGGCCCGGATCGGAGCCGGTCAAGGCGCCACCTGCATTCCGAAGCCGCTTGCCGTGCGCCGCTACGCCGGCGTCGTACGCCGGGCCTTGCGTGAGCGCATCACGGTGGACGTCGCCCTCGTGTGCGCCGACACCGTGAGCGAAGAGCTGCGAGAGGCCCTTTCGGAAGGCGCGCGTACGCTGGTTGCCGGCTGAAAGCCTGGTCCAACCGACCGTGTCCGGATCACACCCGTCGTTACGTGATGCTTGACGTACCGCCGATGCGCATCCAGCCTCACTTCCCGGACGGTGATCATGCAAGACCTGTACGGCGCATCGCTCCGGCATCGATATGACTGACGACACCTACGCGACATCCACCAGACGAACGACCGCACGGACGCTGTGCGCCCGCGCGTGGGAGGCCTGGGTGGGGGCCTGCATCACTGCGCTGATCGGCGCGCCCCTGAGCGGGCTTCTGGGGCTTGTTGCCATATTTCTGGTGTCGGACGAGCGCCCTGACACGTCGCCCGGCAGCATCGCCGGACTGCTGCTGGCAGCCGCCTTGGCTGGGTACGTGCTGGCAGGTCTGCCAGCTCTCATTGCGGGCCTGGCCCTCTCTGCGCTGGGGAGGATCGCGACGCCGCGCGTGGCCGCCTGCTCGGTGGGCGTGCTGTGCGTGGCGATCTACTTCGCCACGCTTGGCGCGCACTTGCTGCCGCGCGCCTGGGCCGATCACATGGTCCTGGTCGCGGGCCTGAGTGCCTTCATCGGCACCGCGGTCGGGGCGCGGGCGGCGCTGGCCGCGCTCGGATCGCGGCGCTTGTAGGCCGGCCGGCGGGAGGCTTGCAGCCGCCGGGCCGGGCACGCTCCCTC
>APMI01010233.1_pt1 | contig 21712 bp, 14 predicted proteins | sample 667938 | NCBI WGS metagenome assembly APMI01 (sample SAMN01084076, study PRJNA167559) | wastewater metagenome | biome: Wastewater | place: Denmark: Ejby Moelle, Odense | collected 2011-11-28
CTCCGGTGGTGGCAGCGGTGGTAGCGGCGGCGGCGGTGGCCCCGGTGGTACCGGCGGCTACGGCGGCGGCAACTGCTTTGGCATCTTTATCAATAACAACGGATCAAATGGCGTCATACTGGAATGTAACATAGGACCACTGGCTGCAGGCAATGGTGGCGCAGGAGGTACCGGCGGCGCAGGAGGTGCCGGTGGCGCAGGAGGTAATGGCAATACAGGTGGCTCCGGCTGCCAGAACTTCTACGGCAATGGTGGCAATGGTGGCTCCGGCGGTGCCGGTGGCAACGGTGGCAATGGTGGCAGCGGTGTCAGTACCCGCGTGTACCTGACAGGTGGTACTCCACTCACTACAGCAGATACGACCTTTGGCCTGGTGGCACAGCCTACTATCTTTGCGGCCAATGTATCATGTACCAATCATAATGATACACTCTCCTCTGCTGCATCCGGCAACTGGAATGCGGGCGCTAACGCTACCGTACCTACAGGCACAGGCACACAACTGGTGACACAGTATACCGTGATAGGCCGCAAGGATATCACCTACAGTGCCAATGTGTATTCCGGATTTGTGAATATAGCGCTGGACCAGAGCTCATTCATACCAGTGATCCAGTCTACAGCTACTGCGCTGAATGCGGATACTTTCTTTGTATGCCAGGGCAGCAGTGCCAACTTTAACCTCCAGATAGCATCGGGAGATACATTCAGCTGGGATTTTGGCGGAGCGCTGAGCCCTAGTGTATACTACGGTGCTACGCAGCAGAACCTGACGGGACTGACCTTCACTACTCCGGGCCTCTACATGATAGTGGCCAATATCAAAACAAGCTGCTGCGGCTGGTCTCCATATGATACGGCCTGGCTGCGTGTAGACCCACAGCCTACTATCACATATACTGGTACTACCTCCTTCTGCCCGGGAGACAGCGCTCATATCATCCTGTCCGGCACTGGTACATCCTACCAATGGACACCGGCAGGCGGCGTGAGCGATCCGACAGGGACCGACGTATACCTGCATCCGCTCAGCTCTACTACCTACACTGCCTCTGCCCTCAGCGCGAGCGGCAGGTGCCATGCAGATACCTCTATAGCTATCACTGTACTCACACCAGCTACACTGGCATTCACCACTGTGCCTGCTACGTGCGGCAGCAATGGCGGCGCTACTGTGACACCGACACCTGCCGGCAGCTACACCTACCAGTGGAATCCGACAGGCGCGACTACTGCATCTATCAGCAGCCAGCCAGCGGGCAACTATAGCGTGACCGTGACACCTACAGGCTCAACCTGCAGCGTGACCGGTGTGGTGGCCATCAGCGCCAATGGCGGTGTACAGGCATTCATCACCAGGACAATACAGCCAACCTGCCATGGCGACTGCAATGGCGCGCTGAAAGTACGCGTGATAGGCGGTACTGCACCATATACCCTGACATGGAGCAATGGCAATACTACAGACAGCGTCTACAGCCTGTGTGCAGCTACCTACTCGGTCACTGCCACCGATGCTAACGGATGCAGCGTGGCTGTATCTCAGACACTGACTGAGCCGCAGCTGCTGGTAGTGGTAGCACTGGATAGTACCGACGCACACTGTGCCAGCTCATGTACCGGAGCGGCTACGATAGACGGACAGGGCGGCACGGGCACTTTCACCTATGTGTGGAGCCCTGCTGTATCACCTGCTAATAACCACCCTACTAACCTCTGCGCCGGTCACTACGATATCACTGCGACTGACCAGAATGGCTGTACAGGTACCGGTGGTGTGACCATCAATGCTGCTGTACCTGTGCTCAATGTAAGTTTTGTGAATACACCGGAGACCTGCCCTGGCTACTGCAATGCGACCAGCACTGTGACCGTGAGTAGCGGCATACCTCCGTATACCTACCTGTGGAGCAACGGGCCTACCTCTGCACGTGACAGCAATATGTGCGTAGGTGCCTATACGGTGATAGTGACGGATTCATTCAACTGTCCTCAGACGGTCAATGACACGATACAGCCATCTCCTATCCTGCCTATGACTGCGACATTCAATACCACGGTGGAGACCTGCCCTGGTATCTGCAATGCTACCAGTACTGCTACGGTAGCTAACGGTACATCGCCATACACATACTCATGGAGTAATGGTACTACCCAATCAAACAACAGCAACCTCTGTGTGCAGGTGTACACGCTGACTGTGACAGATGCCAATAGCTGTACTGTGAAGTTTAACGATACGATACCATCATCCGGCATACTGCCGCTGCAGGTATCCTTTATCAATAGAGTGGAGAGTTGCCCTCAGGTGTGTGACGGTACTATCATAGCTACCGCTACTGACGGTACCGGACCATACACATATGCATGGAGCAATGGTACTACCTCTGCTACCAATAGCAGCCTGTGTACCTCTACCTATGTGCTCACGGTGACCGACGCGCACAACTGTACCGTATCACTGTCTGACAGCCTGGCTCCATCTCCCAACTCGATACCGGGATTTGTGCTGAGCAGCACCAGCCCGGGTATCTGCTTTGACAAGCCAGACTCTGTCACGCTGACGGCTTCATCTGATACGGTGATCACCTTTACCTGGAGCACCGGGGCTACTACCCCTGTCGCGCTGACCTCTGCTATCACTGTGTCTGACTCGGGTACCTACCAGGTGTCAGCTACCAAGAATGGCTGTGTGACGACACTCACGCAGATCATCACCGGTGTGAAGTGTGACAGCACCTGTGGTGTGGCGATAGCTGATGCCTTCACGCCAAACGGCGATGGCAAGAACGATGAGTTTAAGGCGGTGTACTCCTGCCCTGTTTACTCTTTCTCCATGACTATCTACAACAGGTGGGGTGAGAAAGTATTTGAGACTAATGACATCACCAAGGGATGGGATGGCACCTACAAGGGAGCAGCCGCACCATCTGAGGCCTATGTATGGTTTGTCTGCTCAAGGGAAAAGGACGTGACGCCGGAAGTCTGCAAATCAGGTAAGCTGACCCTCTTCCGATAAGAAACAATAATCACTGAAACCGAAAGGCCATGAGTATAATGCTCATGGCCTTTTAGTTTTCGGATGGATAGAGATCCGGACGCGGGTATGCCGATATGATATACAAAAAAAGCCGCGCTCATTTTATGAGCGCGACTGTGATCTAGAAAATAATACTCTTATCCTTTTATAAAGGCCAGTATATCGGCATTGATCGTATCAGCCTCTGTGGTAGGCATACCATGCGGAAAGCCGGGATAGGTCTTCAGTGTGCCATTTTTCAAGAGTTTGGCCGCTTTCAGCGCGGTGATCTGGTATGGTACTATCTGGTCATCCTCTCCGTGCAATACGAGTACCGGCACATCTGCGCTCTTCAGGTCTTCTGTAAAATCTGTCTCTGAGAAAACCTTTACGCATGCGTAATGGGCCTGTATACTGCCTGTCATACCCTGGCGCCACCAGTTGTCACGTACTCCCTGAGATACCTTGGCACCCTCTCTATTATACCCAAAGAACGGAAGTGTGAAGTCAGCAAAGTACTGCGCCCTATTGGTAGCTGTCTGCTGCCTTATCTCGTCAAAGATAGCCATTGGCACACCATCAGGATTGGTGGCGCTCTGCACCATAGAGGGTGTCACGGCGCTGATCAGCACTGCTTTGGCTACCCGGCCCTGACCATGCTTGGCTACATAGCGTATCACCTCGCCGCCGCCGGTAGAGTGGCCTACGTGTATAGCATCTCTGAGGTCCAGCGCGGCTACCAGCGCAGCGACGTCTGCCGCATAGGTATCCATATCATGGCCCGTAGCCACCTGCGTAGAGCGCCCGTGGCCACGGCGATCATGTGCTATGACGCGGTAGCCATGCTGCAGGAAAAACATCATCTGCTTATCCCAGTCATCTCCACTGAGAGGCCAGCCGTGATGGAATACGATGGGCTGTCCGGTGCCCCAGTCTTTGTAGTAGATCTCTGTGCCGTCTTGTACTTTGATTTTGCTCATTGTAGTTTTTTTAGAAACAAGAAAAATGAAATATAGTAAAGATATACTTTAACTGTGGCGATACCCTACAGGCCAAACCTGAGCAGCTGATAGCAGCGTAATCGATAGCAAAAAAGCAAACAACTTCTTCATAAATCAAATGTAGATAAAGTAGCAAAGTACGGTATAAATACATTTTATATATAAATAAAAATCTCTATTCCTGAATCTTAAGAAATCATTAAAATTTTGTTTGGATACGACCTGCATATAATGTAGATTTAGAAGGCTAAACCTTCACCATTTTATGAATCAACCTTCTACCCGGTTTCACACCAGTTCCCTGTTTTATTTCGCAACCCAGATAGCATCCAGGGCCAGGCTGTGTATGCTCACGGCACTTAGTATTTTGTGCTGTGTGACTATCTCGCTGCAGGCGCAGAACCTCGTGCTCAATCCGAGTTTTGAGACCACATCTTCGTGCCCGGCAGGTATCAGCCAGTTTAACCTAGCTACTAACTGGAACTCTACCAATACCGGCGCGGATAGCTGCTCCTCTCCTGATCTGTATGCGGGCTGTGCGATACAGCTGGGCGGCGCCAATAGCCCCAACGGCCTGCTGGGCTATCAGGCCTCCCGCACCGGTACGCACCATGCAGGGATCATACTCAGTGAGGGCTTTGTAGGCTGCGTGCGGCTGAATGACAACTACCGTGAGTATATAGAGGGGCAACTCTCTACGCCGCTGGTAGCAGGGCAGAAATACCTGGTACGCTTCTATGTGAGCCTGCCGGAGGGTGTGATGTGGGGTAGCAATAGTATCGGTGTTTACTTTTCCAATACACTGTACCAGCACAATGCCTGCCCCAGCAATGCGCTGATCAATGTGACGCCACAACTCAACATGTGCGGACCGGCTATCATGGATACGATCAACTGGGTACCTATACAGTGGATCTATACAGCTACCGGTGGGGAGAGGTACTTCACTATCGGCAACTTTAAGAATGACAATAACACAAACTATGTCTCGCTAAACTGCAGCACATTTAACCCATACATCTACTACTATATAGATGATGTCAATGTCTCTGTGGCACTGCCTAACCAGTGCGGCATCACTGTACTCACTGACTCTGTCAATGCCACATGCGGTAGCAATAACGGAAGTGTGAGTGTGAATGCACAAGGCTGTACGACACCATTCAGCTATGCATGGTCGGCACCGGGTGGCAGCGGCACCTCGCTCTCCAATCTGGGTGCAGGTAGCTATACTGTCTCTATCACTGATGCTACGGGCTGCGTGCAGACCACCTCTATAGCTGTGAATGCGGCCTGCCCTACTACGCTCTGCCGCAATACCAGCGGCTCACTGACCGTATCAGGCGGCACTGCGCCATATACGTGGCAAACGTGGGACAGCGTGGGCAGTGTATGCCAGGGCGGTGTGCTCTTTGGCGGATTCTGCCTGGGTGGTACATGGGTCACTACCTATGGATGGAAAACCGTGAGCACCGGCGCAGCCACTACCTATACGCCAGCTGCGGGCACTGATACACTGCGCGTGATAGACAATGCCGGCACGACTGTGACCTCATGGAATATAGCTACGCTACCACCGTGCAATACGTGCAACCTGACAGTCACACCGGGCCGCACGGTGAATGTAGCCTGCGCGCGAAATGCATCGGGATTTGCCAAAGTGAATCATACGGGTGGCACAGCGCCGCTCACCTATACCTGGTCTCCAAACGTAAGTACGACGGACTCAGCATCAGGCCTGATAGCAGGCACCTATACAGTGACGGTATCTGATGCGAGCGGCTGCTCGGGTACAGCATCCTTCACCATCACGGGGCCTACTACTAATGTGGCCAGCAGTGTGCTGACCAATGTACCTGCAGGCTGTACGACCAATACCGGCAAAATAGTACTCTCTACCACAGGCGGCACTCCGGGCTATACCTATGTATGGTCTCCAAACGTAAGTACGCGTGACTCTGCTACCAACTTGGCTGCAGGCAACTATAGTATCACCGTGACAGACGCCAATGGCTGCTCTGCTGTGGTATCAGCTACGGTAGCATCTGCCTCTGCTATCACAGTGAGCGCAGGCCCGCAAACCAATGTAAACTGTAATGGCGGCAATAATGGTGTAGCACATGTGACGGTCTCCGGCGCTACAGCGCCGATCACCTATACCTGGTCTCCCAATGTGAGCACAGCAGACTCTGCGCGCAACCTGGCCGCCGGCACCTATACAGTGACCGTGCGCGATGCAAATGGTTGTACTGGTACGGCCAGCTTTACCATCACGCAGCCGGCCAGTGCACTGGCGCTGAGCAATACTGCCACACAGCCTACCTGCGGCGGTAGCAACGGAAAAATAGTAGTACGCGCTACAGGAGGCACACCGGCCTATACCTACACATGGCTGCCCAATGTGACGACCATAGACTCTGCACTGAACCTCGCCGCAGGCACCTATAACATCACTGTGACAGACAGCCGCGGCTGTACTGCCACGACCAGTGCTACCCTGGCTCCATCTACACAGGTGACCGCTACCGCAGGGCCGCAGACCAATGTGAGCTGCTACGGCGGCAGCAATGGCGTGGCACATGTATCGGTATCCGGCGGTACTGCTCCGCTGACATACACCTGGTCTGCTGGTGGCAGCACAGCAGACTCTGCTACAGGCCTCACGGCAGGTACATACACAGTGACCGTGCGCGATGCAGGTGGCTGCAGCGCTTCTGCATCATTCACCATCACGCAGCCGGTGTCGGCGCTGTCTGCTACGGCAGCTACCACGCCTACGAGCTGCGGCGGCAGCACGGGCCAGGTCACCATCACCCCTGCAGGTGGTACCGCAGGCTATAGCTATACCTGGTCTCCAAACGTGAGCTCATCTGCCACGGCTAGCAGCCTGGGTGTAGGTACGTATAATGTAACCGTGACAGATGCTCATGCCTGTACCTTTGCCACGTCTGCCTCTGTGGCATCTACGAACGGATTCAGCGTGGCGCAGGGCGGCCAGACCAATGTGAACTGCTACGGTGCGACCACCGGTGCAGCACAGGTGACGGCCTCCGGCGGTACTACCCCATATACCTATACCTGGTCACCTAACGTAAGCTCCGGCCCTACTGCATCCAATCTCGCTGCCAATACCTACACGGTGACGGTCAATGACCAGGCGGGCTGCTCGGGTGTAGTGACATTTAACATCAGCCAGCCTGCGGCCGCACTCAGCGTATCACCAGTGGTGACGCATGCTACCTGCGGCAATAGCAACGGGCTCATAGTGCTGACCACTACCGGCGGCACGACAGGCTACACCTATACATGGGCACCAAACGTAAGCACCACTGCTACGGCAGGTAGCCTGAGTGCAGGCAACTATGCGACTACGGTGACCGATGCACTGGGCTGTACTGCTATCAGCAATAATACGGTGACAGTATCGCCTGCTGTGAATGCAGCGGTAGGTACTACGATCAATGTAAGCTGCAACGGGGCTAACAATGGTTCTGCAGCTGTGAATGTGAGTGGGGGCTCCAGTCCTTTCTTCTACGCATGGACACCTGCGGCCGGCATCAGCGGTGCTACTACAGATAGCGCCTATGGGCTGCACCCTGGTGTGACCTATACTGCCATAGTGAGCGATGTAGCAGGTTGTGCAGATACGGTGACCGTATCTGTGACAGAGCCTACTCCATATACTGTATCTCACAATACTGTGAATGCAGACTGCGGCGTGAGCAACGGCTCTGCCTCAGTGACCGTGAGCGGTAGCAACGGTGGCTACACATACCTCTGGAGCAATGCGCAAACAAGCAGCGCGATCACTGGACTCAGCGGAGGACCATACAAAGTGACGATCACCGACGCCAAAGGCTGTACCTATATAGACAGCGTGACCGTAGGTGTGAATGGCGGGCCATCGGCACCGGCCATCAGCGGCGGGCCACTCACCTTCTGCCAGGGAGATAGCGTAGTGCTGACCTCCAGCGCCGCCACGGGCAATACATGGAGTACCGGCGCTACTACGCAGAGCATTACAGTTTTGGCCGGAGGCAGCTATACTGTGACACAGACCGCAGGTGGCTGTACCAGTCCTGCCTCTACGGCAGCAGTAGTCACGGTCAATCCGATACCGGCTACTCCTACGATCACTGCGTCAGGGCCACTCTCCTTCTGCCAGGGCAGCTCAGTGACGCTGACCAGCAGCGCTACGACGGGCAACCTGTGGAGCAACGGTGCTACGACACAGACTGTGACCGTCACTACTGCCGGCACCTTTACCGTGGTTACTACACAGCTCGGCTGCCAGAGTGCGGTCTCGGCACCGGTGACCACTACTGTGATACCTAATCCTACACCTGTGATCACTAGTACTGATACGGCAGTATGCCCGGGCAACACAGCCACGCTGGATGCTACTACCACAGGCGCTACCCTGTATGCCTGGAGCACAGGCGGCACACAGCCTACGGTGAGTGTGAGTGACGGTACCTACTCTGTGACGGTGACTGTGAATGGCTGCACAGGCAGCGATGCGATCTCTATAGGCGCACTGCCGCTACTAGGCACGCTCACACTGCCAGACAGCCTCTCTCCATGCACCGGAGACACTGTGACGCTGGATGCGACCACCGCCAATGCGACCACCTATCAGTGGACCGGCCTCACTGCTACTACACCGGTGATCTATGTCACTGCGGGTACTACAGGCGCGGGCACTACACTCTACCGTGTAGATGTGACCAATACCTGCGGTGCGCTCACAGACTCGGTGATCGTAGCATTCCAGGACTGTGAGTGCCGGATCACGATGGCCAATGCATTCTCGCCGAATGGTGATGGGCTGAATGAATACTTCCGCCCAGTGATGCTCTGCCACAATCCGACCGCACTGAGCCTCCATATCTACAACAGGTGGGGACAGCTCATATTTGAAAGCAATGCACTCGATGCAAAATGGGATGGCACCTACAATGGCCAGGCACAACCGATGGAGGTCTACACCTACATCCTCGAGTTTTCCGGTATGGAAAACCACGTGCAGAAGACCGTACACCTGAGCGGCAATGTGACACTGCTGAGATAAAAGCACAATATTACGAACTAGAAAAAGCCTGGTCCATGGACCAGGCTTTTTTACATATTGCCGATTATATTGAATTAGAAATACCTGATCAGCTCGCGCTATAAACGGCTGCAAACTCTTTGGCGTAGTCTTCCAGTTTTACTTTGCCGTAGGTAGCGGTGTGCTGGCGGTAGTCTTCGAATATCACGCCCTCGCGTAGCGCTTTATTCATCTGTGTGAAGGTAGCGGCGATGCCACTATTGAGACCTGCCTGCTCCAGGCCGCCCTGCAATTGCTCGTCAGTAAACTCGATGTATGGCAAAGCTGGCTGGCCGATAGCCGTACCGATAGCCGCTGTGATCTCTGACCAGGTGTGCGTATCATCACTGGCTATGTACTCTACAGTCACGCCTGGTGTGCCGGTGGTAGCTACGGCGGTGGCTGCGGCTGCAGCGATATCTACAGGATGGACCAGTACATGGCGGAAGTCTGCCGGCTGCGAAGCCCCCATGATACCACCGCCTTTGATCATGCCTATCTGACTGAGGAGGTTGTAGTAAAAAAATCCGGGACGCAGGACGTGGATGCTCACGCTGCCCGCCAGTGGGCTCAGCGCGCGCTCAAAGTAGGCTGAGCCGTCTATAGGGCCTGTGCCCTGGCCGCGATGAGCACCGATGCTGCTCAGCAGGACTACACGTTTGATACCGCTGTCCTTTACGGCCTGTGCGTAGACGTCGGCTATGCTCTTTTGATGAGCAAAGAGGTCGGGCACGTTCAGATTTGGTGGCATCATGAGGTAGGCGCTGTCTGCCCCTGCCAGGATGCGCGTCACAAAAGCGGCATCTGTGAGGCTGCCCACAGCAGTGGTAGCACCGAGGGCGGTGATCTCTGCAGTGCGGTCTGCGCTGCTGGTCACTACGGTCACATCGTGGCCGGCGGCAGTGAGGGTTTGAGTGAGCGGTTTGCTGATATGGCCTGTAGAGCCGGTGATGATGATCTTCATTGTGTTTTGTGTTTTGATCGTTTGTATTGGAATATCCGGATGCAAATGTATCTTTGTACTTACTTTTCTACAAGTACTTACCCTAAAGTAGGTACAAAGAAGCCACATCATGAGCACTCCGATCAAAGACACCTCGAGCAACCAGCTGAATAAGCTGGCCGAGCTCCGCTGCCCCGTGACCCATACCCTGGACCTCATAGGAGGCCGGTGGAAGTCTACCATCCTCTACCACCTCATGTCAGGTACCAAGCGCTATAGTGAGCTGCGCCGGTGCATCCCCCCTATCTCTGAGAAAATGCTGATACAGCAGCTCAAAGAGCTGGAGGCTGACGGACTGGTAGAGCGCCGAGTACATCAGGTAGTGCCTCCGCACACAGACTACAGCCTCTCGCCTACCGGCCAGGACCTGACACCGGTGCTGAATGCAATGGCCATGTGGGGGCTGAAGCACGGCGCTACGGTGCCGGCCATGTAGGGCCATGACCATAGTGGATAGCAGGCTGATGCGGCTATACTAGTTTCCTGTATCGATGCCGATCTCGAGTTTATATCCCTTGCCGTGGATATTGACGATACGGACTGCGGGGTCGGCTTCCAGTTTCCGCCGGAGGCGGGAGATGAACATATCCAGGCTGCGACCTACTATGACGCCTTCGTCTTCCCATATTTCCTTTTGCAGCCGCCGGCGGTCTATGATGGCATCCTGCTCTCTGGCAAAAATGTGCAGTATGCGCGCCTCCTTGGCAGTGAGGGCTGTGTGTACGCCACCCCGCTCCAGCCGCTGCTGCTCCGGGTGGAAGAGGAAGCTGCCTATGATGATCTCTCCCTGCTGTGCCATCGCCTGTGGCTGCGGGTCTATGCCCGGCTCAGCGGCTATCGTGACCGGCTGTCTCCTATACCTCCATATACCCAGCAGTAATAAGCCTATGAGCAGGAGTCCGCCGCCGCTCATATAGAGCGCGGAGCTGACCGGCGCCCCCTCCTGAAACCTGACGTCTATGCTATAGCGCCTCAGTGGCTGCAGCCGCTGCGCGCAGGCCACGAGCTCCTGCTGATGAGGGCCTGCCATGGAGTAGCCATAGACCACCTGGTCCGTCTGCTCCTCCAGTACGGTGACTATATACCGGCCAGTACCCCGGTCTGTAGCTACCACCTCATCTATGATATGCGCGAGTGTGTCGGGGCGGAAGGCAAATGCATTGCGGAAGGAGATGCGGTAATGGTCTGTGGACAGGCGGGTGACGGGCGGGATGGTAGTCGTGCTATCTCCGGTATAGAGTAGTACCTGATGGGCTACGCTACGCATGGCTACCAGATCGCGCGTGGTATCAAAATCGCTACGGCCCGACCGGCCTCGGGCAAAGCCCCCCAGCAATAGCAGCAGGCCGCCGCCTATGGCCAGCCATGACATCTTCTTGAGCATACCCAAAGATAGGACCTTGCGGCTATCTGACCATTGGTTTACAATGATTTTACAGCTTTGTTACACTTGTTTTACACTTGATCTGGCGGTACAGCGCCGGGGTGACGGTACCTTTGCCACACGCTACGGCACTATTCCTTCACCACAATCAAAACGCTATGCTAAAGTACCTGCCACTACTACTCGTTTCATTTTATGCGCTGACCGGTGCCCGATCTGGCGGCCCTGCTACCATGGTCACGCCGACCGGCGAATCCAGCGACCGGATAGTCAATCCCGATGCGCATACGACCATCGCCTACCGGCATTTCATAGACAAAGGTATAACCGACCGCACGGGTGCCTGTTGGTTTATGAGTACCGAAGGGGTATACCGTTTTGCCGGGGGGCGATTTACACTGTACCGGACCATAGGTGGACTGTACATGGGCTATGGGGGCAGTATACTGGAAGACGGAAAGGGCAATATCTGGTTTGGCGCGCTGGGAGGCATCGTGCGCTATGACCTGGCTGCCTCCACGGCAGCGGGCAAGGCGACCTTTGCCACCTACTCTATACCGGGTGCAGGCGGTGCGCAGCTACTGGCCAGCCTGCAGGACCTCAGGGAGGCTCCGGGCTCACCGGCTATGGTGCGGCTGATGCTGGAGGACCGCGGGGGAGAGATATGGTTTGCCACCAGCCACCAGCTATACCGCACAGACAGCGCCTCAGGCACAGTACTGCCCACAGCGATCGGCGCCTACCTGAGAGCAGACAGGCAGCAATACAGATGCACCGCTCCGGACGACTATGGCATATACGGCCTCTATCAGGATCGCGATGGCCATATCCTGATCTCTATGAATGCCTGCAGCTGCGGCCCACCAGCCACCTATCTGCTCAAGGCAGAGCGGTGGAGCAATGCCTGTGTATTGGGGCAGTGTGGCCACGACCTGCTGCGCAGCGACCAGTACCAGGCCCACAGCAGAGAGATAGCCGCCAGCCTCAGCCCCGTGACCACCCGTGATGGCAATACCCGCATCGCCTTTGCTACGATGCTGGCAGACAGGTCGGGGAGGGTCTGGATAGGTAGTGATAGCGGAGTATATACCTACGAGGGTGGCTATTTCACCCGTGCGTTGCTGGGCGACACGCTGAGTAGCAGCCGCATCACCGCCATGAGCCAGGATGCTACGGGCGCTATATGGTTTGGTACGGGAGATGATCTGCATTTCCGTGGGCGGGGGGTGTGGCGGTACCAGCCGGCTGCCGGCGCTACAGGCGGTGGGCTATCTCACTATACTACTGCCGGTGGTATGCCTGCCCAGACACCTTTCCGTAATGATATCATCTCATCACTCCTGCCGGATAAGGACGGAAGCATGTGGATCGCGGGTCAGGGAGGCATCTGCTACTTTGCCAAGGGTGTATTTGGCAGCCCATCTGCGAAAGACATCAAGAATGAACTGCCGGTTTATTTTGTGATGAAAGACAAAGCGGGGGATATCTGGTTTAGCACCTGGGAGCTCGGCCTCTACCGCTATCATGCTGGCCGGCTGGAGCGCCTATCGGCAAAGTGATCAGCGCCTATGGTATTGAAGCGAAGGAGATAGTATTGCCTCGCAGGTTTCAATCCGATCTATTCCCCTTTAGGGGGGTCATTGGCTTGATTTTTACTACATTGCCTGCATGAGATACAGGCATATATTGCAGATAGATGACGATGATGAGGATCAGGAGATCTTTGAGACAGCACTGGCAGATGTGACCAGTGAAGTGCAATATACAGGCAGCTCAAGTGCTATAGATGCACTACTGCAGCTACAGAGCGGAGTGCTCCGGCCTGACATTATTTTCCTCGATCTGAATATGCCACTGATGACGGGTATGGACTTCCTGAGGGAAGTGCGCATGCACGACCATTTGCGGCAGATACCAGTTGTTATTTTCTCGACCTCATCACAGCCAGCCGCCGTGACGGCCACTCAGGATCTGGGTGCTGCAGACTTTATGACCAAACCAACCACCTATCGCGAGCTGGTACAGGCTTTGCGTACTATGCTATCCGAAGCCTGACCCATGCCACATTCTATACCCGATATACAGCTCCTGGACGTACTACCGCAGATAGCGTGGACAAACTTGCCCACCGGCGAGGTCAATTTTTATAATCAAAAATGGTTTGAGTATACAGGCCTCAGTCTGGAGCAGACCCGAGGGGCAGGCTGGCAGCTGGTGGTACATCCTGACGATCTGGAGTATACCAAAGAACTGCTGGCTCAGGCCCTGGCGAGTGATGGTACCTTTGAGGTCAAGAACCGTTTTCGCCGTGCCGATGGTGAATATATCTGGCACCTGAGCCGGGCCAACCCTGTACGCGATGAAAGTGGCAAGGCAGTGCTCTGGGTAGGGATCTGCACAGATATACAGGATGAAGTCAGTATACGCCGGGAAGTGGAAGATACAGAGTTCAAATTCCGCTCGCTGATAGAAGAATCTACTGTGGCTACAGCCCTCTTTACCGGTCCAGAAATGGTGATAGAGATAGCCAACGATATGATGATCGGATTCTGGGGCAAGGGACGCTCCGTGATGGGCCAGCCCATACTGGCAGCGCTACCAGAGCTGATAGGCCAGCCTTTCCCTGATCTGCTCAGGCATGTGTATGAGACCGGAGAGACCTTCACCGGGATCGGCACTCCTGCTGACCTGGTAGTAAATGGTGTGATGGGGCGATACTATTTTGATTTTAGCTACGTAGCTATCCGTGACCGCGCGGGCCAGATCTACGGCGTGATGGATATAGCTATAGACGTGACCGAGCGGGTACTGGCACAGCAGCAGATAGAGCGGCACCAGGAGCAGCTGGTGAGCTATTTTGAGCAGAGCCCGGTGGGCATAGCTACCCTCAGCCGTGACAACCTGACATTCCGACTGGCCAATGACTTCTATGGCCAGCTGGTGGGCAGACCGGTCATTGATATACTGGATAAACCTCTGCTGGAAGCGCTGCCCGAGATAGCGGGACAGGGATTTGACAAACTATTAAAGCTCGTGATCGACACCGGTATACCATATTCGGCCAATGAAGTATCGGCAGAGCTGATGCGCCGGGGAAAACTAGAGACTGTCTATGTCAACCTATCCTACCAGCCGCAGCGCGATACCAAAGGAGAAGTAATAGGTGTGCTGGTAGTGGCCACTGATGTGACCGTACACGTACTGGCGCGCAAGCAGCTGGAAGAGAATGAAAGCAAACTGCGGCGTGTGATAGAGTATGCGCCGGCAGCGATCGCCGTCTTCGCAGGACCAGATCTGATCATAGAGTCTCCTAATGCTGCCTTTCTCCAGCTGCTGGAGCGGGGAAGTAATATAGTCGGGCGATCTTTTCGCGAGGTGCTGAGTGGTACCGTGCAGCGCGATCAGATGTTTATAGAGCTAGTGACCAGGGTATATGAGACTGGAGAAGAGTTTCGCGCTACGGATGTGGAGGTGGTTTTTACCAATGGGCCTCAGCCTGAAAAGAAGTATTACAACATAACCTTCACCCCGCTGCTGAATAATGAAGGGCAGGTATATGCCGTGCTGGATGTGAGTGTAGACGTGACTCAGCAGGTGATGATGCGCAAAAAGATAGAAGAGGCTGTAGCCGAGCGCACCCGCGAGCTAAAAGAAAGCAACCTGAACCTGCAGCGCTCCAATGCCGAGCTGGAGCAGTTTGCCTATATCGCCTCACATGACCTCCAGGAGCCTATACGCAAGATCAGTAATTTTGCCGAGATGCTGGAGCAAAGCACTGATGCTATGAGTGACCGATCCCGAGGCTACCTGGCCAAGATCAATAGCTCTACCCAGCGTATGAGCAAGCTGATCCGCGATGTACTGGCTTTCTCTCAGGTAGCCAATGTCACCGAGCCATTTGCCCCTGTACGCCTGTCAGATGTGATAGAGCAGATCAAGGTAGACTTTGAGCTGCAGATAGCGCAAAAGAATGCGGTGATCACCTGCCACCACCTGCCGGAGATAGATGCGATACCAGTCCTGATGGTCCAGCTTTTTAGCAATATCATATCTAACTCCCTCAAATATACTCATCAGGGTATCGCTCCTGTCATAGAGATAGCTGCGCATCAGAGCACTGCTGAGGAGATAGCCAGCCACTCTCACCTATCTCCTACACGGGCGTATCATACTATAGAGGTGAGTGACAATGGCATAGGATTCGACCCGGACCATGCGGACCGCATTTTCCGGATATTCCAGCGGCTACATGGCAAGACTGAGTTTGAGGGCACAGGTATAGGGCTGTCTATATGCCGCAAGATCGTGCAGGTGCATCATGGCAGCATCTCAGCTCACAGCCGTGTGGAGGGTGGGGCTTGCTTCCGTATCATCCTGCCAGACCATGCTGATCAGGCCTGAAGCCTGATCAATCCAGCGTGTTCCGCTGTCAGCAGGCATGAGAGGAGCGACAGAGTGAGCATACTTTTCATAGCTGCGCAAAAATAGAAAACAAAGCGTTCGTCAGTTCAATGCGCTTAGGGACATTGAACGAATTCTCTACTACCAGCCGGTTTCTTCTATCATAAAGCTGGGCTGGCGGCAGGTAATGAAAAAACTGCCGGCACTGTAGCAGCCTGCTGGCAGTCCATCAATGAAAGTACCGAACGATTCCTGCGTACTCAGGATATAATCTACTCCTGTAGCAGCACTATCTATTATGGCCGCCTCTCTGATTGAATCTTTGAAGGCAGATGGGGTCCAGTATGTGCGATAGCTATGGCCTAGAGGACCTGCGCACTCTATCAGATAGGTATTGCCATCCAATCCTCTTTGCCAGCCTTTAATATTGCTTTGCCGCGGGATATGAAAGATATCAAGGCTGGCAAAAAGATCATAGACCCTCCGACAGGTAGCTGTATCCAGTACATACTTTTTGCTAAAAAGCTCAGGCTTTGACCTACCTGCATAGCCCGGCGCCTGACCCGTACTAGTAGTGCAGTACGCCATCGAGCCACAAAACATCTTATAGTCCCTGGTATATATATCTACGATTCGCGTCTCCGTAGCAAATCTGAAGTGAAACGTATCTGTAGTTTTGGTGAGGTCAGGTATTCCGATCTTAGTATAATGCTGCTGAGACCAATTGTACCACCAGGAGTCGTCATCATTGATTCCAGACGTCATCTCTATCGCTTGTGCACTTGTCTGAGCCTTGGTCCACAGAGGCCACAGCATGTAGAAAGATAACGCTGAGATAAAGAAAAGATGTGCTTTCATATAGTCTAAAGATAGAAAACAAAGCGTTCGTTCGTTCAATGCTATAAAGACATTGAACGAACAAACGATGCAGGTCAATCCAGCATATACCACTGATTCTTTTCATCCACGGCATAGCTGAGGCTATTGCTCATCTCGTGGGCCTCGCGGCCGGTGGCGGGGTCGGTGTAGGTGCGACGCTCGTAGATGGGTATGCCGTTATTCTCACGGGTCAGGTACTGGATGAGGGCTGCCATAGTGGGCGGTATCTCATGCAGCCACTGGTCCTCATACTCTCTCGTGAATCCTCTGCTCATAGCATTTCATTATTATAGTAGCATACGGCAAAAGTCGTACCTGCCTCAAGCGACTGCCTACCAGATGACCGGACGGAAGCCGACAGTACTGGCACCTGTAGCCGGAGTGAAGTCCTCATGAGCACTGATCCGGATCTGATCCCTGCCGCTCCAGTAACTGCCGCCTTTGGTATAATCGTGGTCCGAGATCATTTCGGCCACGTTACCCGACATAGCGTACAACTTGTAACCATTCGGTAAATAGCATTCGGCCGGTGCAGTGATATCAGCTTTGTCGTTAAATTTGGTGGTATCTACCGGAGGACTATCAGGATCGCCTACCCTTCTATAGTTAGCCAGATAGGTGCCTTTCCATTGCCCCTTCTCGGCTTTGGTTGTTTTGCCCTTCCAGGGATATATAGCTGCCGAGTCACCACCACGGGCAGCATACTCCCACTGATCCTCAGTAGGCAAGGTAACGTGTAGATTTCTACCAGCTTTCTTCATCTTGGCAGCTAACCACTCACAGTAGAGATAAGCTCCTCTCTTAGAGACACATACCATTGGGTAGTTATCATAAGCCTTCTGGTAAAAATAATGCACTTCCCATACAGGATTAGGAACCGGACGGTTCCACTGTGTACTGTCGGGCCAGGCCGCGTGGAGACGAGCTGTATCACCCGCTGCGCGCAGGGCATCGAGAAACTCCCGGTACTGCGCATTGGTCACCTCTGTGGCAGACATGTAGAACTTAGGGATCTCCTTACCGTTTACTTTGCCGGCAGGGATGGTCACGAAGCCGCTGAGGCCTTCGCCAAAAGACTTCTGAGCAAAGGAACTCAATGACACTATCAATAAGGAGCAGAGGGCTAGTAAGGTTTGTTTCATGGTTTGAATTTTCAGGTATCAACGAAATTTTAACAAGTCTATTACTTTTTCTGGTACTTCCAGTTGCGGGTCTTGCCCTCAGCTATCCACTCCAGTGCTGTCTCCAGGCGCTTCGTGCGGGTGGCTTCGGTCTTGGCCTCCTCCAGCCACTGGATGTACTCCCTGCGCGCACCGGGACCAAAGGCCTGAAAGCCTGCTTTGGCTGCCTTATCCTTTTTTAGGGCAGCGATCAGATAGTCAGGGACTTCGGTTTCAGCCTTTGGTTCTGCCTTAGGTCGAGCCAGCTTCACGCCGCTGTCTATCAGGCTCATCGCTTCCTTTATGTAACCATTCAGTATCTTATCAGAGGGGAGGTCACCAACTGTGGTCAGCCTGCCCAGCTGGCCATGAGCCTCTTTATTGGCACCCTCCTGCAGGATATCCGCAGGGTCTTTCATCTCCTTTTGCAGCCAGAAGCCAAACGTACAGTGCTGCTTAAAGCCTGCCATCATGCAGAGGTTGCCATCCTTATATTCAAAGAAAAGATGCCCCCACTTGATGGTCTCCCGGACGTCAGGGCAGGCCTTGTGTGTCAGCTGGCGGATATGCTCAAGGATGGGCTTTGCAAAGGGTTGCGCCTTGCCTATGTAGGCATCAAAGCGAAGATCTCTCTGTCCCATAGCTGTCCGATTTATTTAAAGTAATGGTATAATCAAACTTAAATAAATAACAATAAATCAATAATATAAAACTAAACTAAAAATCAAAAATGGACTACTCATCTCCCAGATCTATACGCTGCTCCATGGTCTGCCAGTAGCGGCGCCACTTGTCCAGCACCCCTGCAAAGTCATCAGGCAGAGGCTGCTCAAAGAACATATTCTGACCCGTAGCTGGATGCACGAATCCGAGGGTGGCGGCATGCAGCGCCTGCCTCGGCAGGATCTCAAAGCAGTTATTGATAAACTGCTTGTATTTGGTATAGATGGTCCCCTTGAGTATCTGGTCACCGCCGTAGCGGGCATCATTGAAGAGGGTGTGCCCGATGTACTTCATATGGACGCGGATCTGGTGGGTACGGCCGGTCTCCAGCTTGCACTGGACCAGAGTGACATAGTTCAGCCGCTCCAGCACTTCATAATGCGTAACCGCATGTTTACCCTGATCTCCCTCCGGATATACCTCAAACTGCCTGCGGTCACGATGATCCCGACCTATATTGCCGGTGATAGTGCCCCGGTCTTCCTCCACATTGCCCCAGGCCAGCGCCTTGTACAGTCGCTGTATGGTCCTGTCAAAGAACTGCTTGCTGAGGTGTGCGAGGGCATATTCGGTCTTGGCTATGACCATCAGGCCACTGGTATCCTTATCTATCCGGTGTACCAGGCCTGGCCTGTATGACTGGCCGGCACTGGGCAAATTCTCAAAATGATACATCAGGGCATTGATAAGTGTACCCTTATAGTTACCCAATCCCGGGTGACAGACCAGGCCGGGTTGTTTATTGATCACCAGCAGGTGGTCATCCTCATAGATGATATCCAGTGGTATATTCTCCGGCAGGAGCTCATACTCATGCTCCGGACGTGGCAGGATGATCTGTATGTCATCCAGCGGCCGGATCTTGTAGTTTGACTTGATCGGCTTACCGTTGACCAGTATAGAACCGGCCTCGGCTGCACTCTGGATACGTGTACGGGATACTTCGGCACCTATGCGTGCCACCAGAAATTTGTCTATCCGGGTGGTCTCCTGCCCTTTGTCTACTGTAAAGCGGAACTGCTCTACGAGATCTTCCGGCTGGTCCTCTCCGAGCGCATCCAGTGCTATATCGTCATCTGCTTCTGCCATGGCTTACTGTGCTACCGAGCTGAGGTGGTTCTTCAGGGCGTCTATGACATGCACCTCTACGGCGTCCACACCGTGCTCCAGCGCCATGAAGTATGACAGCCAGTCTCCAAAGTGCACGTGGTAGAAGTATTGCTGCAGGAGGCTGGCACCCTTGGCGCGTACCTCGTAGAGCGCGCTCACATGGTCAGCCACGGTAGGTTTGATAAAGTCAAAGCGGAGTACATTGCGCGGATTTTCGTAGTCCGTACGCAGGTAGAGTGCCGCCAGGGTCTCGTTTTTAAACCGCCAGCCCACCAGCTCATTGTGGTTTAGCTCAGGGATGACGTTGATCCAGCAGTTTGACTTAGCGTTTTCATTGATCTGCTGCTTCAGGCGCAGGGCCACGCTCTTGATGCGGTCCTCTGTATACGCTATTACGGCCTTGCCGCCCAGCTTTTTGGCTAGGGCCTGGCTTTCCGCCTTTATATCTGATTGATTTTGTGTGAGAAACTCAGACACAGCCGCCATCTCCTCTCCTACGCTCAGGTCTATGAGACCAAAACTATCCAGCACATAAAACAGGATGGTAGAGTTAAAACCCAGGGTGGTGCGCGGTGGGAAACCACCCGGCACTTCTATAAAGTCAAAACCGTGGGTAGCGGCCAATTCCTTCAGTTTGCCCCCGGAGGCGATGCAGACAGGCTTCAGCCCGCGGCGGATAGCCTCATTGGTACATGAGAGTGTCTCCTCCGTATTGCCGGAGTATGAGCACAGGATGAGCAGTGTATCTGCATCTGCAAAGGCAGGTAGCTCGTAGCCCTTATTGACTATGATGGGTACGGTGATCTCTGCGGCAGTGAGGTCAGTGACCAGATCACCACCTATGCCGGAGCCCCCCAGGCCACAGATGAGGACATTCTTTATGGCTGTTTCCCTGCGGGAAAGTTTGGCATTTTCTGTCAGGCGGATAGCTTCCAGGATATGCTGTGGGAAGCTGGCTATGAGTTGTTCCATCACGGACGTTTGATTTTTGGACTGGCAAATATAACAATGCCGCTGTATAAGTGGCTGCTGATAACATAAACTGGCTCATATCATGTCACCGCCGCCAAAAGAAAAAGGCCCCGGAGGGCCTCTGGATATGAGAGAAAATCAGGTCAGAACTCTATGGCAGTGATGGTACGGTGCTGGGCACTAGGGTCAGCTACCGGCCTGCACACTATATTGCCTGTAAAATTGGCCTCGCGGGCCCACTGGAGGGTGTAGGTATGGCTCACACCGGTAGTGACCGGTATAGCTGTACTGAAAGACACACTCCAATAGGATACTATATCACCAAAGTCATCATAGTCCTGACAGATAGAGGCAGTACCACCTATCACCGTGCTGCCCTCTACGAGGCGCACCAGCACACTCTGCTGGGGTGCTACAGTGAGGTCCTCATCTCCGGACATGGACACGAGAAACAGGACATTGGATAGTGTGGGGGTAAATGTGAGGCTGAGACCGGTGGTGACAAAAGAGGCCGAGTTCATAGAGATATTGGTAGTACCGGATATAGAGTGTATGAGTACTGATCCCGTGCCCGCCGGGCCTGTAGGACCCGTAGCGCCGGCAGTGCCAGCTGTACCGGCCGGACCTGTAGGGCCAGCTGCACCAGCTGTGCCGGCCGGACCTGGTGCTCCTGCTGCGCCTGTAGGGCCTACTGCACCGGCAGCACCAGTAGGTCCGGTAGGACCCGTCACGGCTGTACCTGTACCGGCCGGGCCGGTAGGGCCAGTGATACCCACACCCGTAGGACCCGTAGCGCCGGCTGCCCCAGCAGTACCTGCGGGGCCAGTAGGGCCTGCTACACCAGCAGGTCCGGCTGCACCAGCACTGCCCGCCGGGCCTGTAGGACCCGCCGAGCCTGCGGCACCTGTGCTGCCCGTAGCACCCGTAGTACCTGCTGCGCCTGTAGCTCCGGTAGCACCCGTAGGCCCGGC
>APMI01005190.1_pt1 | contig 21687 bp, 24 predicted proteins | sample 667938 | NCBI WGS metagenome assembly APMI01 (sample SAMN01084076, study PRJNA167559) | wastewater metagenome | biome: Wastewater | place: Denmark: Ejby Moelle, Odense | collected 2011-11-28
CATGTAGATCGCCAGTGGCTTATTTCTTTCTAACATTAACCTAGCAAACTCCCGCCGTGTCCCGGCCTTTCTGTTGGGAGGACCACTCCATCCTCGATTGGGGCTCCGTCAGCGGGGTCCGGATTCAAATTGAGATGACTATCAAGGTCGATGTGATCGAACAAAGCACCAATCGCAGCTCCAGCGGCAATCGCGATACTACTTTCACTCATGCAGCCAATCATGGTTTTTAGGCCGTGTGCGCGTGCGGTGCCAACAATGCGAACCGCCTCGGTAATTCCGCCGCACTTCATCAGCTTTAAGTTGATCCCATCGCAACGATCTGCCACCTTTGGCACATTCGTCGAATAGCGGATTGTTTCGTCCAAGAAAATGGGCAATCTTCGGTGAGCGAAGACCTTCGGCAGTTCAGCTTCTTGCCCTTCAGCAAGCGGTTGCTCGATATAATCGACACCTCGAGCAGCGAGCCAACTGTCCATCATGATTGCTTCGTCAGGTGTCCAACCTCCGTTGGCATCAACTCGAAGCTCAACTCCAAACGAATCTGAGGCTTCCGCCGCAGCAGCAAAATGCTCTTTATCGTGATCTCGACCTTCGGGTGAGCCGAGTTTAATTTTTAGGCACTTCGCGCCTGTTCGCCTCAAGATATCCGGAACCCGTTCACGAGTGACTTCAGGAGGGTTGATGCCGATTGTAACACTCGTCGGTGCCGCACGTTTGGGCAATCCAAGAAGTCGGTACAGCGGCATGCCGGCTTGCTTTGCTAACAAATCCCAGAGTGCTGTGTCAAGCGCAGCCATCGCTGGTGGATCAATATTTGCATCCCGCATGGCTTGCCAGACGTCGTGAGGTGAAGGCTGACCAAGTTGGAATAACTCGCTTGATTCGACAAGGCTTTTAAGCTGCTCTTCACCACGCGATGCCGTCCAAGCAGAGCCGGTCGCTGGCGAAAGCTCGCCAATTCCCGTATGAACTCCGTCGCTTAAAAAGACAAATAGATTCTCGGAGGAAGACATCACTCCGCGGCTGATGGCGAGGGGGTAAAGCTTTTGTAGCTCCAACCTCTTAAAGCTGACCTGCAACACTGTCCTTGAGGCTACCGCAGAATAGAGTCAATCCGTGGAACAATGGGGTACTGGTTTTGGATCGAGGATAAATGAAACGGATTTCATGCATCTTTATAACAGTAATTTCCCTTTTTGGTTGTGTTTCGGAAAGGGATCAACCCGTTGTAGGCGCTTGGACTGTCGACGCATCGAAGATCGACTTCTCAGAAATGCTAAAGACTGGAATGAGTCGTCGACTCAAACGGAACTACAGCCAATTTGTTTTAAAGGTGCGATACGACCATACGTTTCTTTTTGCGACCCAAAAACCCATCGAGGGGAAGTGGGTTTTCAAAAACAAAGTGCTCAGCCTTATTGGGAAAGACAGAACGGTTCAACTTACTTTAACCAAGCAGAATGAACTTGTTTTCGATGAACAGACACCTTTGGGCAACGCAAAAGTTGTCTTCAAAAAGAGCAGTTAGGCTTCAGATTCGGCTTCGGCAACATGCTTTGAGTGCGTGTACATGAGCACTCCCCGGTTTGCAACAAGCGACCCCATCACTCCCATGACGACAAGAAGAATGATGCGAATAAAGACGTTAAGAAGGCCAGATCCGGTCGACGCAAAGTCGATGGGTTTGCCAGGGGTCAGGTTCAAAGCTTGCTGGGTTGGAGTCGTGAACATCCCATACGCAAGATAGAACACAAAGCTAAGAAGCGCAATCCCGCCGAGAAACACCAATATCCCAAATATTGAACCAGTTATATCTCGATGTATTCGGCGGGCCACAGTTACAGATACCTGATATACAGGATATCGCAGGTTAGCGGGTCCAAACTTCGAATTCGGCTCGAATTCCAGGTTTCACCCAAATTCGGTCACCTTTTCGACCCCAAGTTCGGCCTTCGATGCACGGTTCACGGCTATCCCACTTGGAAACCCTGATTCGGTGGATGTTGGCAACATATCGATCACCGCGATCGACTACGACGATGGTTCGAACTTCCTTACGGTCGTAATCTCGTCCGCGATCTCGATCCCAGTCATGTCGGTCTCGATCACGTCCCGGGCTATAAATCTCAAAATCGGCTCGGCAACCACGATCTACCCAAATGGAATCGCCTCGGACGCCCCAAGTTCGTCCCTCGATACATGGTGAATCGGAAAGTTGGCGGGTCAATCGGACGCGGTCACCTCTCACCATCCTCACGTGAACGCTTGAATAGCGATTATCGCGGCTCTGAACCCGATAGCGATTTTGGTAAATCTGAGCACTCGTGGTAGCAATGAGGGTCAAAACCCCGAAACCAACGACTACTTTGTGAAAGCTCTTCATCTTTATCTCCTTTCATAAACTTGGACGAACCACGTCAATTGGTGTTTCATCGGACCTAGTCCTGCTGTAGGACCTGGCTCTTTGGCGTGAGCGCGTGCGCGGGTGAACATTTCCGTGCAGAATGCGTATGGAATAGCACTAAACATGAACCGAACCGCTGTTAAGTTACGAGCGACGCTAGCGTCAGCTATCGCACTCATCTCTCTTGGAATTGCTCACGCTCAGACTCCAACCTTGGTTTCACCAGAAGCCAAAGAAGCCGTTCTGACCCGCGTCGATAACATCCTCTCCAAAGGAGCCTATGTTCCTGGACTTGACTTTTCGAAGTGGGCAGACTTCGTCAAACAGGAACGCAAGAAGATTGAGGATGCCAAGGACGAAGATGAGTTTGCACTTGCCATTAATGAGGCGTTCGCAAAGTTTGGCGCTAGCCACATTTATCTGGGAACTCCGCGAGCAGCCTCAATTAGGATGACGGGGAGCACAGTCGGAATCGGGATCAGTTCTCAGGTCGTTCGAGAAGGCCTTGTGATTGTTCGAACAATTCCGGGAGCATCTGCTGCGGAAGCAGGGATTGTTCCTGGGGATACGGTTATCGAAGTGGATGGCAAGAAGGTGAGCGGAATCGCCGGAATTCCAGGACCAGAAGGCACGACCGTCAACATCAAAATCAAACATGCGGACGGCAAGGTTCAGTCCTACACCCTGGTTCGAAAGAAGTTCTCCACTGTTCGAAAAGAGGTCCTCGAAGAAGTCAATCCAACAACGGCTAAGCTTTCGGTTTACACGTTCGACATTAACGGTTACGACCCCAGAAATGTCGAAAAGCTCATGCTTGAAGCCCAGAAGTATCCAAACCTAATCTTGGACCTTCGCGACAACGGTGGTGGAGCGGTAACGAATATGCAGCACCTCCTTGGAATGTTGCTTCCACAAGAAAAACCGATTGGCACGTTCATCAATCGCCGAATGGTGGAATCGTACATCGAGGATTCAGACACCAAGAACCTCAACCCGGTGATGATCGCAGATTGGAGCCAGAATAAAGATGATTGGTCCGACAGCCAGATCAAACCAAATGCAAATTCGAGGGTGCCCGTTTACAAAGGCAAGATTGCCGTCCTCGTCAATCGACTTTCGGGTAGTGCTGCGGAAATAGCCTCGGCAGCCTTGCAAGAGATTGCTCATGCCAAGGTAGTTGGAACCCAATCTGCGGGAGCGGTGCTTGTCTCACTCATCGTTCCAGCATCGGGAGGATTCACTTTGCAGTACCCGATCATGGACTACGTCACCACAAACGGACTTCGACTAGAAGGCAACGGCGTGACCCCAGACATCGTGGCTGAGGACCCGAGAGTTCGGCTACCCAATGCCAAGGATGTGTCGCTTGAAAAGGCACTCACTGTGATCAACTCGCCGAAGAAAAGCTCTTCTTAGATCCGGCCTTCAAAGCCCGCCTAATCACCTTTGGCGGGCTTTTTGCACCTTAAGGAGTGGGCTCAAGACCCTTGATGGGGCTAACGTAGTTCTGATCGATCTCGCCAGTTTCTTTTAAGCCCTTACTAAAAACTCGGTAGGTCCCCCCAGGTTTGGCTTCAAATTCAAACGGCTGACCGCTAAAAGGGTCCATCGCTGCAGCACCTAACTTCAAATCAGCCAACGAGGTCGGAAGCTCTTTGAATCGCCAACGATACTCTTCGATCAGCGTATCAATCGCGAAGATTCTAAGCTGGACTCGCGTGATCATCGCTCTAGTCATCAGTGCCCTCTTCGAAACCGTCACGAATGGAACAAAGTATTCTGCAAGGCCAGTCGGATCAGAAGGCACAGTTTGAGGAGTCCTCGGGTCTTCTGGAAAGGCCGCATACCACTCGTTTTCTGGACGCAACAAAACCATCTTCCAGGCCTGCGTACTCCGGCTGATTATTTCGGTGGCAGTGGTCGCGAATTGAGCCTTTTCAGATGGGGACAAAGCTGCGATCTTTGAAAGCACAACTAACTCTTCACTCTTAGCCTGATCTGGGGTGACGGTGGTTGCGGCCCTCAAACTTGCCATTCTCATCATCTGATCACACTCAAACATCTGTGAAAATGCCGTCGTATTTCCAAGCAGACCCGAAATGGCTTGTCGAAGGAAAACACAGTCAGTAGCTGAAAAGCGCTGAATGTTTTCTGTATAAAAACGGAGGACTTTTCCGGTGAGCACGTTGTAATACGCCGACCCGATGAACCCGTTCGCAGATATACGGTTCGCAAATGTGAGCGCTTCCGTCAGGCTCTTAACTGCTCGTGCCGAGTTACCGGCAGCCATATGCACGTAAGCATTCGAAACCGAAAGGTCGACAAGCTGTTTGAAAAAAGTGAATTCGGGAAATCTTTCGTTAATATTTCCAAAGTTGTGAGGGCTCTGTACCGATTTAAGGTTGCCCTGTTTGATGAAGTCCAAGGCTTTGCCATACCGCTCGATTGCCTTTTTTTGGACTTCAAGGTAGTTAAGGTTGTGCAGAGATTCAACTAATGCCATCAACTTCTGCTGCCGCGCCGATGGCTCTGACGATTGCTTTGAATAGGCTTCGAACTGAGTTGGCGTCCACTCGGTGTACAAGGGAACTTCACGATCACTAATTAGGTCGACAGCCGCAACGTAATCCTCGTATCCGTTTTGGCCGGTAACTCGTGGGAACAACTGAGAAAGTAGCGTCGGAGACTTTGCCTGGAGGGCAACGAGGCAGACTAAAGTCGCGATCATATCCAGAACGACGTGAAATCAACGGTGAGAGTTCTTCTCACTCTTCTTTCCGAAGGAACTCCAAAAAACCATCCATGCAATAAAGCTCACAACTGCGAATGTGATCTTTGCCCACCCAGGGATCCGAGGATTGAATGAGAAGAATCCCTCGATCGGAGCAGCAATGAACATCATGACGATCGAAGTCCCTAATAGAACTACGGCGTCCATTCCGACGGCCTTGAGGGCTTCGCCTCTAGTCCGCCTGCCCGGGTTGATGATCGTCCAACCAAGCAACATTCCTGTCGCACCCGAAATGATGATGCCTGTGAGTTCCGGAACACCATGAGGACTGATCGAGGTCAACAGGAAGCCAACTTTGCCCAGTGGATAGAGTTCGCGAGCGAGAAGTCCAATGATCATGCCGTTCTGAGCCACCAGAAAGATAGACAGGAACCCGAAAGTGCCTGCCCCAACTGCACCCGCAATCATGGCAACTCTCGGGTTGTTCGAGGCATAAAACGCCGTCATCATCGAACCTTCAGTTGATGACCTCTCCTGAAAATGCCCAGACTTCCAAGCGTCAAAAGCACCTTCCATCCCTCCTGGCAGCAACGCCTCCTTCAAATCCGGACGCGCACCCAGCAAAAGAAAAACGAACAAGCCAGCGCCGAAGAAAAGCGTCGCACTCGCAAAGATGAACCACTTCCTTCGCCGAACAGTGTCAGCGCTGGTTTCAAGAGCTTCAACGATGGACTTTAGGAACGGTTTACGGGGAGCCGAGTAGAGGATGGAGTAAGACTTTCCAACCAGGTCGTTTAAGTACTCGATGAGCGCAAGGTTCGCTGATTCGGTTCTAACCTTTGCCAAGTCAGTTGAAACCTTTCGGTACAGACGTACAAATTCGCGCAGTTCAATTGGAGTAAGATGTCGTAAAGAGACGTTAGCGCCATCACACAAACGTTCCAGACGCTTCCAATCCGACTCTCTTTGCTCAACAAAGGTTTGCTCGATCATGAGAACTCAGTTCGTACATTATGTTCGCACTCTAGCGATTGTTATCGGAATTCTGCTCTCGATGACGGTTCGAGCCGCTGATGCAGTGCTTGCGAAAGTGGTTAGTGTCGATTCGGGCAGCATCACTTTATCCGTCGGGAAGGAAACCTTTAGCGCGACTACTGACTCAAAAACCAAGATTTGGGTCAAGCGGGCTACCGGCGAACTAACGGGCTATACAAAAGACTCGATGGTGTTTATTCGGCTGAAGAAAGACACCGCTCCGGCGCTCCTTCGAGAAATTGCCGATGGCGAAAGCCAAAAGTGGCTTGATAAAGTTCGCAAAACCATCGTTGGCGGCAAACTGAAAGAGTTAAGTGAGAAATACGCGACTTTTGCCCTTGACGATGGAACAGACCTTTCTTATCGAGCTACGGCAAAAAGCAAAGTGTTAATAAAGGCAAAAGAGGGAACCCTAGCCGATCTAAAGATCGGCGACCACTATTTTCTGAAAGGGAGAACGCTTGCAACTCTAGATATCTGGCTCGTTTCTGCCAGCGATGAAGCTCCTCCCAAATTAGCGCCAGCAAGTTCGCCTCAAAAAGGAAGCTCTGTCAAAACGACAAAGAAACCTTCAAAGTCTGTTGGGTCCCCACTCGGTACGGTTGGAACGATTGAGACTGTTGTGGATTTTACGAACTTTGACCTCCACCTCTTTGATGTCACCTACGGAGGAATGACCATTCACATCAACTACGGCCCAGCAACCGAGTTCTACTTACGACGCAAAAAAGTGAACGCAGGTGCCCTATTTGTTGGTGTACCGGTAAAAATCTGGTATCGACGGGATCAATTCGGAAGGGTTTTCGCCACTAAAGTAGAGTTAGCTGGTTAAGACTTGATACAGATCAAAATCCAGGATCTGTTCACCTAATCCTACTGGTTCTTATTTAGAACTGCTGAGATTACGAGTCCATTCGCTTGTATAAACGGAACTAACTGTTAAAAGATTCAGTCTGTATAATTACATGCTCACGCATCTTAACGTTGCTACACGCAGTAGTAATTAGATAAACTGCCCACTTAGGGACAAGCTCGTTATCCATCGAGTTATTAATCGTTTCTAACTATTCGGCAGATCCTTTCGGAAGAGCGTGCATCCGCATATGTCCGATTACGAAGACGGCGTACCAAGTTATTTGAGCCGGTTGACACAGGCCCCCCTGTTGACAGCCGAAGAAGAGGTTGCGTTAACCCGGGCCGTCCAAGAGGGCGATGCCAACGCTAAGCAACGTCTGATTGAGTCGAACATGCGGCTCGTCATCAACATCGCCAAAACTTATCGAAACCGTTCGATCCCGCTTGAAGACCTGATTCAAGAAGGCGCTATCGGCCTCATGCAAGCTGCCGAACGATTTGACCCTGACAAGGGCTTCCGATTCAGCACTTACGCCACGCACTGGATTCGACAAGCCATCGGTCGCGCCATCGACAATAAGTCGAAAGCGATCCGCCTTCCGGCCCATGTCTCGCAGTCGTTACGACGAATCGAAAAGGAGCGAACGAGACCCGCTCGCGAATTGGGTTACGATCCGACACCAGAGCAACTTGCGGCAGCAATTGGCATCAGTGCCAAAAAATTAACTACGCTTTTGCATTCCTCGCAGGATCTTCTATCGTTGGATATGACCGTTGGCGACAGCGGTGGAATGACGCTTGGCGGTCTTATCAAAGACACCACGAATAGCGACCCAGAAGCCCTTGTGCTTGATCAAGAGATGATGAAGGAGCTTCAGCGCATCCTTTCTGAGTTGAACGACCGAGAACAGCGGGTAATGCGCCTTCGTTTTCGACTAGATGGAAATGACGCACCGCTCCAAGAAGACATCGCACGAGAAATGAAACTCTCCCGCGAACGCGTTCGTCAAATCGAGGTTCAAGCGATCAAGAAGCTGAGGGCGCTCGCTCAGAGACGCCGACTTCGCGAGATGTGGAACAAGTAATCCTCATCTTGTGCGCGAAACCGGTATCCTTTTAGTTGCCTTGCGCCCCTGTAGCTCAGTGGATAGAGCACCCGCCTTCTAAGCGGATGGTCGCACGTTCGAGTCGTGTCGGGGGCGCCACTCCTTCTTTCGCCCAATATATCCTAAACCCCTGGTGAGGATCTTCGAGGCTCTCATTATCTTGACTTGAGATCAAGCGGCACTGACCCCAGGGTTCAGCCAGGCTTTCTGGTTCCCCCTCTTTATTCGCCTCGCTAAAGTGCTCAAATATCCTCTCAACCCTGACTAACTGGCATCAGAGAGCGGACACTCGTCGGCCCCCACAGTAGCGCGAAATCGACAGAAATTGCCTCCACAGAGCATTGATTGACGTACCGCAAACTACCTAGCCGATACGATCTGGAACCTGGCAAGACTAAAGAATTCACCGAACCTAGCCGAACATTCTGTTGGGTTATCCAAACCTCGCACTTATACGGGCATTTAGAAAGGTGGTGGAATGAGAATTAGCACAGCTTATCAATACAGTAGCTATGCGCAAGAGCTCTCAGCTTCCAGTGAGAAGCTGTACGCCGCTCAGCAGCGTGCCCAGACAGGTCTGCGTATCAACAAACCGAGTGATGATCCGTATGGATCGACTTTGTTGATAAGTATGCGTAGCGTCAAATCGGCGATCACGCAATACGGAAAGAATATTACGATTGCCAAAGGTCAACTCGGCACAACCGATTCAGCCCTTGGTGATGCGAGCGACCTGCTAAAGTCGGCATACACCATAGCGCTACAAGGCGCGAATGCGACTGTTGACCAAGCAAGTCGTCAAGGATTAGCCCAGCAAGTAGCTGATTTTCAAAGCCGTTTGGTTCAGCTAGGTAACTCTAAGAACCCAAACGGGGGCTACATTTTTGCTGGACAAAAAACGGATACGATTCCTTTCAATGCCGTCGCTGGAGTCATCACCTACAGCGGCGATAACAACAGTGTGCTTGTTGAAACGAATCCAGGAGCCACAACGGTTGTCAACACGCAGGGCAATCAGCTCTTTACCGATGCCTACAACCACCTTGAAACTCTTCGGAACAACCTTCTCAACGGCACAACATCAGCAATTAGTCTTGATATCACAAACCTTCAAGCTGACGGGTCAGCGATGGACAATGCAAGAGCCGTCGCCGGAACCGTAATGAAAGGTCTTCAAATTCAAGAAAACTACAACTCTCGTCGTGTAGACGAGCTGGCAGGCAGCATTTCTGACCTAGCAGAGGTCGACATTACGCAAGCAATCATGGAATATAGCTCTGCGCAATCGGCTTATCAGGCTGCCTTGACCGTTACTAGCCAAGGATTCAGGCATAGCCTCATGGACTACATTTCAGGATAACACTTAGCATGACATCCCAACTCAATCTTTTGGCTACTACCCGTTTTGGGCAAGTCGAGTACACAGAAGAAGATGTGATCGAATTTCTCGGTGGGCTGATTGGATTTTCAGCGACCGCGAAGTTCATCCTTCTTAACCCGAAAGAAGGAAGCCCCTTTCGATGGTTGCAATCGATCGAAGAAGCAGCCCTTGCCTTTTTAGTTACCGATCCTGGCTATTACGTGCCGACTTACTCGCCTGAACTCCGTCCTAGTGTAGCCAAAGAATTGGAGTTAGATGACGAAACTCCTCGACTTGTGCTCACTACGGTCAATATTCCTGCCGGAAAACCTGAAGAAATGACCGTTAACCTTGCGGGTCCCCTATTGGTTAATGCAATAACACGCAAAGGAAAACAGATCGTTCTTGAAGACGACGCGTATACTACGAGGTATCGAGTTTTCCACACGGCAGACCGGAAGGACGATCAGGCGGCGGCATAAAGAGTTTTCTCCTGAACGCGCCCTCTTCCTGCCACCGGCTATGGAGGGCGTTTAGTTCATGCTTGTACTTACTCGTAAGGTGCATCAGAGCATCTATATTGGGGATCAAATAGAGGTCGTAGTTTTGGAGGTTAGGGGCGAACAAGTCCGTATTGGCATTCGTGCACCTAAGAATGTAACTGTTCATCGTAAAGAGATTTACGAGCAGATTCAGGAAGAAAACCAAGGCGCAACCCAAGTCCGTCCTGAAGACATTCCTGGATAACCCTAAGTGAATTCGCTTTCTCGGCCTCTCGCCATCCTAGAAAAGGCATTCGTTCTGTTCGCCTGCTCGGCATTTGTTGGAAGCTTCATTGTCTGGAAAGCGAATCCAGGTAAACCCCTCGCCTACGTGTTGGCGCTAGGCTCTCCTCTCTTCGCGGTTGGCGTCGCCCTTATCGCAATGAGCTCTATTCGCGATCTTGTTCCCAATTCCAAATCGGGGTTTCCATCAAACATCACCTTGCCCATCGTTTACACGACATTTCTGTTGCTTGGGCAAGTCATTTTCTACACAACACCGACCGCACTAACAACGATCCCGCCGATTCTACAGTACGGGCTAATCTGGCGAGACCCAGTTCCTCTGATCATCTCTGGCGTAATGCAGTTTGTAATCCTCTCGCTGATCGGCTTAGCCAAACAATAAACGATCGTTTAGTTTTTTGCGCCGAATCCCTGTTCCGGAGACTCGGAATCATGAATTCCTAAAGGATCGTTTAAGTTTTCTTTGTATTCTTGTTGTAGAATGCTTTAGAGGCAACAATAATAAACGAACGTTTAGAATGACACCCAGGGACATAGGAATCGCGATAAGAGATCGAAGAAAAGCTATTCACCTAACTCAAGCAGAATTGGCCGAGTTAGCCGAGTGCTCAACGCCATTTATCGTTTGGATAGAGCAAGGAAAAGAGTCAGTCCGGCTAAACAAGTTGATCCAAGTAGCGAATGTGCTTGGACTAGAGATAAAAATCGGAGCCCTTGAATCTAGGTGAAACACGACGCAGACATCTATAAAGGTGACCGCTTAGTCGGATATCTTGACCGATCAAGGGAAGGCTACTCACTTACATTTAGTGAAGATAAAACCGGAATATCGGTGCATTTGCCCTACCAACCGAACCCGCTTCATTTACGCGACGTCCCAGCGTACTTTCTGAACTTGCTACCTGAAGGAGCGCGACTTCAAATTCTTCTCGATTCGGCCAAGTCAAAGGATGATAGCCTCGAATTACTCCTCAAGGTTGGATGGAGTGCAATCGGAGATATCTGTGTGATTCAAGGTGGAACCTCACTCGCAGAATCCACACAAGAGATAAAACTAGGAAGTCTGAACGAACAAAACTTCTGGGATTTATTTCGTCGGTTTAGTGAGAATCATCTCGACGGAACCATAACAGGCGTGCAAGAAAAGATCTCTGCAGTCGGGGTCAGTTTTCCAGTAAGAACGAAATCAGTTCCGCACTCGATCATCAAACTTAACCCGCCCCGATATCCGCTGCTAGTTCAGAACGAGCACTTTTTCTTGAATTTAGCGACTGCTTGCGGACTAGAAACGAACAGAAGCAGCTTGGTCGTAGATAAAGACCTTAACCAAGGACTACTCATCGAACGGTTTGACAGAACTGTTGCGAACAAGAAAACGATAAAACTTCAGCAAGAGGACGGGTGCCAACTGCTGGACATCCCGCCAAGTCAGAAATACACCACAACAGTACGCGCAGTCGCAGATTCGATACAAGAAGTCGCCACGGCACCGATGGTGGAAATTCTTCGGTTGCTAAAGCTCTATGCCTATAGCTATCTCATTGGCAACGGTGATCTGCACGCGAAGAATATAAGCCTTCTTTGGCAGAAAGATGCAGTGCGTTTGACCCCTGCCTACGACCTCCTGAGCACCCTACCGTATCCTAAGCACCACCAGCATATGGCATTGAAGCTGGACGGGAAAGATAGAAACTTTCGCGCATCTGATTTCGTGAACTTCGGAAGACGCTATGAAATTCCAGAAAAGGCAGTGCTCAAGATGATCCAACACTTGATTGATGTTGTCGAAAACGCCCTACCAACCATTAAACAAATCGGTTTCGATGAATCCGTGACGACAACACTCCAATCCGAGATCCAGAACCGAGTCAACCAGTTGAAGCGTTAGCACTCACGAGTTATGCGCTGGAACCGCTGATGGGTCGCCGGTTGCCGGAGGCGCGAGGTCTGGATCGCTAGGTTTTCCGATAACCTGTTTGAATATCGGGATCAACTCGTTAGCCCAAGCATCATAGGTTGGAAGTTCTGCATGTAGTCCGTCCGGCAAGAGCATGCCTGGTTTGATCGAACCGTCCTCATTCGAAATCTTTTTTGTCAGGTCAACAAAGAAGAGTTTTTCCGTTTTCGCAAATGCTTCCAGTTTGAGATTGACTGACTTAACGGCATCGGTGACCTTAACGGTGCCGATTCGTGGAAAGACGGCAGTCAGAACGATGCGGGCGTCCGGCGCTTTTTGTTGAACCTCACGAACGATGTAAGTGATGTTCGTGTATGTCTTTTCTGCGACTTCAGGATCGTCGGATCGTGTCCCAATATCGTTTGTGCCAGCGAGCAGAACTACAACCTTTGGGTTCACACCGTCGAGTTCCCCATTCTGAATTCGCCAAAGGATGTTCTCCGTGCAATCTGCACCCCATCCGAAGTTACCAGCGTTCCAGCCTGTAAAGTGCTTTTTCCAGTTTTCAAACAGATGCGCCCAAGCAGGGTCGGTACATCCCCACCTTCTCGTAATCGAATCTCCAAGAAAATAGGTGTCTATTCGGCCAGCCTTCGCCTTTTGCACCAGTTGCTTGTGTGCGAGGTGAGAATTCGCATCACTTCGCTCGACCCCTTTAGGAATTGCCCCATCCTGCATCGTCATCGCCGCCAGCGCTAGAAAACCAAACATCATCGTTCCTGCCTACTTCATTGTACTGATAGCCCGTTAAATTAACGACCATTGAGCCCCGCTTGCGGCATTTTTGATCAACTGGACCGTGGTTCACCTGTACCTGCGATAATCGGGACAAGGAAATCGAATCCCATGGTCTCAGCAATGTTGCTCGCCGTCGGCATTCATGCTAGCGGAAATCTCGTCGTCAATCCGTCGTTCACAGGAAAACTCGAAGGTTGGAATCCTGTGTGGGCTCGACAAGAAGGCGCGGCAAAGGTTGCTGTCGTCGATGGAAGGTCTGGATTTGCCGCCCAGATCGTTCATATCGGAGAGGGTGATTGGGCACTCAGTCAGTCTGATTCAGTGAAAGTTTCTCCTGACGATTTGTACGAGCTTAGTGCTTGGATCAAAACCGAAGGTGGCACAGGCGGGATCTCAACTGTAACGCGTACGGCTTCCGGAGAAACAATCCAATGGCTCTTTGGCGAGCTATCACCGAAGAAACCTGGCTGGCAGCTAATGCGCCGCAAGATTGGTCTTCCTGCTAACTGCAATAGCCTTCAGTTCCGGATCACTGGCAGCGGAAAAGGCACCACTTGGGTGGAGGCTCCGTCTCTGGTCAGGCTTGGACCTAGAGTAAAGAATTCGCAATCAGTTCAATTAAGTTCAAAATACTTATCTTTTGAAATCAGACCGGACGGCTCGATCCGAGCCAAAACCCAAAAAGGCCAGACTTGGGATTACCGTTCTTGGGAAGAAGAGTTTCTTATCAACTCGGTGTCGAAAGTCGACCCACTTAAGGCAACGCTCAACGTTACGCACCTTCCCACGAATATTGACCTCTCTGTTTCCATCCAGCTTAGTGCTGTGTCACCAGAGGTTTCATACAAGATCCAAGGACAGGGAGATTTAGATTCACCCATACCTTTACCCAATGAACTCGTAACAAAAAGCGGACAGTGGATCGTCCTTCCAATGAACGAGGGTATTCAGTTTCCCGTTGAAGACAATGCCATTAACGGCCTGCAACTGATCACTTACGGCGGACACGGACTATGTATGCCGTGGACCGGCGTCTATAACCCGGCCTCCGGTGCTGGTGCGATGACCATCCTGGAAACGCCTGACGACGCCCACGTTTTGTACCATAAAACAAATGAACTGTTAACTTTTACGCCTCGATGGGAGGCTTCCAGAGGCGCACTATCCTACACTCGAAAGGCGCGCCAGGTTTATCTAGACAGCGGCGGTTATGTGGCAATGGCGAAGCGTTACAGAACCTACGCTGAGGGCACAGGGCTTGTAAAAACGCTCAAGGACAAGCTGAAAACGAACCCAAACATAAGTCGACTCATCGGCGCAGTCAATGTTTGGAACTGGGATATGAACAAGATCGAGCTTTGCCAAGAGATGAAGAAGCTTGGGTTTGGAAAGGTCCTATGGTCAAGTGGAGGAACACCAGATGAAATCCACACGATCGCTGGATTGGGCTATCTACCGGGCAGATATGATATCTATCAGGACGTTTGGGACCCCAAAAACTCACTTTCTTGGCAACTGACTGCAGGCTGGCCGGATGACCTTGTTTTGCTCCAGAGTGGCGACTGGATGAAGGGTTGGGCCCATCCAGACAAGCACGCCGATGGAACGATAACTTGGTATCAAGGTGGCGTCATCTGCTCTAAGCCAGGTCTTGAGAGAGCCAAGCAGATGATTCCGCCAGACATCGCGAAAGAGGGATACCTCGCGAGGTTCATCGATACCACCACAGCATCGCCGTGGCGAGAGTGCTTCAACCCGAAACACCCGCTGACACGTAGCCAGGATCGGGCTTACAAAATGAGCCTTTTGGATTTCTGCTCAAAGGAAATGAAGCAGGTCGTCGGCACCGAAACAGGCATCGATCCATCCGTTCCCTACGTTGACTATTACGAAGGCATGATGAGCCTGGGGCCATACCGTTTGCCAGACTCCGGCACTTTTATGATGGAATATCGAAAGCCAACTCCTGACTTTCTGAAGTATCAGGTTGGTTCTTACTATCGCATTCCGCTTTGGGAGTTGGTTTATCACGACTGCACCGTTGCTCAGTGGTACTGGGGTGACGCTTCAAACAAGGCACCCGAAGTTTGGACTCAACGCGATCTGCTCAACATCCTTTACGGAACGCCACCACTTTTGATGTTTGATCAGGCTCGGTGGAACAAAGACAAAATGCGGATGCTCCAGACGTACCGAAACGTGTGCGAATGGGTCGATAAAATCGGCTACGACCAGATGCTATCGCATCAGTACCTGACTGACGATCACACCGTCCAACAAACGAAATGGAGTAGCGGTCGTTCGGTGATCGTGAACTTTGGAGTTTCACCGTACAACGGCATCGCCCCTTCGAATTTCAAGATTGCCGACAAGACGGTACGCTAGCCACAAATCCAATGCCAATACCTGCCCTAGTTCCTGCTGTTCACGCTATTAGCGCAAGCGGCGGGAGCTTTACATTGCCGAAGAAACCTACCATCTCATTTCAGGCTTTTGCACCAAGCCTAAACTCGAAATGGCTTGTCGAAAATGTCTCAAACTCCATAGGTCGAACTGTCGTAAAAGCGACCAATCGAGCAACCGTTTTGTGTAAGTTTCAGCAAGGATTTGGCATTGATGAAGCCTACGATATGAAGGTCGGAAAAGACGGAATCACCATTACGGCAGGCTCATTTCGAGGGTTTGTTTGGGCCTTACAAACCCTGAGACAACTCAGACAGGGCAATACAATCCCGTTTGTTTCTATTCAAGATCAACCGTCGTTTAGGTGGCGTGGCGTTATGGTAGACGAGGGACGACACTTCATGGGTGCTCAAGTAGTGAAGAGTTTGCTGGATGTCATGTCGCGGTTGAAGCTGAACATGATGCATTGGCATTTGACCGAAGATCAGGGCTGGCGAATTCAAATCAAGAAGTATCCTCGCCTTACCGACTTCGGAGGAACGCGCACGGAAGCTGACGGGAGCGTTCATCAGGGTTTTTACACTCAAGCCGAGATTCGCTCAATCGTTCAATACGCTTCGCAACGAGGGATTGAAATTGTCCCTGAAATCGAGCTTCCAGGGCACTGTACCGCCGCCTTAGCTTGCTACCCAAACTTTGGATGCCGGAACCAAAAGCTAAAGATCACCAACTCTTGGGGCGTATTCCAGGATGTGTATTGCGCAGGGCGTGAGTCTACATTCGGATTTTTACAGGATGTTCTCACTGAGGTTGCTTCATTATTCCCATCGAAGTACATCCATATCGGGGGGGACGAGGTTCCGAAGGATCGCTGGTCGAAGTGTCCCGATTGTCAAAAACGGATTCACGACCTCAATTTGGTCGACGAGCACGGTTTACAGAGCTATTTTGTGAAGCGAATTCAGACCTTTCTGACATCAAAGGGAAAGACATTAGTGGGTTGGGATGAGATCATGGAAGGCGGACTTGCTCCTGGTGCTGTGGTCCAGATTTGGAACGATCAGAAACTGACACAAAGAGCAACAAGTCAGGGCAATTCGGTGGTCTTGTCTCCGAATTCACACCTCTATCTAAACCGGCCAGCCGATCAACTTACGATGAAACAAGTCTACGGTTACGATTGGCGAACTGACGGCTTGACGGAAGCCCAGCGACACTTAGTGTTGGGAATCGAGACTCCGCTTTGGTCGGAAAACATCACTCGACTGAGCCTGATCCCACAGTTTTTACCGCGCGGATTAGCATCAGCCGAGCTTTGCTGGTCGGACTCAAAGAAGGACTACACAGAGTTTATCGCTCGGGCAAGAAATGTCAGCGATAGATGGCGTACAGAAGGAATCTTGATTGGCCCCGAAGATAGGTCGATTGCGTCTTACAAAATTGCCCCAAGCTCATCAGGCAGGTTTATCATTAAAGCCGAATCTGGAGTTAAGAACGCTATCTTCCGTTATGCAATCGACGGAAAACCGGTGACATCGTCATCCCCGTCGTTCAAGGGTTCAATCGACCTTCCGGTTGGGAAAAGAGGCGAGCTCGCTCCCTACATCAGCACGCTACGAATCTCCGCATCAAAGAATTTCGAAACGCTCAGCCATCTAGCGGTTGGCAAAACGCTCGCAATTCCGCAACCGATGTCGAAGCAATACTCGGCAAACGGTCCGAGCACTCTGGTTGATGGATTATTGGCTAGCGCAGATCATCACGACGGTCAGTGGTTGGGTTGGCAAGGCAAATCGGTGACAGGAACACTCGATCTTGGGGAAGTAAAAACGATCCATACTGTTGCATTACACTGCCTCCAACAGACTCAAAGCTGGATTGTTTATCCACCATCCGTTTGGTATGAAGTCTCAACAGATGGTGTGAAATGGACTCACATCGGCGAAGTGAAGGCTCCGGTGAAGCCAGAAGCAGAAGGCACACGGGTTCACTGGTTCGAAGTTTCCACGAAAACAAAAGCGCGCTTTGTTCGATTTGCGGCGGCGTACCCTGGACCGTTGCCCAGTTGGCATTTAGGCGCAGGTAGCGAGAGTTTCATTTTCGCTGACGAATTCGTCGTCAAGTAGATCGGACGCCTTCGATAAGGTGCCAGTAGTGTGGAAGCCGTTGCCAAGCCATGTAGTGACAAGGCATGGATTTGCCTAACGATCCTGTGAGATGGTTTTCGATTTCGGCGAGGGGGTTCCAGCCAAATGCCGTCACTCGAAGCGAATGATCGGCAAGATGCGAATTTTCGAGTCGTTCTCGGTCGGGCTGAGCATCTGCCGACAACCGATCATGATAGCTTGCCCATGCGCATCCGTTTAGACGATCTTTCAGTTCCACGAGACTACGTTGAATGATCTCTTGGCTAAACCTTTCGAAGCCGTAGAGCTGACCCAAAACATTGCAGAACAGCACGGTTGATTGATCTGGAATGGCTTTGAAAAGTGGTCCCCAATCAATTGAATCACCTTTCAGTGGAAAACAGTCTTGTAATCGCCAATCGGTGTTGACTCCCGGATGAGCCATCTTGAAGAACATTGGCGATATTGGGTCAACATCAATCGCTACGACGTTCTTAAATCCCAAGAGCCAATCTGTGGGGAGTGAATATCCCGCGCTCGGGGCGACCAATACCAGCGTCTCTTTCGGACATTGCCAAGTACCTAACCAGTCGGATATTTGAGAGCGAAATGGCTTCCAAAGGCGAGAGTAACACACGGCGCGTCCGTGATAAAGCACTCCTCCTGCCGTGTTGAACAATCCCACGGGATTATCTTCGGGAATCCAAGTAAATCACACAGGGATCGAAACAAAAAAAGAAGTCCCCTCTTTCAGAAAAAGAGCGGACTATTGGGTGAACTACGTGCTTCTAGTTAGTGGCAGCCACATCCACCGCAGCTTCGGCCACCGGTGTCGAGACCTTCCATCCCTTCCTCACCGGTTGAGAATGAGGAACCGCAACCGCAGGACTTAACTGCATTTGGATTCTCAATCTTGAAACCACCACCAAGCTGATCATCGACGTAATCAACGACCGAGCCAGTCATATAGTAAAGGCTGTTGATGTCGATGACGATTCGAACGCCTTTGTCAGTGAAAACTCGATCTTCTTCTTCTGGCTCGTTCTCGTCCAGCGCCATGCCGTACTGAAGACCTGAGCAGCCACCGCCAGCCACGTAAACTCGAAGATAAGCGTTCGGCCTATCATTCTCGATTAGCATAGTGCTCAACTCGCTCGCCGCGCGGTCGGACAGAGTAATCGCAGAAGTTTCTGCGCCGGTCGTAATCTCTTCTTGAATTGCCATGTGGGGTCTCGTTTGTTTTTGCGTGAATACAGATTATAGGTCGATTCAGGCGTTTTATTGTATACAACGATGTCTAGATTGAGATCGTTTCATCGCAAGCTAGTATTCCAGCGAGTTCGGTACGCTGAAAGAGATGGTTATAGCGGCTGCAAGCGAAAACCCGAAGACGCTGGCGGCAGCAAGATATGCCGTATCAGCTTTCTTTTTTGTTGATGGCGCTGCGCTCGGCGGCTACATCACGCACTTTCGGGACATCGAGATTTTCTTACGCGTTGATCACGATGTACTCGGCAGATGCCTCATCGCTGGCGGATTGGGTGCCTTTATATTTATGCCTGCCGCAGGAACGATCATCCACCGTTTCGGTAGCCGAAAAGTCTGCCTGATTTCATCACTGCTACTGTGTTTCATCATTCCTTTTTTAATGCTCGCGCCTTCCTTGATCGGCTTTGCATCAACTCTGTTTCTTGTGGGCGTCAGTAACGGACAACTTGATGTGAGCATGAACGCTCACTCCGTGGCAGTACAAAACAGATTTGATAAACCGATTATGTCAGCAGTTCACGGTTGGTTTTCATTAGGCGGATTTGCTGGAGCCGCAGGTTCCGCTTTGGCTTTCTCAGTCGGGCTATCTCCTTTCCAACACCTGGTGGTAGCTTCGCTTGTCCTAGCTTTGTTGTCGGTAGGCGCATTCTTCTATATGCTGCCGTCAAGCGTCGATAAGGACGCGGAAGGTCCTAAGTTTGCCTGGCCCCGAGGGACTCTTTTGGCGCTCGGATCTCTTGTCATCCTTGCCTTTGTTGCCGAGGGAGGTATTTGGGATTGGGCCTCGGTCTACATTCGAGCTTCTCTTCAAGCATCCGAGCAGTTGGGAGCCTTGGGCTTCGGTCTCTTTTCGCTCGGCATGGCAACCTCAAGGTTCTTTGGAGACGCATTCGTGCACAAACGAGGCCCAGCATGGGTGATCGTTACTAGCGGAATTCTAGGAATGCTTGGAACGACACTAGGCTTGGCGATTCCCAACGCTTATGTTGCCTGTCTCGGATTCTTTATCGCTGGAGTTGGCATTGCCAACATGGTCCCGATATTTTTTGCCTCTGCCGGCAATCAACCGGGAATATCGGCAAGCGTTGGCTTATCGGCTGTTGCTACGTGCGGATACACCGCGTTTTTCTGCGGTCCGCCCATTATCGGATTTGTCGCAAAATCGATCTCGCTGAGAGGCGCTTTGCTATTGCTCGCGGTTCTTAACCTGCTTGTGGCGGTAATTGGGCCAAAGTGCACCGAGCACCTGGCTCCTAGCCGAATTGGCTAAGAGCCAGGTGCAGCTTAGATGAACTTGAGGATTCGGTCTACTGAGTGTCGGAATTTCGGAAAACCGGCTTCAGCTGGATAACCCACAGCTACTAAACCAACGATTTCGGTTGTTTCGGACAACCCGTAAAGATCCTTGACAGCTTTCGGATCAAACCCAAGCATCGGTGAAGAGCCAAGACCCTTTGCCTCAATGGCAACCAAGAGGTAGCCGAGAGCGATGTTGGTCTGTGCACGCGCCCAAGCGGTTCTTGCTTCAACCGGCATTCCACCAAGCCCGTTGACAATTGTGTTGAGGAAGCCTTCTCGCTTCTCGCCCTCGAGACCTGGATGCACGATCTCTTCAGCGTGACTCAGAACATCTTCAAAGTCGCTTGTCACAACGAATACCACTTGCGCTGCTCCAACCTGTGGCTGATTGTATGCCGCTGCTTGAAGCTTATCCTTGTCTTCCTGTTTTGTGATCGCAAGAATGCGCCAAGGTTGTACGTTGAACGCACTCGGTGCCTGACCGGTTAGCTCGACTAACTCTTTGATCAACTCGGTCGAAACGGGTTGGTCAGTATATCGACGGATGGAAACTCGATCTCGAATTGCTTGTTCAACTGTCTTACTCATGGAATCACCTATTATTTGTTTTTGCAATTATTGCCGTTACAACAAACATTATGCGCTATGTTTGTTGCGCATGCAACTATTCGTTGACGAATTTTTTTAAAAGTACAAAAAACACCCGGAGTTGATCATCAACCTCGGGTGTGTATTCGTTAAGGAACCCTTCTAGTCAGCGAGCTGTCGAAGCACGTACTGAAGGATGCCGCCATTCTTGTAATAGAGCAGCTCCTGGGGAGTGTCGATTCGAACCTTGACCTTGAACTCTTTTTCGCCAGAAGCGCTCTTTGCCTTCATCGTCAGAATCTTTCCACCAGCGAATTCACTGTCAACGGCCGCTGAAAGCCCCACAAGATCAAAGGTCTCGCTGCCATCCAAGCCGAGAGAGTCAACGTTTTGGCCGTCGACGAACTCAAGTGGAAGGACACCCATGCCAACCAAGTTGGACCGGTGGATTCGTTCAAAGCTCTGAGCCAAGACGATTTTCACACCAAGCATGAACGTTCCCTTCGCCGCCCAGTCGCGTGAAGATCCAGTTCCGTACTCTTTTCCAGCCAGAACGATGAGGGGTGTCTGATCTGCTTTGTACCGAACCGAGGCATCGTAGATCGTAGTGACCTGACCCGTTGGCAAATACTTAGTAAATCCGCCTTCGAGGCCGTCTGCCAATTTGTTCTTCAGTCGAATATTGGCAAATGTGCCCCGAACCATGACGTCATCGTGACCACGGCGCGCACCGTAGGAGTTGAACATCTCCGGAGATACTCCGCGCTGGGTGAGATATTCGCCCGCTGGGGAGTTCAACTTGATGTTGCCAGCCGGTGAGATGTGATCTGTCGTGATGGAATCACCTAACACGGCTAAGGCTCTGAGTCCAGTTAGGTCAGATACAGAAGCTGGCGCTTCTTTGGACATTCCTTCGAAATATGGCGGGTGCTTGATGTAGGTTGAACCCGAATCCCAGGTGAAGGTTTCGCCACCAGTGACTTGAATCGCTTTCCACTTGTCGTCACCAGCATAGACACCATCGT